>VTLG01001198.1_pt1 | contig 16275 bp, 16 predicted proteins | sample 4694571 | NCBI WGS metagenome assembly VTLG01 (sample SAMN12604809, study PRJNA352737) | marine metagenome | biome: ENVO:00000447; feature: ENVO:00000209|ENVO:00000569|ENVO:01000036; material: ENVO:00002151; isolation source: viral sequences binned using virsorter ...
TATTGGTGGGGTTTTTTCTTTACGCTACAATAAAACTAAATTACTTTATCAATCGTGGCAGCTACCATAAATGCAACTATAAAAAGTGAAACTGCAAATAGCTATGTCACATTGACAGAAGCTAATAGTTACTTTGAAACAGTACCAGACTCAACTACCTGGGATAATAAAACAGACGATCAGAAAAACAGATCATTAATAGCTGCTACACGATGGATTGATACTTTTGTATACCAAGGCGATAGATGTGACGAAGATCAGGCATTAAAGTTTCCAAGAACAAACTATCAAGTAGATAGAGTCGAATTAAGTTGTTCTACTATTCCAAACAATATTAAGTACGCACAATATGAATTAGCCAGGGCATTAGCAAACGATACTGGTGCTATTACAGGAACTACTGGAAAAGATGGTAATTTTTCTGAGGTAAAACTAGGAGATATTGAAGTTAAATACAATACTGATAGCCAAGGAACAGGATCAATAAATAATATTTTAGATGTTTACCCCTGGTTACAAAGTTATCTTGGAGCGTATATGCTAGGTGGAGCAGGAACTTTCCAACTAAGGGCGGTTAGAGGCTAATGGCAGGACAACTAGATACAGCACTAAAAAACATTGCGAAACAGGTTGTTGCTCAACTTGGTGATTCTTTAGATACAACTATTGTCTATACAAGAAAAGGAGTATCAAGTTATAACAATACAACTGGAGAATACATAACAGTAGATACAAACTATACGATAAAAGTTCCCATCGAGTTTGTTAGGTCAACTGAGGAAACAGGGTTTCAAGAAAACGTGGCAAGATTATACATAACACCTGATTTGATAGGAGATAATCAACCTTTACTACAGGATGAAATCACTTTGACATTTTCTGGATCTAGCAGAGGTTGTAAGATAACGAATATTCTTACACAAAAAGGTGGTCAAGAATATTTATTTAGAGTTGATGTTATTTTCTAATGACTTTAGTAAACGCACGAGCAGCATTTGAAACCGCAATATTAGATGCGGTAACAGACGCAGATCCTACTGTCTTAGTAATATTCGACAATATGCCACTAAGCACTCCAGGGAAAAACAAAAAATATGTGATGGTAAGTTTGGACTTTAATCAATCTACTACTCAAACACAGGGAGCAGCAGAGACTTATTATTCTGGATCTATAAGATGTGGAATTATGACACCACCGCATAAGGGAAGTGCAGAGGCATCTGCTATTGCCGAGACAGTTATAACTGGTCTTACTTCTGTTAACGCTTCTACTTACACAGATACATTTTCTGTAAGTCCAAGAGTATTACAAATTGAAGGACCAACTTCTATAAATGTTGAGGGAGATAGTCATTATTTATCTGTTGTAAGTTGCGATTTTACTGCCAATGCCTAAAGATTTTAAAAAGCATTTTACTAAAGACTTAGGAAAAGCAATAACTAAGGGAAGAAAAGAAGTTGCAAAGACAGTAACTCTTTCTCTAATTGAAAAAGGTCCGTGGTGGACAGGTTCATTTGCAAAAAACTGGGTAGTATCAAAAACTCCCGTACAGCCTACTAAAAAAAGAAATCCAGACCCTCCATTTCCACTTATACCTAAACGAACGGAAAGATTTACAAGGAGAATACGGGTTCCAAATGTTACTTTAGGTCAGGACTTATTTGTAGGTAACAGGATCAAATATGCTGGCTTTGCGATTAACGCACCAGGGCAAACACTCTCTAATAAGACGGGAGCACAAGTTACTTATAAACAACATTTTGAAGAGAGTACATTCCCTACAGCAATGGCAGGAAACTGGTATGTAATCTATACAAAAGGTGGTCTTATCAACAAAGATATAGCATTAGCGTTTAAAAAGGTTGGCTTTAGGTAATAAAGTAGTAGTATAGTAGATGAATATACTAATTTATTTTGTATGCCTACAGATAGAGCAATCGACAAGCTAAGAAAAGCATTTAGCATAAACGAAAAGAGTAGTTATCCCATTTATAAAAATGGAGAGTTAATTTTAAAAGTGTATTGGACACCTTTAACCATTGCAGATAGAGACTCCATAAATGCTACTCTAATGAGAGCTAACAAAGGACAGGAAGAGGGTAATTTAGACTTTGCACTCCAGGTAATAATAAATAAAGCTGAAGATCAAGACGGAAAAAAACTATTTGCTGAAGCAGATAAGGCAAGTTTAAGAAGAGAAATACCTTTAGCTGTACTGCTAGAACTTATGACAAAAATGCAAGAGGTGGGCGAGGAGGCAACCCCTGATGCCGTAAAAAGCACAACTTGATAAGGATAACTATTTATATTTACAATTTTTTGTTGCAGAGACTTTAGGAATTACTTTAAGTCATTTACAGAAGAATATGACCATAGAGGAACTGTATGCCTGGAACGCATATTTTACGTTGAAAGGAGAGAGGGAAGAAAAAGCGTATGAAGATATGAAAAAGAAAGCTCAATATCGTAAGGTACGCTAAACTAAATGTAATGTTTTATCGAGATTAGTGGCATCTAATTACGAAGTTAATATAAAACTGAATACCAGGACTGTTAATAAGCAGCTAAATAATCTTGAGAAGCGTATATCGAAGTTAAATAAATTAGCTCAAGGTGGAAGAGCAAGTAAAACAGTATTACAAAATGAGAAGCATAAGATTAATTTAGCCACAAAACGATTACAGATAGAGAATAGAAATTTAAGAACTAAACAAAGACAACTACAAGTAGACAGACAGCAATTAAAAGTAGAAAAGCAAACTGCTGCTGCTGTAGAAAAGCAAACTAGATCAGTTAGGGCTGGAGTCGGTAATACAAAACCGATGGGTCCAAGTTCCCCTTTGAACTTTACAAATCAGGGTACGTTACTTCCTGGTCCTCGTTTGGGAGGATCAACTGGTGGAGCAAGAACAGGGCAAGGTTTTGGAGGTCGTTTTTCTGGTGCTGCCAGTAGTGCAATTATTTCTGGTGCATTTCCTTTGTTATTTGGACAAGGACCACTAATAGGTGCTGCTGGTGCATTAGGTGGTGGTGTTGGATCATTAGTTGGTGGTCAGATGGGAGGTTTTGCAGGGGGTTTACTTGCAACTTCCATTGCAACACCTTTACAGCAACTTGGTGTAGAGGCAGCAAAATTAGGTCAGGCACTCGATCCAGCAACTAAAAATGTAGAGGCACTTACCGCAGCATTAGGAGTAACTGGAACTGAATTTGAAAAACAAATTGCATTACTTACAAAATTAGGAGATGAAGAGGCAGCGTTTGAAGCAGCAAGACAAAAAATGATAAATCTAATCGGACAAGGTGGTGTAGATAATATGACTAAATTTGGACAGGAAATGACAGAACTAGGAAATAACTTTACAAGAATAATGACATTGATGAAAAATTCTATGGCTAACTTCATACAAAATTCTGGCATTTTAAAACTTATTGCTGGTACTATTGAGAGAACAGCAATATTAGGTCAGGCTGATGCTTCTGGTAGAAATTTAGATACAAAAGAAGGTAGAAGAATAAATGAGTTAATAGAAGATAGAACTAAATTAACTAAAGTACTTGGTAGAGATGCTTTAAGTCCTAATGATAGAGGCCAGTTCGCATTAGATATTTTAGGTAGAGACAAAGGTAAGGGATTATTTGGTGCAGCAAACATTCAAGACATACAAGACGCAAAAGAATTTTTAAATGATGAAATTGTAAGGTTACAGAAAAAAATTAATTTAAAAGATACTGAGGCCGAAGCTGACGCATTGATCGAATCTATACAACAAGCCAGGGTTAAAAACTTAGACAAAGAAATAGAAATGTTGGAGCGTAGTTTTACTATGACCTCCGAGGAATTTGAAATAGAAAAACAAATAGCTGAGATGAAGGAAGAGGAAGAAATAAAAGATGAAGACGAATTAAGAAGAAAATTACAACACATACAGATGTTAACCGAAGAAAAGAAATTAGCGGAAGAAACAGCAGCAGCGTTTGAAAGAATGTCTCAGTCAATAGCTACAGACATAGCAGATGGAATAAAAGGTATGATCCGTGGAACTTCAACACTAAACGATATGCTCAATAACGTGTTGAACAAAATGATAGACGCAGCATTTAATATGGCAATGTTTGGTAATATGCAAGGATCATTAGGTGGTGGGGGGTTATTTGGTTCAATACTAGGTGGATTTGGAGGAATATTCGGTGGCGGTGGTGGCGGTGGCATGATGGGTGGAAAAGGATATTTTGATTCAATAACAGGTAAAGGTATAGCAGGACCAAATTTTGGTTTAGCTAATGGAGGAATAGCCAGAGGTAGAAAAACTCATTTAGTTGGAGAGCGTGGCCCAGAATTGTTTACACCTGGAGTTACGGGTACAATTACACCAAATCATTCACTTGGTGGTTCCACAAATATTGTTGTAAATGTAGATGCTTCTGGTTCTGCTGTTGAAGGAGATGAAGCACAAGGTAGAGAACTTGGTCGTCTTATCTCGGCTGCGGTACAATCTGAAATAGTACAACAGAAAAGACCAGGAGGAATACTTGCATAATGGCTACATTCCCTTCAATAAAACCAACTTACGGACAACGTAAGAAATCTAGGCCAAGGACTCGTACTGTTCGTTTTGCTGATGGTTATGAACATCGTCTTCTTTTTGGCCTTGCACAACATCAGAATCCAAAGGAATTTAGTTTTACTTTTGAGGTATCAGAAACAGATGCAGATACGATAGAAACATTTTTAGATGCCCGTGCCAATGATAGTGATAGTTTTACTTTTACACCACCTGGGGAAATTTCTGCTTCGGAATTTGTATGTGAAAGCTGGAGTAAATCAATACCTTACAATAATAGAGCTACGATTCAAGCAACTTTTAGACAAGTATTTGAACCTGGATCATAATGACAGTTAATTCTAAAATATTCAGTAATCTACAGGAAATTAATCCGTCAGCTATTATTGAATTATTTACTCTTCAATTAGTGACAGCTATACATGGTGCAAATACAATTTATAGATTTCATGGGGGAAGCAATTTAAATGCAAATGGTCAAATTGTTTGGGATGGTAATTCTTATTTAAGATTTCCAATACAGGCAACAGGATTTGCTTTTCAAAGAGGGCAGTTACCAAGACCAAAGTTATCTATAAGTAATGCTACAGGTTTAATTTCAGCAATTCTTCTAAGTGTAAATGCACAAACAACGGGGAACGATTTAACTGGAGCTACAGTAACAAGAATTAGAACATTAGCAAAATTTATTGATGCTGTAAACTTTGCTGATGGTACAAATGCAACTGCTGACCCAAACGCAGAATTTCCACAAGAGATTTATAAGGTTGATAGAAAATCAGCAGAAACCAGAGAAGTTGTTGAATTTGAACTTGCTGCTCCCACGGATTTAGCTGGAGTTCGGATTCCAGGTCGGCAAGCTACCCGTTCAATCTTTCCTTCTATTGGAACGTTTGTATCATGACTTGGAAGTATAAAGCATTGCTTCATGCAAAGCGTGAAGATCCAAAAGAGTCTGTAGGTTTATTGCTAAATATCAAAGGAAAAGAAGTGTATTTTCCTTGTCGTAATCTTTCTCTTACTGACCACCAATGTTTCATTCTTGACCCAGAAGATTATGTAAAAGCAGATGATACAGGTGAGATTACGGCTGTAATTCATAGTCATCCTATAACTCCTCCTACTCCTAGTCAGGCAGACAAGATTGGATGCGAAGATAGTGGATTGCCGTGGCATATTGTTAATCCAAAAACAGAACAATGGGCATATTTAGAACCTTGTGGATACAAACCACCTTTATTGGGTCGTCAATGGGTATGGGGAATCACAGATTGTTGGAGTTTAGTGAGAGATTGGTATAAAGAAAATAAGAATATTGAATTAAGAGATTGGCAAAGACCACTTACTCCAGAAGAATTTTTAAAAGATCCTATGTTTGAAAGATGTGCTTGGAGAACAGGTTTTCGTGAGTTAAGAAAGGATGAGAAGCTAGAAAATGGTGATTTATTGTTTATGAGTATTCTGAATCCTGGATTAAATCATGTAGCATTATTTTTTGAAGGAGATGTAATTCATCATTTAACCGATAGACTATCTTGTAGAGAGCCTTACTCTGAATGGTTGCTAAAATGTACTGGAAAGAGGTTACGCTATGCTTCGTAAAGTAAAGTTGTATGGAAAATTAGCTGAGTTTATCGGGCATAAAGAGTTTGAAGTAGAAGTTAATACTGTTGGAAAAGCAATAAGTTTTTTAATACATAATTTTCCAGAATTAGAAAGTTATATGAGTCCTAAATATTATCAAGTAAAAGTTGGCGATAGTGATATTGATAAAGAAGAAATACATTATCCAATAGGAAAGGAAGATATACATTTTGTGCCTGTTATTCAAGGTGCTGGAGGTGCTGGAAAAGTTTTAGCTGGTGCATTATTAATTGGTCTTGCTGTAGCGACAGGAGGTACAAGTTTAATGTTTGGTGCTGGAGGTTTTAGTGCTGTAGCTGGTACAAGTATTGGTTTTAGTGTAGTAGCAGGAAATCTAGGATTGGCTTTAGTTCTTGGTGGAGTATCTCAAATGCTTACTCCTACACCAGAACCTCAACAATTTAATTCAGAAGCAGATCCTCAATTATCATTTAGTTTTAGTGGAATACAAAATACTTCAAGAGCAGGAACACCTATTCCTATTGTTTATGGTGAAATTTTCACTGGAAGTATAGTCATAAGTGCTGCTATTGATACTAATGAGGTACGGGCATGACTGACGAAACAAAGATTATCAGAGGATCTGGCGGTGGCTCTGAAAAAGCACCACCCCCTCCTTATCGTGCTCCCGATACTTTACATAGTAGAAGCTTTGCAACTATTCAAGACGTTCTATCTGAAGGAGAGATAGAAGGATTTGCAAGTGCATCGAAAGCAGGACTTACAAAAGGAACTACTGAATATAGAAATGCTAGTTTAAAAGATGTATTTTTAGACGATACTGCGATATTACAATCAAATGCTAATAATAGTAGTCCAGCAACTACAGATTTTAATTATCAAGACCTAATTTTTAGAGAGAAATTCGGAACAAGTAATCAATCAAAGATGGGTGGCCTTCCTTCTGAAAGTAGAAGTCCAACTAATGTAGGAGTTACTGTAACTAATGCTGTTCCTGTAACCAGACAGATTACTAATACTGATGTTGATGCAGTAATTGTTACTTTAACTTGGCCTCAACTTCAGCAAGCATTTAAAGATGGTGATTTAAGAGGATTAACAGTTGATTATAAAATACAAATTCAACATGACTCAGGTGGTTTTGTAGATAAAGTTGTTTCTTCTGTAAGTGGTAGAACTGGAGATGCTTATTCAAGAGATCACAGAATTGATCTGACTGCTGGTTACACAACAGTAGATATAAAAGTTTTGCGTGTAACTGTAGATAGGAATCCTAATGCTGGTTTAAGTTTGGCAGATACTTTTCAGTTCACTAGATTTCAAGAAGTCATTGATGATAGTAATACTTATCCTGACGTAGCTTACGTTGGACTAAGAATGGACAGTAAACAATTTAATAGAATACCCAGAAGAATATTTAGATTAAGAGGAATTAAAGTACGCATACCAGGAGCAGGAGCATCTAGCTCTGGTACTCCTACTGTTGATAATGCAACTGGCAGAATAGTTTATCCAAGTGGTTACATTTTTAATGGTGTTATGGGTGCTGCTGTTTACACAAATTGTCCTGCGATGTGCCTACTCGATTTACTCACTAACACTAGATATGGATTAGGAAATCATATAGAAGATAGTAATTTGGATTTATTTAGCTTTGTTGCCGCCAGTAAATATGCAAATGAAGAAGTAGATGATGGAACGGGATCTGGCTCAAAGGAAGCTAGGTTTAGTTGTAATGTTAATATTCAATCTCCAAAAGAAGCATTTGCAGCGATAAACGATATTGCAGGAGCAATGATGTGTATGCCAATATGGTCGGCTGGAGGAATTACTTTAGTTCAGGACAAACCAACAACAGCCAGCTATCTTTTTAACTTAGCGAATGTAGGTGAAGGTGGATTTAGTTACTCAGGAAGCAGCTTAAAAACTAGGCATAGTGTTATATCAGTTAGTTATTTTAATATGGATTCAAGGGAAGTAGATTTTGAGGTTGTAGAAGATGCTGCTGCTATAGCAAAATTTGGAGTAATTTTAAAAACAGTAAAAGCATATGCGTGTACCTCCCGTAACCAAGCTGCAAGATTAGGTCGTTCAATTCTTTTTGCTGAACAGAATCAGTCTGAAATCGTAACTTTTACGACCTCGATAGACTCAGGAATACTTGTAAGACCTGGTTCTGTAGTAGAAGTAAACGATCCAGTACGGGCAGGAGCAAGAAGAGGAGGTCGTGTAGTATCTTCAACGACTACCACGATTACTATTGACGCAGAAGCACAAACAACTTTACCAGCTTTAAATGATACTCCTACAATAAGTGTTATTCTTTCTGATGGAACAGTTGAAGTAGGTTCAATATCAAACATTGTTGGAGCAGTTATCACCGTAAACAGCGTTACTAAACCTGATGGTACAACTGCTTCTGCTTTTAGCTCTGCACCAAGTGTAAATTCTCCTTATTTAATATCTAGTACGACTTTAAAAACACAATTATTTAAAGTTATTTCAGTAGAAGAAACAAGCGAATTAAGTTACACAATTTCTGCCATAACTTATGTTGAAGGTAAATTTGCTTTTATAGAAGATGGAACTGCTTTACCTACTAGAACTGTAAGCATATTAAACGAACCACCTTCACCACCAAGTAGTCTGACCGTTACTGAAAGAACAGTAGTTATAAATAATATTGCTAGGAGTAAATTAATTGTAGATTGGCAGCCAATAGAAGGAGTAACGCAATATTTAGTTAATTACAAAATAGAAAATGGAAACTATGTTTCACAAGTTGTTTTTAGTAGTGACTTTGAACTATTAGATACTCCTCCAGGAGAATATACATTTCAAGTATTTTCATATAGTAATGTTTTACGTTTATCAACTAATCCAACCGAAGTTACATTTACTGCTATAGGTAAAACGGCATTACCAGAAGATGTTGCTAATTTAACTATCGAACCTATAAATGAACAGTTTGTAAGATTAAGATTTACTCAAGCTTCTGCTGTCGATGTTCTTCACGGAGGTCGGGTTTATGTGCGTCATACAAATCAAACTGGGGGATCTGCTACATTTCAATCTGCACAAGATGTTATTGAAGCTGTGTCTGGTAACACAACAGAAGTTATAGCTCCAGCATTAGCTGGAACATATCTACTTAAATTTCAAGATGATGGCGGTAGATTTAGTGAAAATGCAGCTAGCGTAAATCTTTCTCTTGTTGATTTATTAGACTCTATAACTGTAAAGACAGATAGAGAAGATACCGATTCTCCCACTTGGAACAATACCACTAGCAGCCTGTTTACCAATACTCAATATAACAGTACTCAAGGTGGATTAACCCTTACAAACCCAGCAGCAGTTATAACTGGAACGTATAGCCAGGCAACAAGTTCTACGACTGTAACCTGTACGATTAGTTCACATGGTTTGAGCGTAGGTGAAATTTTAGAATTTACTTATTCAACTGGAGATGCGATAAGCGGAAAATTTACTATTGTTACTGTGCCAGATGCAAATACTTTTACAGTTACAGCAAAGAAAGCTTTGGACGCTGGAAGCACTCATACTGGTAATGTTTCTGTTGCTAGAGGTTTAAGAGGTACTTATGACTTCAAAGATACTTTGGATCTTGGCGGTGTATTTTCTCTTACTTTAAAACGTCATTTTCAAGGAGTTGGTTTTTATACTGGAGATTTGTTTGATAACAGAACAGACAATATAGATACTTGGACAGATTTTGATGGAACTGTTGCTAATGATGCCAATGCAAAAATAGCTGTACGAACCACATCCGATGATCCTAGTGGCTCTCCAACATATTCAAGTTTCAATGATTTTGCTAATGGAACTTTTAAAGCAAGAGGATTTCAATTTAGAATTATTCTTGAAACAGCCGATAGTGCTCAAAATATGAATTTACAGCAAGGTGGATACACGGCAACTATGCCATCAAGAACAGAACAATCATCTGTTATAGCATCTGGATCAGCAGCAAAGGCCGTTACATTTACTGCACCATTTTTTGTTGGAACGTCTGGATTAGGTAATGCAAATAGTTTTTTACCTTCTGTTAATATTTCTCCGCAAAATATGGCATCAGGTGATTATTTTGAACTTAGTAGCATATCTGGAACTGGATTTACAGTTCATTTTAAAAACTCAAGTAATGCTAGTATTGATAGGAACTTTACCTATAGTGCTGTTGGTTTTGGTAAAGGAGGTTAACATGAGAAAAAATAGTTATTAACTATGGCTGCCGTAACAAATTACACAATTGAAAATGCCTCTGGAGCAAACGTAAGAATTGATTTAAACGCTGTTTTTGCTGCAATTCAATCAAGTAATTCAAATTCTAGTGACTTAGCTACGAGTCAATGTGTAGCTGGTATGCCTTTTTTAAATACCTCTACAAATATTTTAAAAATAAGAAATTCATCAAATGGTGGATTTACTGAAATAGGCAATATAGATCAAGCTAATTTAGGTCTTTTATCGAAAGCTGGTGGTACAATGACAGGCCAATTGCTGATAGATGATTCTAGTAGTGCTTCAACTCCTGCATTAAGTTTCGATACAGATACAGATTTAGGTTTGTTTAGAAAATCTGCAAACGTAATGGGATTCTCGTCTAGTGGAACGGAAAGATTAATTATGGATGCAAATGGTCTAACACTCCAAGCACAAAATGATCTTAGGTTTGCTGATGCTGATAGTAGTCATTATGTAGGATTCCAGGCTCCAGCTACAATCTCAACTAATGTTGTATGGACTTTACCAGCCACCGATGCTGCTGCTGCTGGTTATGCTTTGGTATCTAATGCTTCGGGAACATTAAGTTGGGCTGCTTCTGTTGGTGGTGGAGCAGTTGGTGGTGGGAACGATCAGGTTTTTTATGAGAATGATCAGACTGTAACTCAAGATTATACGATTACTGCTGGCAAAAATGCCATGAGTGCAGGTCCCGTGACCGTGCAAAGCGGAGTCGTGGTTACAGTAGGTAGTGGTCAATCATGGACTGTTGTTTAAATCGGTATATAATAGACGTAAGCTGAAAAGATTATGAGTCAGATTAAAGTTGACAGTATCATTCCTAGAAATGGAGTACCATCAGGATCTCAGGGTGGAATAATTCAATACAAATACGCTACAAATGGATCTGTCAGAAGTACAAGTAGTGACAGTTTCGTATCATCTGGTTTATCTATAACTATTACTCCTCAATCTTCAGACAACAAAATTATTGTTAGAGCTTATGGAGTAGGTCATAACAATAATCAAAACTCTGCTGGAGGTGCAATTACTATTTACAGAGGCACAAGTACAAATTTAGATCCGCAAGGAGGTATAGGAGCAAATATGTTAGGTGATGAAACTTCAAATAATCTAGAAAGTACAGTTTATTGCGAATTTATTGATAGTCCAAATACGACAAGTTCAGTAACTTATAATGTATTTATTAAGAGATTGAATGGTGGTCAGTTCTTTTTTGGTAAACGAACCACAGGTGCGATTATCGCTTTGGAGGTTTCAGCATAATGAATGTTGATCATGATGCAGTAAGAAAGGCTTATCCAAATGTCGTAACTATTTCTGATGATTATTATGATGCAGATGGAGTTACTGTAAGTGTTAACCAAGCACAAGTTGATGCAGCTAGAGTTACTTTAGATGCTGAAGCTGCTGCAACTTTGTATCAACGTCAAAGAACAGGTCAAGCTGGCACAACAGATACTATTTATGCTTCTATAGGCGATCAACTCGATATGCAGTATAAAGATGCTATAAATGGTACAACCACATGGAAAGACCACATTGCTGCTGTAAAAGCTAAGTACCCCAAACCTTAAATAAATGGCAATTATTCCAGGAAAAAAGAATTTTACTGTTGATAGGAGAGCAGACTTTCCTATTAGACTTACTTTTAAAGATTCAACTGGATCGGCTATAGATCTAACTGGATATACTGTAGCTGCACAAGTTTATGATGAATCACGCTCCACAAAATATGCTGATTGGACAGTTGCTTATACCAATAGATCAGGTGGTACTGTAGATATTTCTCTTACGGATACTCAGACAGCTACTTTTACTCCAAGTATTTTGTTTTATGACGTATTGTTAACAGAACCAGGTGGTAGCAAAAACTATTATTTAGAGGGTAAACTATTTATAAGTGAAGGTTACACAGCATGAGCAGTCCTAATCAAGTTGTAGTTTCACAGGTTTCTGATGTAACTACAGTTGAGATCACAACGCAAGGTCCTCAAGGTCCAACAGGAACTCTTGGTTTAACTTTTGATGTTTCTGCAAAAGTTGATGGATCAGTACTGTACTATGATTCCACATCTGGTAACTTTAAAGCAGACACTACAACAACTAAACTTACACTCGTAGATGGAGGTAACTTCTAATGGCCAACACGATTAGAATTAAAAGATCAACAGGTTCATCAAACCCAACGTCATTAGAAAATGCTGAAGTTGCTTTCAGAGAAGGCGATGAAGTTTTAGTCTATGGTACGGGCACAGGGGGGTCGGGAGGTTCAGCTACAAGTATTATTCCTATTGGTGGTAAAGGAGCATTTTTTGATAAAGCAACAGTACAAAACGCAAATAAAGTTTTAGCTGGCCCTACAACTGGAAGTGATGCTGCTCCAACATTTAGATCCCTTGTAGTTGCAGACGTACCAACGATAACAGCATCGAAAGTAAGTGATTTTGATACTCAAGTTCGTACCAGTAGACTTGATCAATTAGCTAGTGCAACAAGTACTGTTTCTGGAGTTACACCTACTGCCGATGCTCATTTTGCGACGAAAGGATATGTAGATTCTGTTTCAGAAGGTCTTGATGTTAAGGGTAGTTGTGTTGCAGCTACAACAGCGAACATTACTATTGCAACAGCTTTAAATAGTGGTGATTCAATAGATGGAATAACCCTTGCAGATGGGGATAGAGTTCTTGTTAAAGATCAAAGTACAGCCACACAAAATGGAATCTATGTTGTTGGAAGTTCTCCAGCAAGGGCTGACGACTTAGCTGCTGGGGCTGACGCTGCTGGAGCGTTTACATTTATTGAACAAGGCTCAACTAATGCTGATATTGGCTTTGTTTGTACAAGCAACAAAGGAAGTGCAGTTACAGGAACTAATAATTTATCATTTAGTACTTTTTCTTCTAGTGGTAACGTAACTGCTGGAGATGGATTAGATAAATCTGGAAATGAATTAAGTGTTGATCTCAAAGCAAATGGTGGTTTGGTAATTGAATCAACAGAATTAGCTGTTGACCTTGCAGCCAGTTCTATAACTGGAACACTTGCAGTTAGCGATGGTGGAACGGGAGCTACAAGTGCAAGTGCAGCTAGAACAGCTTTAGGACTTGCTATTGGAACAAATGTTCAAGCTTATGATGCGGATTTAGCTAATTTATCTGGTTGTCAATCTGGTGCTTCTGCTGCTTTAGCTGCTTTAACCTCGACAGAAGTAGCGATCCTTGATGGAGCGACAGTATCGACTGCTGAACTGAACATCATGGATGGTGATACTTCTGCTACTTCAACTACTTTGGCAACTGCTGATCGTTTAGTTATGAATGATGCTGGAACTATGAAACAGGTAGCACTAAGCGACCTGGTGACATTTTTAGAGGATGGTTCGACATCTGGTTTTGATATTGATGGAGGAACTTACTAAAAATTAATCTAAAGGAGGTCAGCCAATGTCAAACACAATTAAGTTAAAAAGAGGTTCTGGGAGCGATCCAGGTACTAGTGATCTTGCGGTAGGAGAAGTTGCGTTACGAACTGATACAGCAAAATTATTTACTAAAAATGATGCTGGCAATGTAGCTCAAATAGGAGCTAGTGCCTTTACGAGTGCTGATCAAGTTATTGGACTTTACGATTCATCTGGCAATCAAAGAGTAGTTGTAAGTGGTACTGATGTAACTATTCAAGGAACTTCAGCCGCCGTTAGTAAATTAGCTTTTAGAGATCGCACTACAGCTTATTTCCTTAAATTTAAACCTGTAGATACTTTAGCTGCTGATGTTGAATTTACTTTACCTAGTGCTGACGGCTCTGCTAATCACGTTTTAAAGACTGACGGTAGTGGAGTTATGTCTTTTGGAACTGTAGCAACTGCCTCTATTGCTGATAACGCAGTAACACTAGGTAAATTATTTCAACACAATTATGACGGATTTATAGCGACTAACAACAATGGAGATTGTACTGTACCTTCATTTCCACAACACTCTGGAGATACTTTTATAGTACATGATCTCCAGTTAAACAGAGATAGTAGTAATAATGATCCTGTTATCTCGCCTGGATCTCAAGCAACCATTACGTTTAGGACTAGCACAACTGTTTCTGGAGCGTTTGGATCAATTCTAGATAATACTGGCTTACAGCTTGGTCGAAACACACAGTACGTTAAATTAGTTGCACCAGCAGATCAATCAGGACAGACAAGTTACACTCTTACTTTTCCAACAACTGCTGGTAGTGCTAATCAGTTTTTACAAACAAATGGAAGCGGAACTACGAGTTGGGCATCTGTTTCTAATGCCTCGGTAGCTTCAGACGCAGCTATAGCTAGAACAAAACTTGCAAACGTAGATGTAGTAGACGACACATCACCTCAACTTGGAGGGGATTTAGATGTCCAATCAAGCAAAATAACAACAGCAACAAGTAATGGAAATGTAAAAATTGAACCAAACGGTACTGGAGTTGTTGAAATTAGAGGTGCTGGAGGAAATGATGGTGCTTTGCAATTAAATTGTTCAGCACAAAGTCATGGTATTAAATTAGTATCACCAGCCCATAGTGCATCACAATCTTATACAATTATCTTTCCTGATAATCAAATTGCTGCTGATAAATATTTAAAAGTTAAAAGTATTTCTGGATCGGGGTCTACTGCTATAGGTCAACTTGAGTTTGAAGCTCTTGATGCTAATGATCTTGGAGAAGGAACTATCCCTGACGCAAGATTTCCTTCTACCTTGCCAGCACTAAATGGATCAGCACTTACAAATCTAGACGCAAGCAATATTGCATCTGGTACGATTTCTTCTTCAAGAGTTCCTACTTTAAATCAAAACACAACTGGATCTGCTGCGACATTAACAACTGCAAGAACTATTGGTGGAACCTCTTTTGATGGCTCGGCTAATATTGATATTTCTTACGCAAATTTAACGAACAAATTATCTGTGGGAGATGGAGGTTTAACTCAAAATAATTTTACAAACACATTAAAGTCAAAATTAGATGGTATAGAAAGCGGAGCTACAGCCGATCAAAGTAATGCTGAAATAGCTGCTGCATTATCAGATCAAAGACCCTCTATGAAAGGTGCGACTTTTACTCATGATGGTACAGGTAGCCCTATTGTTAATATTAAATCTGATGATGCGGGTCCTTGGGGTATTAGAGTAGGTAATGATAGTTACTCAACCAGTACAAGCCATGGACTTATGGCTTATCAAAATAATGCTGGTAACGTTTACGTTAGGTTAGCTGGATATAGTGCTTACGAAAATTTATATCTTGAACAGAGTGACGGATCAACAACCAATACTACTGTTCACCTTGACACTAACCGTGCTGTTCATCTTAACTATCAAAATTCAAATAGATTAAGTACAACAAGTAGCGGAGTTTCAGTCTCAGGAACTTGCACAGCTACAACCTTTAGTGGTTCTGGTGCATCTTTAACTAGCATCCCTGCTGGAAATCTTACTGGTACATTACCAGCGATAAGTGGAGCAAACCTAACCAATCTTCCTGGTGGAGGTAAAATTCTTCAAGTAATAAGAGGATCATTGAATGGATCTTTTGGTACAGGGTCAGGTTCTTTCCAGGCTACTGGTTGTTCTGTAAGCATCACAATGACAGATTCAAGTAATAAAGTTTTAGTTATGGCTGGTGGAACTGTTAACAATACTTCTAATGATGAAGGTGGTAAAACTACTATTTACAGAGGTAGCACTAATATAGCCACACATGGTGATAATATTGCTGGTTATTGGCAGGATGGTGGCAGTAATAACGTAGAGCAATCACAATTCTTAAGTGCTTTAGACACACCTGGTT
>VTLG01002871.1_pt1 | contig 16274 bp, 29 predicted proteins | sample 4694571 | NCBI WGS metagenome assembly VTLG01 (sample SAMN12604809, study PRJNA352737) | marine metagenome | biome: ENVO:00000447; feature: ENVO:00000209|ENVO:00000569|ENVO:01000036; material: ENVO:00002151; isolation source: viral sequences binned using virsorter ...
CATGGAGTCCTCCAATTTCTATATATTCTAAAATGAAAGAACAGGGTTATGATGTTGTAGCCACTTATATTGAAGGAGGTATGGGCTATTGTGGTGAATATAAGGAGGGTCAATATTATGACTATGATATCTGCGATAAAAATATTCCAGATAAATTTAAGGAACTAATAGAAGAGTGGTAAGGAGGGAAGATAATGTCTGAATACAAAGACTATGTAGAGCAAAATCAAGATGAGATACTATCAGATTTTCAAAAATTTATTTGTCAGATAAATGAAGTTAGAAGAAACTTTAATTTGCCAGATAAAGTTTTCTCAGAAAAAGATAGGGAAGAATTTGAAAGACAATGGGTAGAATCAAGATCAATATAAACAAATATAAACAAACATGATCCCTCGCAGAGTGAACAGGGAAGTTCACACAATCCCAGAAGTACATTTAATTCAATTAGCCAAAACTAGCCAAAACTAGCCAAACTTAGCCAAAGATGCCATTCAATCCCAGAAGTACATTCAATTAATCTAAGATGTTATTTAATTTATAAGTAAAGATCAAGCCATAAAATCGGCTATTATATAGTAATAAAAAAATATCAATTTTACTTGTAATAACAAAATATTTTATGATATATTTAAGATTATGGATATATTAGAAATGGGTAAGATAACGCAGAACTTCGGCATTTTAGACAATGGGATACTAGGTTTGAGCTATTATGCCTGTTTCCTACAATTTGATCGAATATTAAATGAAAAACTAAAATTAAATATAGATATATTTTTGATTGGTGTTTTTTCTGCTTTAACAGGAAATTTAATTTCTGATTGTTGTGGGTATCTATTTCAAATGCAATTTTATTTGGCTTATAAAGTGGCTATTGGTTGTCTAATAGGTTTTGCTATTATTCCAATATGTGAGCCATTCAGAAAAAAAAATAGAGGATAAATATAGTTATGAATAAAGAAAATTATTATAAATATGATGAGATAAAAGAACATTTTAATGATTTCATCAAATATAATTCAGAAGATGATAAAAGTTGGATAAAAGAGAATATTGATGATTTGCATTATCATGCTTTTAATACTGATTATTACATTATAGGCACATATCAAGCTAAAAAATGGCTATCTGATGAAGTCTTTAATATCATAAATATCATTAAAGAATATGAAAATGATAATTTTGGCGAGGTTAATACAGATTTTTCTGATCCTGAAAAAGTGGTTAATATGTATGTTTATATTGTAGGCGAATATATTGTAAATGATTATATAAACTCTTTAGAGGATAAATCAGCATGAACACAAATAAAATAATTGAATATCTTAAAAATGAATTAGCCAGGAACAAGCCAAAGCAAAAAAACCATGATCCTATTCAGTACAAGAAGGATATAAAAGTATTAAATTATTTAATAGCGAGGAGTAAATAAGATGATGACAAAACAAGATAAAAAACAAGATAAAAAACAAGATATAATACTAAATCAACAAATAATTGATGAGGTTAATATAAAAAGACAACAACAGGGTAAAAGACAATTAATATTTGAAGATTTTATCTTTGCGATCAGGAAAGGAAAAACTTTGAAAGAAATTGAGGTGATAAAATGAGTAAATTAAACAAAAAACAAGATAAAAAACAAGATAATTTTATCAATAATAAAGGTAAATTTGATATGTCAAAATGTATTAATATTAATGCAATAGACAAGTTAAACAATAAAGACCTTGAAAAAGTCTTAAAAATCTTAGCTAAAATCAAATAACCATATAACCATATAAAAAGCCGATCCTAAAAAAATCGGCTTTTTTTTATTTATATGTTGTAATAATAAAATATATCTATTAAATCATAATATATATAATTAAACCCTTATATAGAAATATATATGGGTTTTTTTATTTAATCTAAGAAGATCAAAGATGTTATTCAATTAATCCGAGAAGTACATTCAATTAATTAAAGATGTCATTCAATTTATAAGTAAAAAACAAGCCATAAAATCGGCTATTATATAGTAATAAAAAAATATCAATTTTATAGGATTAATGCTTGTAATAACAAAATATTTTATGATATATTTGAGATATAGCAATTTTAAGAGAGGACAATATGTTATACCCAACTGAAGTAGAAAATGCTAAAGAAATAGAAGATATAGATAAACTTGAACTTGAATATGATTATGGTGATTGTATTGACTTTGAAGTTTATTATAGCCCAGTAACTAAAAAATCTTACATGATTGATTTAGTTTTAGATGACGCTAGAAAATGGCAAACAATAAGAGAAGTAAAATAACTATAAATAACCATCCTTAATGGGATAGATAGGTAATAGATTGTGTAATCAAGTCGAAGGACCTATCTATCCTTATATATATAATTAAACCCTAGACTTAAAAATCTAGGGTTTTTTTTCATCTATATATTGCGTAAATAAAATAAATAGCATATTATTTAATAATGCAATTAAGCATATATAAAAACGAGGATAATTATATGGTAAAAAGATATACAAATGTTAAATACTTAGGCAAAGGCATTATAGCTTTTGACACTATCAAAAATATTTGGTTAATAACACTTAATGACATAGGATATAAACCTACTTGTGAATGGTTAAGAAATTTGGAATTTTCAACAAAAGTTCATCATCATTTAATAGGTGATAGCAGACAAGAAGTCTTAGAAAAATTTGCCAAAACTTTATAGATAATTTTATATTTTGTTATAAAGCCCTCATATAGAAATATATGAGGGTTTTTTTTATCTTGATCCATGATCCACTTGATCAATTTTTTTATGTTCTAATATTGGCTAGTCTAATAACCATTATCTATAATATAAGTCGGCAGTATTCAGCAATAACCTATACTAATAACCTATAAGACAGTATATATAAGGATTATATAGTCTTTATAGTCATTATACATTCTAGGATTAATAGGAGTGATAGAAGTAGTTGGCCGCACACTCACCTACCTATTTATTTTCCAATATAACTGATACCTGGTACCTACCACCATAGAATAATAAAAGCTCATATAATGGCTATATAATGGCTCTCAATAGATTTCTACCATTGATTAATCTTAAAATAAATGCAGTCAATGAAGATTAGAATATTAGAATTTTAGAATATTAGGCAACCCCCAAAGGAATTCGAGCAGTATGATATATACTCATTCATGCTATGGTGGGAATATTAAGTCCATTAGTATATTCTAATATTAATCACAGATGTAATTGAATTTAATTAAAAAAATCACTATACTTAGAGGTGGATTACTATGTCTACAACACAAGTACAAAACAATAGGAGAACGAAATGACACTAGAAGAAAAAATATCAATGATAAGAGGTTATATTTTTGCCAAAGGTTGGGAACAAGCACCAACATTTGTAGACCAAATGGGTTGCACCGACCATTGGGAAGAATACAGACAAAAAATATTAGGTTTGATATTAGATGCTACAGAAAAAAAAGAAAGTTTTTTAGATGTATATAAAACCATCAAAAAGATGGAAAATGAACAATTCTTTGATGATGAAAATGATTTTGAGATTTTTAATAAAGACTCACGAGACCAAATCTTTGGGCATATAGATGATATTTTGAAAGATGTTGTTACTTTCAAATTTTTCCACACCTCTCCTGCTGGAATGATAGATGTTGGTAACTATGAAGCATTAAATGGTAGAGGAGAGCAATATAACGAAAATTTAAGAAATGCAAAACAACGACAGAATTCAAGAGATTCTAAACACTCTTAATAAGCGGCAAGAAGAAAATAAATTAAACTACTACCAACCCTATAGATTTCAAAAGACTTTCCATGAAGCAGGATCGGAAGCGAATCAGCGATTACTCATGGCAGCAAACAGGGTGGGTAAATCCTATGTGGGTGCTATGGAAATGTCGGCACATCTAACAGGATTGTACCCTAAATGGTGGAAAGGTAGAAAATTTGATAAACCCATAAAAGCATGGGTGTGTGGTGCGAGTAATGAAACCACAAGAGATATCTGCCAAAAAGAATTATTTGGGCAACCTGATAATCCAAGAGATAAAGGGAAGGGAAGTATACCCAAACATCTCATTGGAGAGACGACAAGGAAACCTGGAGTACCCAATGCACATTCCTCCGTACTGGTGAAGCATAAAACAGGTGGTTGGTCTAGGGTTGCCTTCAAAGCTTATGAAATGGGTAGTGAAAAATTTATGGGGGAGAGTTTAGATTTGATTTGGTTAGATGAAGAACCACCTCAAGATATTTATTCACAATGTATTACCAGAACACTTGATAAAAAAGGTCAGGTATATTTAACCTTTACCCCTGAAAATGGGATAACAGAAGTAGTACAGAATTTTACAACCGATTTAAGACCTGGACAGGCATTGATTACAGCAGGGTGGGAAGATGCTGAACATTTGACTGAGGATATGAAAGAGCAGATTTTAGCTGCCCTACCAGCACATGAGAGAGAATTAAGATCAAAGGGAATACCCATGATAGGTTCAGGGTTAGTATTTCCTATTGATGAGGATAGTTTGACCTGCGAACCATTCACAATACCCCCACATTATCCAAGAATCGCAGGTCTTGATTTTGGTTACGATCACCCTACAGCAGTCGTATGGGTGGCATGGGATAGAGATGAGGACATTGTGTATGTCTATGATTGTTATGCTATGTCTAAACAGACACCAGATTATCATGCTACACACATCAATGAGAGAGAAGGTTCTCACTATATCCCTATAGCATGGCCACATGATGGTTATCAACACGATAAAGGATCAGGTATAACATTGGCAGAACAATACAGAACTGCTCATGTCAATATGCTACCTTTCCACTTTGAAAACCCACCTGCATTAGGTGAGAAGAAAGGGGGTAATAGTGTGGAAGCAGGATTAATGGAAATGCTAACACGCATGGAACAAGGGAAATTTAAAGTATTTAACACCATGTATGATTGGTTTCAAGAATACAGACTCTACCACCGAAAAGATGGTAAGTTGGTTAAATTAAAAGATGATTTGATGTCGGCTACTCGCTATGCAGTAATGAGTTTACGATATGCAGATATAGAGAAGTCAAAATGGCACAAAAAAGGGCAATTAGGCCCTGATGTCGCTATAGTATAGGAGATAATAATGAAAAAAAAACTATTTAAAAGGTTTTCAGTAGATGATCTTATAAAAATACATAAAGAAAAAAGAGAAAACTTAATCAAATCAGCAGCTACAGGTATGGGACAAAAAAAATTAAGCCAGTTTAAAACAGGATATGGTGAGAAATATCCATATTAAATTAATAGTTTAGGAGATAAATATGAAAAAAAACCCATTTAAAAGGTTTTCAGTAGATGATGTTATAAAAATACATAGAAACAAAAGAGAAAACTTAATTAAAAGAGCAGCAGGGCTTGTGGGAGGTCTATTACCAGGACAAGTACCAAAAAAACCACAAAAATAATTAAGCCCGTTTAAAACAGGATATGGTGAGAAATATCCATATTAAATCAATAGTTTAGGAGATAACAATGGCAAAAAAAAATAAAAAAGAATGGCATAATTGGCCTGACAGAATGTCTGATAATGAAATTTATAAAAGGGTAAAAAACCAATCAACCCTTGAGAGAGGTGTAAATAAATTTTTTGGAACACATTTTTATAATCCAGAACATGGGATAGCTGATAAAGTAAAAGTTGCTATAGGTCGAGTAGATGCTGCAAAAGACATAGAAAAAAGAATAATGTCTGGAAAAACTCCATTTACAAAATCAGCAGCACAAAGATTTAAAGAAAAATATGGAAAATAAATGCTTGAATTAATGAGAACGCCAACTCAAATGGCTTTTAAAATCCAAGAGTTGGAAGAAAAAATTATACATTTAACAGAACAAGTGCTTGTTTTACAGGAAAAACAACTACCACAAACATATACAAAGGTAACTAATGGCAAAAAAACCAAAAAAACTAAGTGATGACGAACTCGCTTCGCATTTATCATCTGAAATAGAACAAGCTACAGGACACATGAATAGTGAACTCTCTAGTCAAAGAGAGGACTCTATGAAGTATTATCTTGGTGAAAAATTTGGAAATGAGATTGATGGTAGATCCGAGATAGTAACCACAGATGTTAGAGATACTGTTGAATACATTATGCCAAGTTTAATGCGTATCTTTACTACGCATAATAATGTTGCTGAATTTGAGCCACAAGGGCCAGAAGATGTTGAGATGGCAAAACAAGCTACTGATTATTGTAACTATGTCTTTAATAAGCAAAACAATGGCTTTAAAGTTTTATATGATACTTTCAAAGATGCTTTAATCAGTAAAACAGGAATTGTCAAACACTTTTGGGAACAAAAAACAGAAGTATCTACTGAAAATTATACCAATTTAACCGAAATTGAATATCAAGCAGTATTAGCAAATGATGAATTAGAAGTATTAGAACATACTGAAACACTTATACAGGAAGCTCAATTAGATCAGAATGGCATGATGGTATCGCCTGAAATTATAACACATGACATAAAAGCAAAAAGAACAAAAACAGATGGTCAAGTTAGAATTTCATCTGTACCACCAGAAGAATTTTTAATATCGAGAAGGGCAGTAGATATAGAATCTGCTCCATTTATTTGCCATAGAGTTAAAAAAACAATAAGTGATTTAATTTTAGAGGGTTATGATCCAAAGGTTGTAGAGAATTTACCGACTTATTCTCAATCACAAGCTGAATGGAATGAGGAGAGGTTAGCAAGATTTAGTTATGATGATGATTCTATACCACCTGATGAGGGGACTGGCCCAAGCAGACAAGTATGGTTAGATGAATGTTATACTCATATTGATTATGATGGTGATGGGGTTGCAGAACTTCGCAAAATTACAAAAGGTGGAAATGTAATATTAGATAATATTGAGATTGATTATATTCCTTTCTCTACTATTTGTCCTCTACCGATACCACATAAGTTTTATGGTATGTCTGTAGCAGATACAGTTAAAGATATACAGCTAATTAAATCTACTATTGTTAGAAATATTCTTGACAATATGTATTTAACGAATAATGCAAGGTATGCAGTTTTAGCAGGTCAAGTAGAATTAGATGATTTATTAACATCAAGACCTGGTGGTATTGTTAGAATGAGAAGCCCAAATGCAGTAACACCATTACCTACACCACAAATATCGGCAGATGCTTTTAATATGGTTAAATATCTTGACCAAGTAAGAGAAGAAAGAAGTGGTGTATCTAAAATGACGCAAGGATTAAATCCTGATGTTCTAACATCTCATGTAACATCAGGTGCTATAAGTGCTGCAACAGAATCTGCTATGCAAAGAACAGAATTAATTGCTCGTATATTTGCTGAAACTGGTATTAAAGATGTCTTTAGATGTATTTATCAATTAATACAAAGGTATGAAGATAGAGAAAAAATAGTATTTTTAAATAATAAATTTGTTCCTATTGATCCTAGTAAATGGAAAGATAAGTTAAATTGTACTATTAATGTTGGAATAGGAAGTGGTAGTCAGCAAAGTAAAATGCAAACCATGACAGGTATTATGACTATTATTCAGCAATTAATACAAAATGGTGGAATGGGAACATTGGTTACACCACAAAATATTTATAATGCTGTAAGTGAGTTTGTGGCTCAATCAGGATATAAAAATTCAGATATGTTTATATCTAATCCAGCTATGATGCCACCACCAAAACCACCTGAACCAACTATTGAAGAAAAAGTACAGGCACAAAAATCACAAATTGAATTGCAAAAATTACAACTTCAAGCTAAAGAATTAGAAATTGATACACAACTTAAATCACAAGAACTGCAACTTAAAAAAGAAGAAGCAGCGATTGATCTTGCTTTAAAACAACAAGAATTGCAACTTAAAAAATCGCAGTTAGACCTTAACGAACAAGAACTTGCACTAGAAGCTGTGCAAAATAGACCAGTTGGGATAGGGCCTACATAATGGGATATCCTAAATATAAACCTGAATATAAAACCGAAAGTAGAAATAAATTAATTTCTAAAAAGATAAAAATATTAACAAAAGAAGGAAAGCCACATAAACAAGCTGTAGCAATAGCTTTAGATATGTACCCTAAAAGAAAGAGGTTGCCATTAGCATGAAAGATGTAAATGAATTAAATACTGAAATAGAAATGATTAAAAGAGATATTAGTGATATTAAAAATAATCATTTAACACATATTGAATCTGATTTAAAAGATGTAAAGGTAGAAGTATTTAGATTTAAGTATATAGCTTATGGTGCATTGGTTGTGTTTATTTTAGCAACCGATAAATTTACAGAATTACTAAGATTATTATAATGGAAAAAAAAGAAGAACAGGAGTTCTTTGATAAGGTTTTATGTAGAGAATTAGAAAAGAATACCCCAGCTATTAAAGCTGTGGCAATAGCACATGAAGAAACAGCAAGAAAATTTAAGAGGAAAAACACATTAAAAGGCACTACATCAAAGCCGATATAACGCATACAGAATTACAACAGTTAATGTTGAAAAAAAGAATTTCAGTATCTGAGTTATCACGAGACACTTCTATTAAAGAAAACGAGATTCGTGGTTACTTAACTGGGAGAAAAACTATACCTGCCCATGTGGTAGATAGAATCAACCAAATAGGAGAAAACAATGGCAAATAAAAACGACCAAATTAGAGATGGTCAAGATGCAAAAACTATCTTGGAAAATCCTGTAATGGTAAACGCATTTAATGTGATATTAAATGAAGGTTATCAAAAATGGATTTCAACCAAACCAGAAGATAAAGAGGAAAGAGAAAGTCTTTATCATGGACAGATAGCTGCATTAAAAGTAAAACAAGTTCTTGTAAATACAATGGAAAATGGAAAATTGTTAGAAGAAGAAAGAAAGGGTGATAAAAATGGCTAAAATAAAAAAACCAACACCACAAAATAATATTCCAGTACAAGAAACTAAGCATAAAGGAATACCTGTTACTGATGTTAAGTCAGCACAGGAAGCACTTATGGCTCAATTACAAGCTCCACCTTCGGAAGAACCTGTAGAGCAAGAAGTGCAAACAGAAGTAGAGGAAAATACTTCTGAACAGGCAATGGAAAATGCCGAATCAGTTGAGACAAAAACAGAAGATTCAGGTGAATTAACTGTTGATGATTTAGTTGAAGATAACCAAGAAGAAGAAACACAAGAACCTACTTCATATACTGTCAAAGTTGATGGTAAAGATGTGGAGGTTACACTTGATGAACTTCAGGCAGGATATAGTAGACAAGCTGATTACACAAGAAAAAGTCAAGTATTGGCAGAACAAAGGCAAAAAGCTGATGATGAATTAGCTGCCACTCAACAAGAAAGACAGAAATACATTTCTCAACTTGAACAATTTACTGGTCAAGCAGATAAAAAACTAGATGAGTTTAAATCTGTTGATTGGGAAAAACTCAAGGCAGATGATCCTATGGAATATATGACCAAAAGAGATCAATATAGAGAACTTCAAGAAAATAAAAGATTAGTTGCCGAAGAACAACAAAATCTTAAATATAAACAACAACAAGAAGCACAAGCAAAATGGAATGAAGAACTTGCTAGACAGCAAGAGATTATGGCTCAAAGACTTCCTGAATGGAACGATCCTAATAAAGGTGCAAAACTCAAACAAAATATTAAGAGTTTTGCTATAAAAAAGGGTTTTTCTGAGCAAGAGGTCGATCACTTAATTGATGCAAGGTCGGTTGATGTACTTCATAAAGCCATGTTGTATGAAAATCTTTTAGATGCAAAAATTTCTAAAAAGAAAGCTAAAGTTGTACCTAAAGTAACAAAACCAGGAACTGGTGCTACTAAAGGTGAAGTTGCTAGTGAGAAAGTAAATCGACTAAGAACAAAAGCTAAAAGGTCAGGTGGTATCAATGATGCTGCAAAGTATCTTGAATCCCTACTATAGCTTTTAAATACTAAACTTTAACACAGGTGTAATACAATGGCACAATTGACAAATACTTTTGAGACCTATGATGCAACTGGTAATAGAGAAGATTTGGCGAATGTTATTTATAACATTTCTCCAACAGACACACCTTTTATGTCAAGTGTAGGTACTGGAACAGCTACCTTTACAAAACATGAATGGCAAACTGATTCTCTTGCAGCAGCAGCAACTAATGCTCAAATTGAAGGTGATGACTCACCTAATGCAGCATTGTCGGCAACATCTCGTGTTCTCAACTATACACAGATTTCATATAATCCAGTTATGGTTTCAGGAACACAAGAAGCTGTTATTCATGCTGGAGTTAATTCCGAACTAGCTTATCAAATAGCTAAAGCTGGAAAAGAACTCAAAAGAGATATGGAACTTGATATGACTGGTAAGAACAATGCCACAGCAGGTTCAGGAAATGGTGGTGCAGCAAGAAAAGCTAGAGGTTTTGAAAGCTGGACTACAACCAACAATGGATATGGTTCAGGTGGTTCAAACTCATCAGGTTCTGTTACAGATGGAACTCAAAGAGTTTTAACTGAAGCTATCCTTAAAACAGAAATAAAAAGCTGTTTTGATGAAGGTGGAAATCCTGACTTATTGCTTGTTGGCTCGTTCAACAAAACCAAAGTATCAGGTTTTACAGGTAACAACACAAGAATGGATATGGCAGAAGATAGAAGTCTTGTTGCTACTATTGATGTGTATGTTTCTGATTTTGGAGAAGTTAGAGTAGTCGCTGACAGATTCTCAAGAAGTAGATCAGGTCTACTTGTTGAAACAGATATGTGGTCAGTTGATTATTTAAGACCTTTCCAAACAGTAGAACTAGCAAAAACTGGTGATGCAGAAAAGAGATTGCTCTTAACTGAATGGACACTAGTTGCTAAAAATGAAGCAAGTTCTGGCACAGTTGCTGACTTGACAACTTCATAATAAAATTTAACTTCCCTCAGAAGTTAAGGGGTGGTTTTTGACTCCTTTGTTTTTACCACCCCACTTTTTGATACCAAATTAATAATGACCTTGAAGAAGGTATCGCTTCGGAACGAGGGTTATTTTTTTAGGAGAAATTTAATGAGAACATTAAACGATTATTTTATAAGTGGAAGAATTACTGATATATCAACAGCAGGATCAACATTTGTAGTAGTTCCTGATAGTGGCAAAATAGTTAAAATTGTGTCTGTCTTACAGGGAGCTATAAGTGGTGGTAATGCTGCTATTACTTTTGAAATTGATGGTACTGCTGTAACAAATGGTGGATTTACAGTTGCACATTCAGGTTCAGCAGCAGGTACTAGCGATTCATCTGTACCAACAGCACTTAATGATGTTGCAGAAGATGGCAAAATCGAAATGATTACAGATGGCAACTCTACAGGTGCTAAATCACTAGATGTAACATTTACAATTAGGAGATAAGAATGGCAAATTGGAGCTATGGACAAAGAGTAACAGCAAATCATGTTAGAACAGTAAGTACAAGTTCTGCTGCGACATCAGCATTTGGTTCGCAAACAGAATATGTGATGGTAACATCAGATACTGCATCTGTATTTGTTGAGTTTGGTTCAAGCCCAACAGCAGCAGCAGCTAGTTCGATAAGACTACCAGCTAATGAACCAATGATATTTAAAGTTGATGGTGGCATGAAACTGGCAGCAATTATTGCAAGTGGTACAGCTAATGTTTGGGTAGCCGAGCTAAGTGAATAATGAAAAGAAAAATTGACAGCAATCAAATATTTCATTTCCACGAACCAACAAAAGAGTTCGCTATAGAACATATACAAGACATTCAACCTCTAGTTGATTCTAATAAAAATTTACAGGAAAACGACCATCTTATGAGTGATGAGTTAAGGTTATCTGCAAGGATTCCTATGACTGTATATTATGAATGGAAGAGCAAATTTGGGGTTGATGTCTTTAATCCTAACCATAAAGAAGGAGTTAAAAAATTATTAAATAGTGCTGATTATAGGTACTTAAAAACAACTAAGAGGATATTATAATGCCAAATTTTGAATTTAAGAAAGAAAGTATATACAGAAACAGAAAAGGGGGTAATGCTCCAAAATTGCAGTATTTTGAGCAAAAATATAAAGTTTGTCCTAATGGCAGTAGAATATTAGTTAAACAGCAATGCCCAACACCATCTAGGTCAAGACCATCAAGACCATCAATACCATCAAGATTGAATAAGAAATACACCTTTTAATAAGAGATAGAAATAAATGGCAATAACTACATTTTCAGAATTAAAAACAGCAGTAGCTAATTGGTTAGATAGGTCAGATTTAACTGACAGAATACCTGAATTTATTGCATTAGCAGAAGCTAGGCATAGAAGGGATTTTAAAATAAGAAGAATGGAAACAAGGGTTACTGCAAACACGATTGCAGATACAGAATTTTATACACTTCCTGATAATTATGTTGCTATGCGTAATATACAACTCAACACTAGCACAAAAACACCTTTAGAATATTTAACCCCTGAACAAATGGATAGGGTTAGAGGTGGCAGTACAACAGGAAAACCAAAAGCATATTCAATTATAGGCAATACTTTTCAATTAAGACCTATTCCTGATTCTGTTTATGAAATTGAAATGCTTTATTATAAGTATTTTACTGGATTATCAGATTCTAATACAACAAATGATATGCTTACATATCACCCTGATGCTTATTTGTATGCAGTTTTATTAGAAGCAGAACCTTATTTACAAAATGATAAAAGAATAGCTTTATGGCTACAAGCATACGAGATTGCTAGAAAAGCAATAATAGATTCAAACGAAAGAGATAGACATTCAGGAGTAGCACCCACAACTAGAATTGATTATGGTGCTTATTAATGACTACATGGACAGGAGTAAGTACAAGTTCAACTTCATGGACAAATGTAGCTGATGTATCTACTGGTTATTTTGAAGTAGAAGATGGTATACATTTACTTGCAACTGAAAGTGGAGATTTATTACAACAAGCAGGACCGACAGCAATAGGAGTTGCTGATTGGCAAGATATCCCAGCAGTTTCAACAACAACTTGGACAGTACAATAGATGGCAACAAAGAAATTTTCAGAATTAACAACAACAAGCTCACCAAGCAGTAGTGCTTTATTTGCAATAGCAGACTCCAGCACTTCTTATGGGGTAACTCTTACAAATATTGCAGCTAATTTACCTGCTGTAACAGCTACCAGTTTAACATCTAGTGGAACTCTGACTGTTAGTGGTAATGCCACTATATCAGGTGATTTAACTATTGGTGGTGATGATTTGTTTATGAACACCAATACAAGTGGTGCAGCTTTAATTGCAGATGGAACGAATTTTAATCCAGTTGTTATATCAGGCGATATAGCTATAGCAACAGGTGGTGCAGCAACCATTCAAACTGATGCAGTTGAATCAGGTATGCTTAATGATAATGTCATTTCAGGTCAAACTGAGATTTCATCAGGTTTAGCAGATGCTGATGAATTATTATATTCAGATGGTGGAACTTTAAAGAAAGTTGGAATGGACACCATGAAAACTTATTTTTCACCAGTAGCTGGTTCTAGTTCAATAGTTACAACAGGAACTATATCATCAGGAACTTGGGAAGCTACAGATATAGGAGTAGCTCATGGTGGAACAGGAGCATCAACTTTAACTGCTAATGGAGTTCTTATAGGAAATGGAACTTCTGCTGTAACTGCTGTAGATTTATCTACAAAAGGTAAGATTTTAGTAGGTGATGGAAGTGGCAATCCATCAGCTTTAGCAGTAGGTTCTAATAATCATGTATTAACTGCTGATAGTAGTGAAGCAACAGGAACAAAATGGGCAGCAGTAACAGCATCAACCCCTACAGCAATTACAGTCGCAGATGAATCTACTGACACAAGTTGTTTTCCTTTATTTGTAACAGCAGCAACTGGAGATTTAGGACCAAAGACAGCAAGTGGTTTAACATTTAATTCAAATACAGATGTATTATCAGGTACATTTTCAGGAAATATAACAGGAAATGTAACAGGGAATACATCAGGAAGTTCAGGCAGTTGTACTGGAAATGCAGCAACTGCAACAGCTTTAGAAACAGCACGAAATATTGGTGGGGTTTCATTTGATGGAACAGGTAATATAAACTTACCTGGTGTCAATACAGCAGGAAATCAGAATACATCAGGTACAGCAGCAGTAGCAACAGCAGTAACTATTACTGACAACGAATCTACTGACGAGGATAATGCACTTGTCTTTACTTCAGGTGGAGATGTAGATGGTGGTAATCTCGGACTTGAGTCTGATGGTACATGCACCTACAACCCAAGCACAGGGAGTATTACTGCAACAGGATTTATTGGTGCTTTAACAGGAAACGCAAGTGGCTCATCAGGTTCTTGTACTGGAAACGCAGCTACAGCTACAGCACTAGCTACTGCTAGAAACATAGGTGGTGTGAGCTTTGATGGTACAGGAAATATTAATCTTCCTGGTGTTAATACTGCTGGTAATCAAAATACAAGTGGAACAGCAGCAGTTGCTACAACTGTTACCATTACCGATAATGAATCTACAGATGAAGATAATGCTTTAGTTTTCACATCAGGTGGTGATGTTGATGGTGGAAATATTGGTTTAGAATCTGATGGAACTTGTACTTATAATCCTTCTACTGGAAGTATTACAGCTACAGGGTTTATAGGAGCATTAACTGGTAATGCTAGTGGTTCATCTGGATCATGCACAGGTAATGCTGCTACAGCAACGGCTTTAGCAAGTGCTAGAAATATTGGTGGAGTCTCATTTGATGGTACTGGCAATATAGATTTACCTGGAGTTAATAGTGCTGGAAACCAAAACACATCAGGAAATGCTGCTGGATTATCAGCAACTTTAGCTGTTGGTAGTGGTGGTACTGGTGCTACAAGTTTAACTGCTAATGGGGTATTAATTGGAAATGGTACATCAGCAGTTTCAGCTATTGATCTATCTACCAAAGGAAAGATTTTAATAGGAGATGGTTCAGGCAATCCATCTGCACTCGCTGTTGGAAGTAATGACCAAGTTTTAACAGCAGATTCATCAGAAGCTACAGGTGTCAAATGGGCAGCAGCAGGTGGTGGTGGTGGTGGACTTGCAGTATTAAGTGCAGTAAATAATTATGATGCTTCAAGTTTTTATTCAAGTTATTCTTATACTGGTTTTAGTTCAAGTTATGATAATTATTTAGTTTTAATTCATGCAATATCTCAACAAGGTGCAGGAGATATAAATTTACAATTTTTAGATGATGGAAGTGCTATAACAGGTGCTGGGTATAGGTATGCTGCTTATGGCAAAGATAGTAATGGAACAGACCAAATTTTAACAGGAAATGATGTAAACCCATTACAACTATTTGATAATGGTGTAGCTGGAGACAATAATCCAGTTTCAGGTTATTTATATTTTCATAATGGTAGAGGGGGTAGATGGGATTCTGATTCTTCAGATTCAGAAGGAGCTGTAAGACCATCTGTTAAATGGCAACTTGGTGGCAAAGATGGTAGTAACTATCATAGAGTTGCACAAGGTTCAGGGCATTATGATAATGCTGCTACCAACTCAATGAATGGCTTTAAATTATTGTTTACAGGTGGTAGTGGTGCTTATAAAGTTTGTTTAACAATTTATGGAATTGTAAGGAGTTAATATGGCAAAAGATATTATAGATGATGGCAGCTCAATAACCACACAAGCTGAATCTACTGAGTCAGCTAATGCTAGAACAGCATATCAAAATGCTAAAACAGCAATTCAATATAAAACAGATAGGACAGCAGGTTTTTTTGATGAGTCTACTAATCAAAATACAAAAACAATTTATGGAAAATTATCAGAACAACTAGATATGCTTTATAGGGATATTCATGCAGGGAAATTAGGTGCAGATGCAAAAACAGGTGAATGGTATTTACATATTAAATCAGTTAAAGACAACAACCCCAAGAGTTAGGAGTAAAAAATGGGATTAGAATCAGGAACATATATAGATAGTCTAAATAGTTCAAACCCAGCAGCAGGTGATGCTGTTAATGAGGGTGATGACCATTTAAGATTAATTAAATCAACAGTAAAGGCGACATTTCCTAATGTAAGTGGAGCTGTAACTGCAACCCATACAGAACTCAATCTTATAGATGGGGTAACAGCTACTACAACAGAATTAAATTA
>VTLG01005417.1_pt1 | contig 16274 bp, 17 predicted proteins | sample 4694571 | NCBI WGS metagenome assembly VTLG01 (sample SAMN12604809, study PRJNA352737) | marine metagenome | biome: ENVO:00000447; feature: ENVO:00000209|ENVO:00000569|ENVO:01000036; material: ENVO:00002151; isolation source: viral sequences binned using virsorter ...
CATACTTTTCATCTGGAACATCAACGTAATGATCTTCAAACAACTGTTTTAGACCAGAAATAAAGTCCTCTGCGATTTCACCCTTAAGGCCTCTTTCAATCGCAAGTTCATTTTCTTTCATCCATTCTTCAACAACATAGTTAAGGTATGTGTCAACTTTTTCAGTTAACTCACCCTTTGTTGTGTTTATATTTTCTTCCAGTTCGGTTCTGTATTCATCTTCAAGTCTTTCAACTTCTGTGCGAACCTTTGATTTTACTGCAGCTTCAAATACTGTTGCAGCCTTCTTTTTAAATTCTTCAGAAAGGTCACCCTCTCCGTTCATCAATGCATTAACGTGCTCTGATACATCAATAGACTTCAGACGATTTTCAACAGATTCTTTTTTGTCCTTATCTTCTGCTTTTGTAGATGCATCATAACTTGCCATTCCAGGCATACCCATTTTCATTGCATTAACTGCCATTTTCTTTGCATCATCAGCAGACATTTTTTGCATTTTACTAACTATGTCTTGCATTGCGTTGATAGCTTGCATTTTAGTTTTAGGTTCTTCTGCTTCAGCAGGATGTCCATTGTGTCCTTCAATGACCATATCTTCTGCCATAACTTTCTCTTCAATACCATGTTTGAATTGAACATCATACCATGCAACATATCCGTTATCGTCTGGAATTGCATGAGATTTTAGTAATGGTTTACCTTTACCCCATACTGGGTGTTCAACGACTGTTGCACAATCGTGATCTTTAGTATGGCAAAGTTCTCTGATTTCATCATCTGTTAATGAATCTTCTGGGTTATAACTCATTGCAAGTGGTTTATTAGGTGTTGGTGTTCCATCTGGATTACCATGTGCCTTTGCCATCTTGTCAGCTTTACCCTTCTTTGGAATTGTTGTATCTTGCTTGACAGATTTTGATGCATCTGCACCTTTAGGTGGCGATACTGTAGATGGTGTGCTTCCACCGATATCTTCTGATCCAGTTGCACCATCGCCCTCAAGTTTTTTCATCTTGTCTGTAGCAGTTGCATTGGGTTTAGGAGCATTTGGTGTTCCATTGGCTTCTTCAAGCTCGTTTAACACTTCCGCTTCTAACTCCTCAATGGTTTTGTCTAGTTCATTAGCCATGGGGATTACTCCTTGTTATACTTTTATTAACTTATTTATAAAATTAAAGTTTTTGAAGAAACTTTGCAAACTCTAAAGCATCTGCTTTAGGGTTTCTTTTTGCATGATTTTCCTCAATGTTATCTTTCATCTGTGCAATATCCGCTTCTTTAATAAGTCCATTGTTCCAAATCCACTCTTTACCTTCCATAATGCCTTCTACAAAAGCATTAGGTGCAGATGGATCTGCAACAATATCAGCTGCAGTTGCTAGATAAAAATCGTTTCTCACATAGTTAGCCCCATTTTTTTGGTCTAAACTCCCCATTCCTCTTGATGATACACCTAGTTTTGCACCATCATCCATAAGAGATTTTACAATATTTCCCATTGGTGTGGATAATACTTTAGCCTCACCAACAAAATTCTTTCCGTCTGGATAAAGACCAGTAATTAAATGTGATGCTCTTTCCAGATTAACAGTTGGGCCATCTGGGTGTCCTAACTCACCAAATGCCCTTTTCTGTGTAATATATTCTTTATTATATCTTTTAACTTCTTTCTGAAGTATTTCCATAGGATATATTCTACCATTACGATTTTTAATATCGGCCTGCATAAAAATACCTTTTATTTTGTAGTTCTTGTTACCAGACTTTTCATCTTGTTCTATAATATAATCAGTATCTTGTTCAATGTGTTCTGATATTAATTTTAATGTATATCCCATAATCGTTCCTAAATTGTATTAATGTGTGCAACTTCTTCTACACGAATAACTGCATCACTACCAGATGTTTCATTTATTGCAGATAAAGTAAAGTTTGATTCTGCTCTATTGTGAAACAAGACTGTTTTGCCTGTGGTGTCATTTCCACTCTCTAATGTTATTGTATCTCCAGCATTTGAACTATCACTATCTGTTCCATCTAGTAATACTTCGCCTGGGCCCATTGTTGGTTTTGTGTCTGGAGTTAAAAGAGTAGAAGTATTTGCTTTAAGTGTAAAACCATTTGTTGCAGTTGCAGCTGTTCCTGCTTCTGTTATTTTTACAGAAACATCATTACCCCCAACCTCTGTAACTCTTAAAGCATTATTCGGACTAATTACACCAACATCTAATGAGTGAGCTGCATCATCTCCAAGTGTATTAATTATTCCGATATGTCTTACTAATCTGATTGCCATTATTCACTCCTAAATTGTTAACATCTCTTTTTCAAAATATCCCATGAGTTCTTTTTCTGATACTCTATATTTTTTAGATATTTGTTTTATTGTTTTTTCAAAAGTATTTAGGAAATCTGAAGGTTTAGTGTCCATTTTAGTAAAAATATCATCAACAGCATCTCTCATTTTAGGAGATAACTTTTTATACTCTTTTGATTTTTTATGTTCATCTTTCTCTGGGAGAGATGTATAAAGTGAATTAAACTTTTTCATTTTCCTCTACTTCTGGAACATGATTTTTTATCATAGAACCAGCAACCTCTTTCCTTTTATCTTCTAATGCATCACCAACCTTTGATGACATAGCTGTTTTAAATGCATCTTCAGCATCTAAATTTTTTTTATTATGTAAAGCATCTACAAATTCTTTCGCAGTCATTATTTTTCTCCATTTTCTGGCGGGGTTTCGCCTCTAAATTTTGCAACATCATCTGCTGGTAATGGTGCTCCATCAACAGAAGGATATCTTGTAACACCATCTGTATCTTGTGGAACATCAACACCGCCCTCATCTGGGTCAAGTCCAGCTTCTTTATTAATCTCTTTTTGCATTTCTTCAATTTGTGCATCAGTCATATTAAGAACATTTTTAAGGACATATCTTTTACTAAAGAAAGTTCCAATGTAAGGCTCAATACTACCTAATGCATTTATTCTATCCTCAAGTAATTCTGCTTTCTTGAGTTCTGCAAAGTGTCCGTCTTGTAAGAAGTTGTATTGAATATGTTGACTCATACTCTTCCAATCTTCTAAAGTAATTACACCTTTTAGTATAAGTTGTGTTTTTAGTATGTCTGTAAATAAAGGTGTAAACTTCTTTCTTATTCTTTGAACAAACTTTGTAAACTTTAATTCATCTCTTGTAATCTCTGTAGAACGACCAAGACTAAAACCAGCCTCTGCTTCTAATCTAGAGATTGGAACATTTAAAGAACGATATAGTTTTTTCTTGAAGTATTCTATATCATCAATCTCACCAAGATTAGAACCGCCAGGCAAAGTAGTAATCTCTGTTCCTCTACCACCCTCTCGTCTAGGCAACCAAAAATCTTCTAACATTGACATATGGTTTCGGTCATCTCTGATTTCACCAGTAGATGCATCATATACCAGTTTGTTACGATAACGATTCATAACATCTTTTAGATATTGTTCTGCTTTTATCTTTGGTAGATTACCAACATCAATATAAAAAATACGTCTTTCTGGAGCTCTTGATATACGATAGATAACAAGACTATCTTCAATCATTCGTAATTGATTTACTGGTTTAATTGCTTTATGTAAATAAGATAATACATGACCTCTGTTTTGGTCAATCACCCCACTTGGACAATATGCAATAGAGTCTGGAGATATCTTAATACCTTCAGTTGTTCCAGTTTTCAGTCCATTATGATTGTAAAGAAAATACTCATTGACTTGTTTTACAAGTTCTACACTTGTTCCTTTTTTCAAGTCTTTTTTAACTTCTTTAACTTTACGAATCCTTTTAGGTTCAATGTATCTTAATTCTTGTATGCCTTTTTTTGGATTTTTCTGGTCAATAACTTTGTGGTAATATATTCTACCATCAACATACCATCTACGAAAAATGTCGTGTCCTTTTTGTTCAAAGTTTAGTAACTCTAAAACATTATCAAACTCTTCTATAATTCTTTTTTTGATTTTAGTGGGTAACATCAAGCGTTCTAATTCAAGAGAAACAGCTTGGTCTTTTTCGTTTGCAACTATACCCTCATTAATAATATCTTCAATTGCACTATCGCACTCTGGTTGTTGTGCAATATCACGATACCTACGAATTAAGTCTTGCTCAGTTCTTTCACGACCATCTTGATCTAATAGTTGTCCGTAAAATCCACCAGCAACTGCTTCCAGAGTTCCATCTTCTGAACTAGGTTCAGTAAACTTTTCTTTGGAAGCAGAATCCTTTATTCTTTCAAATTTAAATCCAAACAATTCAGCCATTATATCTCCTACTGTTACAGATTATTTAGTAGGTTAGAAATTAACGCCTGATGCCTCAAGATGTTGATATTTCCAAGTTACATCAAAAGTTTCAATCGCATCTTGATTATCATTTGATAATGCAATTTCACCTATAGTTGTTGGAAAACAATTTCTTAAAATATAACTTTTAAGAATTGTATCATCTCTGTCTAGTTGTTCTACATTCAAATCTGTTTGATAGTCTGCTGGATTTGAAGTTCCAGTATTTAGTGCAAAGTCATTAATACCATTACTCCATCTTTCCATTGCATTTTTAATCATAAAATCTGTATCATTGTAGAAAGTTGTAGTCCAATCGCCAGGAGCAGGTCTATCGCCTGGAAAGTGAATAACTCTACCTCTAAACGGCACCTCAAAGAAATTCATTTCTATTGATGGTATCGCAGCTGCAGTTACAAGAAAAGAGGTTCTACGAACATCTAGTCCTATTGCAATGCCAGGTGGTGGAGTTATGGTTACTCTGAATTGGTTGGCTCTTGCACCACCACCAATTAGATTTGCCTTAAAATCATCTATGTTTCCCATGATTAACCTCCTACCTCTGTAAAGCTTACCCCAGTTCTAACTGCGATAAAGTTTAGAGTTATAAAGTTGATAGAACGAGCAGGTTTGATAAAGATGTCTGCAACAAACTCATTTCTGTCAATGACTTCACCAGTATTGTTAGTAGCATCAGCCTTTACACTAAAGTCTGTGATACCTCGTCTACCTTGAATATCTCTCAAGAAAGGTTCTACTAAGTTTCTAAACTGTGCTCTTGTGAACTCATCATTGAACTCAAAGAGTTGGAACTTAGCAGCAGTTGCAATTGCCTTTTCAAGAAGTAAGAATAATCGTCTTACGTTAATTCTATCAAATGCACTTGGTTTACTTAATGCAGTTTTATCTCCAAACAGAACCACACCTTGGCCTGGGAAGTTGACAACTGGATTTATTCTTGCACGATACAATCTATCTCTTTCTGCCTTAGTAGGATTGTAAGAAAGTTTTACTGCACCTCTAACATTTCCTCTATTGAAACCAGCAGGAGAGAAGAAACTATCTGCGATTTGGTCTGTAAATGCACAAAGTCCAGCAGTATCTCCGTTTAACGGCACAAATCTAAATACATCATTGTATTTGTCAAACATATACTTGTAACCACTATCAAATACCACATAAGAAGATGATGGACATAAATCAAATGCAGTAATCACATTACTTGTTGCAGTATTAGATAATGAAACACCGACAGTTGCAGAACGATAAGGTGATGCAAAAGCAACACAATCTCTTCGTTTTTCTACAAGTGCAGTTAACATTGTTACATGAGTGTCTTGAGATGAGGAAGTATCACCAGCTCCACCACCACGACCACCAAGAACTAAGTTAATGTCTAATGATTCTGTATCTTCAAATCTATCATATGCACTTTCATATTCACCAGCAGTTAGTGCATAGTCATCAGTTCCACCAGCAAGTTCTGTTTTTGATGGTGCAGATATTTCTGAATAACCAGATGTTCCACTTTCAAGTGTTACATTACCATCTGCATCTGTTCCACCACTATCTGATGCGTTCAAGATAATGTTATCTCCAGCATCTGTAGAAGAACCATCTGTTCCGTCTAAGATAATAGAACCAGTTGCACCACTAATGTCCTCACCAAAGTTTAGTCCACCAGTATTATGATCCATCCAGTAAATAAATTGTGATGACTTGAAAATTCTATCTGGGTAATAAATGCTATCACCTTGTGGAGATTTTGCATTTGGATTAACAGAAAGATTTGCAAAGGTTTCTAAAACAGCATTTGTTCTATTACCATTTGCATCAACAGAAAAACCAGATATATCACCCTCAGTATCATAAACTACGATATGTATTTCGTCATTACTACCTCTTTGGTTTTGTGTTGCATAATCAGATGAACCTGGCGCTCCATCAAACAAATCATAAAATCTCCATCTCCTACGAATGTTTGTTCCAGATGTGATTTGACTTTGTAATCCAGCACCATTTACATCATCTTTTAATTTTATTGTTATTGTATTAGTTGTTGTATTTCTTGCAGTTGTCTCGTATTCAAATGTTTCACCAAAATTTACGATATCCCCAACATTGATTGTGCTTGCATCTGTTACTGATATATCTGTTTGTCCTAATGCTTCTGTTCCAGAAGTTGTAGTAACAGCAGTTTGTTCATATGCATTTGCACTTGCACAAATTGAAACACCTAATGCATTTCCATGTGTTCCAGCAGTCCTCGCAGCCCATTCTCCAACAGAACCTTGTCCATCAGCAAAACTTGTTTGGTGATGATCGTCATCTCTAACCAGTAATCCAGTTCCACCAGCCGTTGCATTTAATACTCCAGATTCAGCACGAACAACCTTTAGGTTGTCTGCATATTGTAAGAAGTTAGCAGCAGTGAAAAAAGTTTCAAACTGATTACTTGTGCTCTGTGGTTTACCAAAAATTTGAACTAATTCTTCCTCTGATGAAATGGTTGTAACTGAACTAACTGGGCCTTTTTGAAAAGCACCAGCAATTGCACCAATAGAAGTTGCTACGGCAGGAACGACATTTGTTAAATCTACTTCTCTGACATTTACGCCAGGTGATACTAAAAATGACATGATTTTTTGCTCCTTAATTATAGAGTAAACTCTTATTTCCTTTTATTTATAAAAATAGAGTTTCTAAAAACATTGTTTTATATGTGTCAAAACATATAAATAGTGTCATGGAAACTCATTATCAAAAGTATAAAGAAACTATTAAAAGGGTAGCTCGTAGAAATTACCAAAAAAGAGTCGCATGGTTAAACAATCATCTGCAAAACGAGTCTTGTGTTCATTGTGGAGAAAGTGAAACTATTTGTCTTAAACTATATCCACATGATACAGAGATTCGTAAACAAGCAAAAAGAGTTGGAACAAATGATGATAGTAGAAAAGAAGTTCATAGATTAATGAATAGTTGTAAAGTTGTTTGTTCTAATTGTTGGATAAAACTTGACAACGATTTAATTGAATTTCTTTAATTATTTCATCTCTTTGTTTATCTGTATAGATTGTCCACTCTCTTATTTGGTCTTGTGTTCTACCACACCCTATACAAACACTATCTATAAGTTTGCAGATTTTAACACATGGAGTTTTCATCACCAATTAGAATCATATTTTCTAACGACTGGACTCCACCTAGTTCCATATTCATCTACAGCCTGTCCTATGTTTTCATCTTCTAAACCATTTACCACAAATCCAAAAGGAGCCATATCTTGTTCTAATTGATTTTGTTGTTCTTTATACATTTGTTGTCTAATATCATTATCGGTAAGTTCCTTAAAGTAAGTCTGGTCTGTAACCCAACCAAAAATAAAACAACACGCAACCATATCATCATTACAACCATCATCTGCTTCAAAAGATGAACCCTTTACAATAAATGTAGATAACTCATTTATTGTATCAAAATCTTCAATAATAATTTTATTATCTTCTACAAGTTGTTTTAGATTTGAACACACACCCTATCTTCTTTACTGCCTTTGTTGTTCTCACTCCTAGTTGAGCTCTCCCTCCAGAGAAACCACCACCAAGAACTTGTCCAGCCCTTCCTCTCATAGAGGCCATAACTAAATTATCATACTCTAAATCATATTGAAGTGCGTTTGCAACTTGTTCTCCAATATCATTTACCTCTACTAAAACAAATGCTTGATTATATGCTCTTGCTACATCATATATTTTATTTGGAAAAATAAGAGGTTTGATTTCATTATCTCTAAATTTTGCAACTATCTTGTATGGTATCTCTGAAACATCAAAAACAATAAATGCAGAGTAATCATTTTTTGTTCCTCTTGATACATCAGCAGTTAAAATATATGTTGACTTTTCTTTTGGTTTGTGATATATATCTAACCCAGCATTAGATTGTATTGGTGTCTTGTATGTAAGTGTTTTTAATTTACTTGGATTAATAAGTGTATCTATAGAACCTAAAAACTCACAATTAAATTCTGTATTAAATTGTGATTCACTTGTATTTGCAATCGTTTCTTTCTTCCATTTTTCATCACGGCCAGGCACTTCACTCCAATGCACCTCAATAGGAATATATCCGTTTCTTTCTTCTTCTGCATCTGTCCACAATTTATAGAACATATTCATACCATGTGGTGTAGAAACAATTATAACTTTTGTAGATTTACCAGAAGATATTGTTGGATATACAGAACTGAAAAATTGTTCTGCAACATTTGATGGAACATAAGCAAACTCGTCTAGGAATATGATATTGTAACTTCCACCCCTCACAGCACTCGCAGAGGTTGAAGAAGCAAGTATTTTAGAACCATTTTCTAATTCTAGTGAACCTTTGTTCCAAGACATAACTCCTTGTTGCAACCACTTTGGTAGATGTTCATATGCAAGTTGTAATCTTCCCAATAAATCTCTCGCAGTTGCAGCCTTATTTGCAAGGATAGCAATATTGACACTAGGATTAAATAATGCATAGTGAAGTAAGTAAGATATCATTGTTGTAGATTTACCAGATTGTCTGGGTAATTTACAAATAGTAAAACGATTATTATGAAATGTTCCAACCATCTCTTTCTGAAAGTTATACATTTTAAAAGGTATCAAACCCTCATCAAGAGAAACAATCTTTACATAAGTCTGTATGAAATGAAGTGGATCTTCCATACATTTTTTATATTCAAGAAGTTCCTCTTTAGTCCATTCTTGTTGAACATTTGCTTTTTTAAGATTTGGATTACCTAGATAGGTTGCTTCAGTCATCACCTTTACCTTTTAACATTTTTTGTAGTTCAGCAGTTGAACCTACAAATAATGCATTGGTAACATTCTTTGGTGCAGAGTTTGGAACTTCTTTTAGTTTTCTCATCTTCTCTTGTAAGTCACCAAGTTTTTCTGTTACCTCTGCAACTTGTTTGATTAGATTACCAGCAACCTCATAAGTTCTGGGGTGTTCACTTTCTTTTGCAATTTCAAGAATACCATCTATTGCATCTTGTCCTCTTTCTACAAGGTTATAAAAGTTTTCTCTTTGATATTTGTAATCATTATCTATATCATCTTCATCACTTTTTACAACTGTTTTTGGAACAGTAATTTTATTTTCTGCTATTGCTTTATTTACTGGGTCTATAACACCTAAAGCTTCATCTATGATTTGATCTGGAGTTTTCATTTTACTACCTAGCGTTATTATACTTAAATGGATGTGATGCCCAAGCAGCATAAAGATATATCACTCCACTACTATTAGCAGATGCACCAGTAGTTCTTAATTTAAATCCATTTGAAAGAAGATTAATATATTCATCTGTTGCCCCAGTTCCACCCTCTGTATTACTTAAATTCCAGTATAGATAATTACCAGTTGGATTATAACCTGGCCTTTGTTCATCCACCACAATCCAATTTTCTACTCCTACTGATTTACACATAACTAGCGCTGGTTTAAATCCAGTATAAATGAAAGGAGAATTTGATGCACTACCAGTTCCCTCATAAGAATCAAACTTTGAATAGCCTTCTACCTCTGACCATATATATGATACATATCCTTCTGTTGAAGAATTTACATCAGTATGACTTCCAATACTTACCAAAGTTGATGTTGGAACTACAACACTTGAATCATTACCCCAACGATCATCAGCATTTCCAGTTTGAGCAGCAAAAGTCTCATTTAAATAATAATATGCATCATTATCTGCTTCGTGAAAAATAGTTGGTCTATTGCCTGTATCTCTTCTCCATGTAATTATAAATGCTGGAGTTTGGCCTAGTCCATGTGCATAAGTTCCAGCACTACCAGTTCCAGTATAAGTTACAATACTAAAACCTGCTGTTGTATTTGCTTGATGAGTAGAATCTATCGTTCCTATACTTGTTGCACTTGCATCATTAGTGGTGGTTGTTCCAGCATTGGCTTTCCATGACCAAGTAACATAAGTTCCAGTATTATAATTTAATAAATCTCCTGCTGAACCATCTGTTGTTGTATTAAATCCATCAGAAGTAAATCCATTAAATACATCATGTGTGCTTTCTGCTGAAGCAGAGCTTGAAAATAAACCTTTGTCATTACCTCTTGTGCTATCATATAGTCTAGGTTGAAATGATTGATTTCTTGTTTTATTCCATATAAGGTCAGGCTGAAAATTCATTCCAGTAATAGTTCTCTCGGAATTTGAGTCACCAGTATAAAGAAACACTTCAAAATTATCATCTGGTTGTTCATCTTGGTGTGCTCCAAGAGGTATATCATCATCATCTATAGAATTTGTTGATGATAATTCTACATAGCCAGATGCTGGTGTGCAATACCAATCACTTTCATTAAAGTATGCTTGTATAGTGCTTGAAGTTACATCATGGGTTGTTGCAGTAAATACACCCTCTCCAGCAAAGTTTATTCCATCACTAGATGTTAATTTATCCCCAGCTGCAGTTTTTGTTCCATCAGATTCGCATATAAAAAATTGAACTTCGTTAGCTGCAAAATCTACTTCTATGCCCACTCTGTTACTGCTTGGTGCAGTTTGTGAATCAGATGTTGCATTATAAGCTCTCGTTCCATTTGTAGAATAATATGCACCACCATAATTACTAGCATAACTATCTCCCATACCATTATCCCACATAGTTCTTACAACTCCACAAGAAGTTACAGCATAACTTGAATTGTTTATGTAAAATTCAGCATAGTGTTTCTTTTTAGATGCAATTGTTGATGATGTATGAGCAACTTGACTTGAATGACCAGCAACTTTTGTATTACCCTCAGAAAAAGTTGCTGTATTTCCATTTCTTCTGTTTACAAGGAAATTCCATGTCGGCATATTTTTTTCTGGACAATCTGGTTGTGCTCCAGTTGGGTGTCCACTTGAAGTAAAATGATGGTCATTACCGCTTGTGTCAGCACCTACTGTTGATGATGATGCAGTTCCAGTTCCAGTATTTTTAAATTCAAGATGAAAACCATTAGTTCCAAATGAACCACTATATAATTTAGGAATTAAAACTCCATTTTTAAATTCTGCAAACGCACTATATTCTAAATCACTTCCATCTATAAAATAAACATCTGCAATATAACCATCAAAGTAACCAGCTGTGCCGTATGCTCTTTCACCTATTTGATGTTCTACATCATCAGCAAAAGATAAATCTTGACTACTGGATGGAATAGTATTATTTGATAATGTAGGTTCTACACCATTAACCCATAACTTAGCTGTTCCTGCTACTGTGTCTACATTTGCACATAAATGATACCATTGAGCAGTATCTCTATAATAACCAGTAGTAATTAAATAAAGAATCCAAGAAGAACCATTATAGTAATTCCAATTAATATGATCTTCATAAAATCTTAAATGTCCTCTATGTCCACTTGCTGTTCCAGCATGAAAAACAACATCTTCTTTTGCACTACCACTTCCAAAAGAACTTCTTTTTACCCAAGCAGATATAGTGCATATTTTTTGATTGCCTGCAGAAGAGGGAGTAAAAGTTAAATGGTCACTATCTCCATCATTAAACATTGCAGAAGTAGATACCACCCCATTATAAAATCCAGTTGATTGTCCAGAAGAACCTGCTCGTATTTCGTTACTAAAAGGCATTATGATGTATTCCCTTGTTTTAGTTTATCTGTGCCAGTCTCTGGATCAAAGTTCTTTGCATCCACAAAGAAAGAACTTGTCTCATTGAAACCAAAGTCATCATCTGCATCAGCAGTGATTGGTTTTGGTGTAACTGAATATCTCTGTTCTCTGGTTGGTGATACCTCTGGAAGATTTGCATATTGGTCAACTTGAACAGTCTTGATAACACTTGAAGAAGTAACAGGCCCATAAAGGTAAAATTTAGTTGTAAACTCTAAAGTATAAATGATTGCCCTACGACTTTCAAAATCTCCTTGATAGTTATCTTCATATGCGACACTATTAAGTATAATTGGAACATCTCTTTTGATACCCATATCTGCCATATCATTTATTGTAAGTGTGTAGTCTGGTTGAAAGAATGGTAATATCTGTTCTACAATCTGTAATGCATCATCAGAGTTTTTTGCCATTGCAAACAATGAGATATCTAGATTATAAGGAACAGGCATAAATTGTGTATCAAGTTTATTTTTATTATTTGATTTTACTTTTTTAAACTTCTGAACACGATTCATTTTTCTTGCAGTATCATATGTTAAAGCACCGATTTCAAAACCTAATCTAGGCAATGTAATTGCAGTTGCAGCTGATACAGATGGGTCTTGGTCTAAACGAGTCAGAAACTTTTGTTTAGGCCCATATGCAAGAGGAACTTTCATTATCTGTGTTACAGTTCCACTATTGTCCTTACGAACAATTTGTAAATTATTAAACATAGTTCCAAATGCAACTATGACATTTCTTATTGTTTCATGGTAAAAAGATTGTCCTAACATTATTTACTCCCAGCATCACCAAATGGATTACTCTCCGTAAAGTCTAGGACAGTATCATCAAGTGTATCAAACAATTCGTTTTGTGCAGTCTTATCTGTAGATGCATCTCCTACTATATAGGACTCTTGTATTAAGTATTCTTTCAGTCCAGTATCAGCAGCATTTTCCAGTAAGATATTATCACCAACAGAAGTAGAATCATCTTCCATTGTTATATTATCACCATCAGTTTCTTCTAGTAGTAATCCATCATGGATTGCAAAACTTTCTAGTCTAAGGTTTTCGTTTACAGCAGAAGATTGTTCCAATGTAAACTGAAATTCCATTGTGCTAGTAGATAAATCATCTTCAATTTCATCAATGGTAGTTATTCCAGTATCAAGAGCTTCTTGACTATACTCAAAAGACTTACATCTTAATTTATATACTGGATTATTATCCAGTTGATAAAAAGGTTCATCATGGTCTACAAAGTTAATTTCAAACATCTTTGATAAAACTGGATGATAAACTAAATCTCCTTCAAGTGGCCTATCTGCATCTGTAGTTGCAGTATCTTGTATAAGATAAAACTCTTGTCCACTTTCCTCTGACATTATTTTTCCACCACTACCATCTTCATTAAGTATATTGTTATCACTTTCATCAGTAATAAAATACTTTGACAAAGTAGTAAGATTAGATACTTGAATACTTCCTGCTTCTAAAAGAATAGAACCACCAGTTGTATCAGTTCCATCTTCTAAACTTATCTGACTATCTAATTGTTGAAATTTTTCTTTAGAAACCACAAAGGTTATCTCGTTACGATTTTCTAAACCAAATTGTGTAATGATTTCTTTATCACCACCAAATCCTTCTGCATCTTCAATATACATTTCTATAGGTTGTGCATTTGTAAATTTAGAAAGTGCATCTTCACCTAACACATTATCTCTTGCAACCAAAGTTCTATCAACATAATAAACATCATGTCCATAAATCTGTATTGCTTCTTTGATTAAATCTTTATAGAGATTTCTTTCGCTAGTAATGGAAGTTAAATTACTTGTATGGAAAATACTATTAACTGCCATATTATTATCCTACCATATAATCTATTGGAGTCTCAAACGCTAATTGAATTTGTTCTTCTAATTTTTCTAACTCTTCTTGAGCTTGTGTGTAAATAGTTTCACCATTCATGGTAACACCACCCAACATTGCAACACCATTAAACTTTGAAAGGTTTGCACCCCATTGTCTTTTAATAAGTGCAGTTGCATATCTCTTGAGATATATGTCATCAAATATATCTGGATAAGATGATGGGTCTATTTTACGATAACACTCTATAATTATAAACTCATCTACAGAAATATCATTTGCAAAATCCATATCTATGTATAAACGATTTTGGTGCTGATTAAAACGAACTGGTTTCTCACCAACAAGTATATGTGATAAGAAATCTAAATGTTCCATTGTCATTTGATAATGTAAAATTGAAGTTGAACTAAAATCATATAAGTCGTTTAATCTTAATTGATATCTAATGTCAAACATATTGTTTGTTGCTTGGTCATCAAATCTAAAAATATTTAATACTGAAACAACAGCAGAAGGCATGGGTATAAAATTTCTACCCTCTGTAAAAGATGCAGTTACAGAACCATCCACAGTATCAGTTGCAGTTGTTGTGTCATTAGTTGCGGCTCTATCTATATCTGCTTGAGTAATTTTATGTTTAAGATACATTTTTTCAACACCATCATAATGATATTGTGCGAAATACTGAAGTGCTTCGTCTATTCTATCATCTGTCTGGTCATCAGAAACATTTATATCTATTACACCTTTTCCAAGATTCCTTAGACAATATTCCTTAAATGTAGTCCTTGAAGTTGGTATGGCCATGTTTATATCCTTTTAGATTATTTATAAAATTAAGAACCATCATATTTCAACGCATGAGGATTTGGCCATGTTTGCCCTTTACTTGGTTTGCCCAATGATGTAAGTGTATGTGCAGTTCCATTACTAGGCGCTAGTGCTGTTAAAGATATTGCAGCTGCATCACCACAATTAGTATGAGATTCAGAAAGTTTAAAATTATTATCTGTTTTTGAAATTATAAAATATGATTGTCCATTTACTAAACCACCGATTGCATCTAAACCACCAGTAGAATACATAACCTCTTCATCATCTACAAAACCATGACTACTTATTGTTATCGTATTATTTGATGTTGATACAACATCTGAGGAATGTGCGTTGATTGTTTTTGTGGCTGATGATGCACCAGCTGTATGTGTATAAATTAATTTAAGTGCATCAACATCTGAAGCACTATTTATTGCATTTTGTAATGATGTGTAGTTTGTTAAAACAGCTGTTCTGTATGCAGACACTTCACTAGGTATCGCAACATCTCTTTCATATTTACGAGTCACATACCAATCTGTTTCACTTAATCGTTGTTTACTTATAGTTCTAGCATTAGATAATTTTATTGTTTTTAGGTCTGCGATTGGTTTAGGTAATAATGCACTTTCATCAGAGTTCCAACCATAGTAATATTCGCTATCATAAGGTTTTGGTGAGTCTGACCATGTTAAACCTATGACATCTTTTTTATAGGTGTCTGTCCAAACATTCCAGTTTGCTGGGTGTTTAATACTACCAGCAGTAAAACCTACACCCTCTTTTAATGTAATATTACCATATTTCCAAGGCATTATTTTCTCCTAATTAGTTATATTTATAATGATTCTATCTAGCATTTGCATACTTAAATGGTTGTTCAGCAACTGCATAATAAAGATATGTATTTGAATTATTGTAACCATAATTAGATGAACCATCTCTAATTTTAAAACCATTAGATAAAAAATCTATATAATAATTTGCATTTGTGGCATTATCATTAGTGGCATTAAAAAATAATCTATCATCCATAACATTAAATGGACTTCTTGTTGTGTCATAAACAATCCAAGAAGCTCCTCCACTTTCAGTAGCATCTATATTTTTCACCCAAACAAATCTTGGCCTAAAACCAGTATAAATAAAAGGCCCGTTATCATTAGCATTTCCCTCATACGTTCCTACTTTTTGATAGCCCTCTATGTTCGCCCAAGAATACATAATATATTTTATTGAATTTTTATTTACTTCATCATGGTCTGATATTTCCACAGTTGTAGTTGTTGGTGTGAACCAAAATACATTACCACTATCGGCACTTTTAGCTTGGGTGTCATAATACATATAATCATTTTCAGTCTGTTGAGGAAATGCTTGAACCCATTGTGTGCTACCCTCATCTCTATTTTTAATCACCACCCAATCTGGTTTTACACCCAATCCATGAGAAACTCCTTGTTGGTCAGTTTTATTACCAGTATAAGCTACAATACTAAACCCAGCCGTTTGATTAAATGAAAATCCACTTTCAGTTACATCA
>VTLG01008973.1_pt1 | contig 16273 bp, 10 predicted proteins | sample 4694571 | NCBI WGS metagenome assembly VTLG01 (sample SAMN12604809, study PRJNA352737) | marine metagenome | biome: ENVO:00000447; feature: ENVO:00000209|ENVO:00000569|ENVO:01000036; material: ENVO:00002151; isolation source: viral sequences binned using virsorter ...
CTCAATACTGGGTGCCATCGGTCAGTCTCCAGTTACCACTCTCAATTTCGATAACCCTGAAACCTCATTCATTTATAACATTTTAACAGAAGTTAACAAGGACGTTCAAAATGAAGGTTGGCATTTCAACACAGAGCATCATGTAAAGACTACACCAGATGCTAATAAGCACATAACTCTACCATCTAATACTTTAAGGTTTAGTTTAAATAATGGTATAGCTGATAAAACTGTAGATTTAGTTGTAAGAAATGGTAGATTATACGATTTGGTACATCACACTGATGAATTTGCAGGTGATTTATATCTTGATGTTACAACATTATATGAATTTGAAGATCTACCTAATGTATTTCAACGTCACATTACCTATAGATCAGCAGTAAGAGCAGCTGCACAGCTTGTATCTAACCCTAGTTTAGTACAACTTCTAACTCAAGATGAAGCTAAATCTAGAGCTGCATGTGTAGAGTATGAATGCGATCACGGTAATCCATCATTCTTCGGTACACCACACGATAGTTACTACCCATCATATCAACCTTATAAATCACTAAGTAGAGTTTAATGGCAAGTGTTACACAAACGGTACCTACATATACAGGTGGTATATCTCAGCAGCCAGATGAGTTAAAGGTACCAGGTCAAGTTAACAAAGCTAAGAACGTCATACCTGATGTAACTCATGGTCTCATGAAGCGTCCAGGTGGGCGTTTAGTAGCTAGTTTATCTGACTCAGCTGCATTCAATATACCAGATGGATCGAATACAAATACTCAATATGACCCTGATACACAAACAAACGGTAAATTCTTTAGTTATTACCGAGATGAAGATGAACAATATCTTGGTCAAATATCTAGAACAGGTGATGTCAGGATGTGGAAATGTACTGATGGCTCACCAGTACCTGTTGTCTATGATGGTGGATCAGGTAGTTCATCTGAGACTGCATTAAAATTATATCTAAATCATAATGCTGATGACGATGTACAGTCATTAACATTGAATGATTATACTTATATCACTAATAGAGCTACTAAAAAAAGTGATAATTCAACTCACCCTAAAACAACAGTAGCAATGTCAGCAACAGTAGAAGCTGCTAGACCTGCTGAAGTATTTGTTAATTTAAAAAAGATATCTTATGCTAGTCAGTATGCATTAAACTTATTTGATGCTGCAACAGTATCTGAAGTAAGTACTGCTACTAGAATTAAAGTTGAACGAGATGCTGATAGCTCTAATACTTGTGCAACAGATGGAACTTTTCCAAGTTCAGGTACAACTGTTGGTACAGGTAGTTATGTAAGTAGATGTACAAATGCTGCTGGAAATAATCAAGATGCCTACTGCCCTAACGTAGATACTAGGATATTTGCAGTTAATTCAAGTATGTCAGGTGACGCTGATGATGCTAATGGAGTTGCACATACATACCAAGTTATTCGGGGTGGTAGTGCTATAGGAGCAAACGAAGCAGCTAATCTATACTTCCGTATTGCTACTATAGGTCAATCAGTAGCACAAGGTGGTAGTTCAGCTAACCCTGATTATCAGTGTAGATATACTACAACTCACGATCTACTGTATGGTGGAGAAGGTTGGGAGACTGGAGATTATTTTGATATCTGGATGAAGAATTCTAGATACAGAGTAACCATAATGGATCATAGTGTGTCTAAAGTACAGGCTACTATGAACAGTCAAACAGGTTCAGGTTTAATTCGACCTATACCTACACCGTTTGATAATGAAACTACGATCACTGCTGAAAGCATAATCGGTGATATCCGTACTATTATTGAAACATATAATAACGGTATAGATAGCACTGAAACAAAGCAGATTGGTTCAGGATTATATTTGACTAATGGTAGTGCATTTAATGCTAGTACTCCTAACAAAGACTTAATGACTGTCATAACAGACAGTGTTAATACTTCTGAGGATCTACCACAAGAATGTAAACATGGTTATATTGTTAAAGTAAAGAACAGTGAAAATGATCAAGATGATTACTATCTAAAATTCTTTGGTAAGAATAATCAGGATGGCCCTGGAGTATGGGAAGAATGCCCTGAGCCTGGCCGAAAGGTGGAGTTTGATAAAGAAACCATGCCCATCCAAATCGTACGCTTACAGGACGATGGGAGTGGTACTATCACAGGTACAGCAGATGCAATCTATTTTAAAGTAGGTTACCCACCTTGGGAAAATTGTTTAGTAGGTTCTTGGGACGCAACAGCTGAAACAGGTACCGTACCTGAGCCAAGTTTTGTTGGAAAAAAAATTTCCAGGATGGTGTTCTATCGAAATCGACTTTGCATGTTATCAGATGAAAATATCATCATGTCAAGACCTGGAAGTTTCTTTGACTTTTGGGCTAAGACTGCAATGGTCTTCTCTAACATTGATCCTATAGATGTATCATGTAGTTCTACATACCCTGCTATTATATATGACGCTGTACAGAATAATAGTGGACTAGTTTTATTTACACCAAATCAACAATTCCTATTAACAACAGACAGTGATATTTTAAACCCTACCACTGTTAAGCTTAACGCCTTATGTACCTATAATTATAACTTTAAAACTAATCCTATAAATCTGGGTACTACAGTTGGCTTCTTAGATAACGCTGGTAAATATACTAGATTCTTTGAACTAGCTAATATTAGGCGGGAAGGTGAACCAGTACTGATAGAACAGAGTAAAGTTGTTAATAAACTATTTGAAGATGATTTAAACCTTATCTCTATATCTAGAGAAAACGGGGTCATATTTTTCAGCGAAAAAAATCAGCCCCTTTTATATGGCTTCCGTTACTTTAGTGACGGTGAGAAACGAATGCAACAGTCATGGTTTACTTGGGAATTACAAGGAAACGTACAATATCATTGTGTCTTAGATGACTCTGTATATGCCGTAATAAGAGAGGGTAGCAAGGATGTACTACAAAGGTTTGATATACAAACTGAGACTAATTCACGTACCGTTACCGATGATTTTGATACAGCTGCTACAGATGATGATATCACCTATAGAATACATTTAGATAATAGTACAGTTATAGCCTCTGGTAGCTTATCATATTCTACAACTACTAAAAAAACTAGTTTTACTAAGCCAAATGGTTTTAATTCTACTACAAAACAGTTGGCTGTGTACTGTCATAGTACAGGTAATGAGGTAGGTAGGTATAATACAGCTGCAGTTAACGGTAGTAACATAGAAGTTGATGGTGATTGGACTGGACAAGCCTTAGTTGTAGGTTATTTGTTTGATATGGAAGTAGAATTTCCTACAATACACGTAACTAGACAAGCTGGTGAGTCATATAGGTCCGATACTAGAGGTTCTTTAGTAGTGCATAGGGTTAAATTAAGCCTTGGTAATGCTGGTTTATACGAAACATTACTAGAACGTCAAGGTAAAAATGACTATACAGAGGTATATGAACCTGTATATGCTAACCTTTACAATGCTAACCAAGTTGCTATACAAGCTGAATCAATAAGAACTATCCCAGTATATGATAGAAATGTAAATACTGTATTAACACTTAAATCTACCCACCCCTCCCCCGCTACTTTACAATCTATGACATGGGAGGGTGACTTTAACACCAAATTCTACCAACGTGTCTAAATACATTCACCCAATTACAGTTAAGGCTGCTATAGAAGTAGCCTCTAACTTACTTCCTGCTGATTATAAGGAGGTTACTGAAGGACATGGTGCTGATCCATTCCAATATTTACTATTAGAAGCTGCTAAAGCTCAATGTGTCTACTTTTCTGGCCCTTGCGGCAGGACTGCTGGTATGGCTGGAGTAGAAACAGATGGTAGAATATGGATGTTATGTACTAATGTTATTTTAGATACCCCTATTAAATTTGCAAGAGAAGCTAAACGCTATGTCGATAGCAGAGAAGAGAAGCTTCTATGGAATGTAGTGGATAAAAGAAATAAAGTCCACTTAAAACTTCTCAAATTTTTAGGTTTTAAATTCCTACGGGAACTTAATTACGGACCTAACCAATTGCCCTTTATCGAGTTTTGCCGTGTGCGCAGGAGCAGCAGCTGCAAGAGCAGCTAATAAGAACGCCAGAAGACAGTACCAGTATGCATTGAAGAAGCGAGAGCGGAAGCATATGCAGAAGCTTAGTATTTATAATCAATCTAAGGTACAGTTTGAAAGAGCGTATTCAAATATACATCAAGGTTTAAACGCTTCTTATAGTAGAGCACAAACCAGATTAAATAGGAAAAAAGATAAAACATTTAGAGCAAACCAGAACGCACTGATGAAGATGATGCAGAAGAGTAAGTTTGGTGACTTACTTGGAGCTGGTAAAACAGGAAGATCTATTGCTAGAATGGGTACATTAGAAGCTGGAGCTTTGGGTAGATTCTATGCTCAAAATCAAAAGAATCTAACTAATGCACGCTTTGCATTTGAAGAAGGTACTAAACTATCTAGACGTAAAGCTGCTAATGCTCAAGAGAAAGAGTTTGCTAAAGTAGCATTCAACCCAACTGAAGATGTTGCACCTCCAGTCCCTGTTATGCAGAACGTTGGTATGGCATTCTTAGGTGATGCTATTGGATTAGCTGGTACTATTGCAAGTTTTAGTTCTGATTCTAGACTTAAAAAAAATATTAAAAAGATTGGTCAATCTATTGACGGTTATAACATTTATAAGTTTGAATATTTAGATGATGACAAAGAATGGATTGGTGTCTTAGCTGAAGAAGTATTCAAGAAAAAACCATCCGCTGTTACCTATGGTAACAATGGTTATTTAGCTGTTGATTATCATCAAATTGATGTAGCATTCAGAGAGGCAGTTAAACATGGCACAAATTAATGAATTCGATACGTTTGAGTACCTTAAACCTGCAGATTATGTTCCTGGTTTACAAAAACGTTATGATGAAATGAATCAAGGGTTCGAGGATGCTGAACAAATAGCAAAATTAAATGATCGTCAGCGTATAGCTAATGCTGATATCCTGGGTAAAGCTATTAATAATGCTCAGAAATTCTCAAAAGTTGCAGCTGGTAAATTAAAAGAAAAACGAGATCACGATCAAAAACTATATGGTAATGAAGCTTTTGATCTACAAACCGAAATAGGAGCTACTCAAGCTAAACTTCATGCGTATAGAAAAAGTAGAGAAGCTATGGGTGAAGACCATAGTGTTGCTCAGTATTTATCGCACCAAGCTATGGAGGCGGGGAATAATGAATTAGCTGAATACTTTTCAAATCTAACTGGTTGGCGTGCTCAAATCCATAATGAAACTTTGGGTATGAGGTGGGCTAATAATTTAGAGTCTAACTTTTGGGATACACAAACAGGTATATTATCTAAGAATGAGCAAGGTGAGTTTAATAATAAACTTGTATTAGCAGGTGATGATGAAGATCAAGGTGATAGAGAAGTTACTTGGGCAACTGCTAGTTTAGAAGAAAAGAAAGAATTATACCGACAGTGGAAAATTAATACTGGTTATACTGGAATAAGTCATTATAGAAAAGAGTTTGCTCATGAAACTTTCATCGGCAAAATGCGTACATTTGAACGCAACCTTTTCAGTAATGAACAAATAAAAGATGAAGCAAGACAAAGAGACGAAAGATTAGATAGTCATAAATCTCTATTAATAGAAGCTGCTAAATATGGTCATGGTAAATTAGCAAAATATTTACATGAATTAGAAGAGACGGAACTAGGTCACTGGAAAGGGGATACTAGTAAATTACGATCAGACTTTGTACAATTACTAGGTACTATGTATCTAGATGGTGATATTACTCTAGATGAGATGAATCTAGAAGGGTATACATTTCTCCATCGTGGTACTAATAAAGAAGAATCATTAAGTATTTTTAAGGAATACGATGAAGACTTCACTGCAATGAAGCAGGGTCTTGTTACTAAAAAATACCAACAAGAACTCGCAGACATTAAATTATTTGGTGGTACATTTACAGAAAGAACAGAAGCTGGTTTACAAGAATCTGGAGAAGCTTTAACTGAACAAACTTTAGGTCATATAAAATCTAAATTTGATCAAGAATTCTTAGAAGAATTTGGTAGGATGCCAACCCAGAAAGATTATCCACCAGAGCTACTCAACATGTTAACTGTTGAAGATCAGAATGATGCTGATATAATCTCTAATTTAGAAGCTAAAAAACTGGCTGGTGAAAAAATTTCATATCAAGATTATGCTAGATTATATGATCAAACAGAATTTGAGAAATGGAATAAATATGCTCAATCTGCAAGGGGTCAAGGTTTATCTGATAAAGCTAAGGGTCATAGAGATGACAATGTACAAAGAATTGTACAACAAAATTTAAATACTACATTAGGTTTTCATGATTTCAAGGGTACAGAACATGGTTACTTATTAACCCGAGCTACTTCTCATTGGAATGTATTATATAATCAAGGGATTGATACAATTGATCCTAGTGATCCAGATGCAGAAAGTAAATTCTTATTAGAAGTTGATGAAAGATTAGCTATAGATATGAAAAGATGGGAGAATGAACCACCACCTCCTAGAACTGCTAGAACATTCAATGCTGAACTTAAACAATCAGTAACCTTTTTATCTGACGCAAGAAAAACTGGTTTAAACGTACGTCAAGCACTTACAAGTGGTTTGATTCCAGGAAGTGAAACCCACCTTAAACGTTTAGAACAATATGCTATTACTCCTGGAGCACAAATACCAGAGTATTATCATCGATTAGCTAAAACAACTGGGTTAACACCTTGGCAAGCAGCTAATTTACAATATCAAGTTAAATATCCTAATAAAGAATTACCCCCTGTTAGTTACATGGAACGCTCCGTAGACAGACCTCCTATTATTAATTATTTAAATCTTTTTTATGGAAGCCGTGGTAGGGCAGGAAGAGCAAAAGTTATAGAAACAGGAGTGGATATCAATGATATAAGTTTATTAACTGAAGGAATCTTATGGGAGGCAGCTAAATGACAGATAGTTACGGAAATCATCAAATAGATCAAGACATTTTAGCTGAAACAGGAGCTGAATTAGATACATCTATTGAAAATCAAGCTAAAACAGATGCGTATTATAACGCACAACAAGCTGAAACAGAAGCTGTAGATGCTCAATTTAGAGCTGAACAGGAAGATCCTAGAAATCGAGATAACTGGGGAATACAAGGAGTTGTTAAAGAACTTCAATCAGCATTTGTCGGAGGTGTTCAGGATACAGGTTCCTCTATTGTAACAGCACCTGAAAGGGTATTGGATATGATAAACGGGGAAATGGAAAAAGAGAATGCTGAAGGTGGTTATGATACTGAGTGGGATGATTGGTTTACCAATGATGCTAATCCGATTGAAACTAAAACTTGGTGGGGTGGTCTAATAAGAAGTGCTACTCACTTTGGTACTATGGCCGCTGCTATTATACCTGCAGCTAGTGCAGCTGGTGTAGGTGCTACGGCACTTGGAGCTGGTAGAGCTGTATCTGCTATTGGTGGTGTAATGGCTAACAATTGGATGAGAGCCGCTGCAGTTGGTGCTGCTACCGATTTAACTTCTAAATATTCACAAGATTCTAACGGTCTTCAAATACTAAGAGATAGGTTTGGTTTTATAGATACACCATTAACAACAAACGATTGGGATCATCCTGCTGTTAAAACATTTAAAAATGTAGTAGAAGGTATGGGGATTGGTACTTTAACTGATGGCTTATTCATGGTCATGGGTAAAGGTGCTAGAAGAATAATGCCTGATGGTAGTATAAGTGATGCTACGGCAGATGCTGCAGCTAAAGGGCAAGCTAGAAATGCTAGTGTTACAGATCAAACAATTGCAAAAGGTCAAAAAGAATTAATAGAAACCCCTGGAGAGTTTAGAGGACATAAAAATAAACCACTCGCTGATTCACACCAGGGAGCCCCTACATCAACTGAAAATGTGATGGAGGTAAAACGTGCGCAAAAGAGAATTAGACAGGAATGGGGAGCCGAAGACGGGTCACCTGGCTCTGTTTCTACACCATCTAACCTTGAAGCTTCCGCTGCAACCCGTGGTTTAAGTGATGAGGCTTTAGATGATGTCTATAAAGCATTGAAAAGTGATGCAGCATATGCAGAAAAAAGAGCTTTATTAGAAGCTGGTGGTACAACTTTAAGAAAAGAGTCTGGAGATGCTATTGAAGCATTCCATAGAACTGGTTTAGGTAGAGAAGCAATGGATCAAACCCCTGAGCAATACCTAGCAGAGTACTATCAGAACGCTATGCCTCATTTTGAAGGTATGCCAGAGGAAATGTTAGAGTTTACTACTAAATATATTGAAGCTGCTGACCTTTTAACTGGCTCTTTACTACGTGAAATACGTGATTTAGGTATAGTTGGTAGAGAAATTGCTGATATTGCTGATCTTGGTGACGCTGATGGACCTGCTAAAGCCCTATTTGACAAGCTGATTACTACGGTATCAGAAGTAAATAGGTCTAAACTACTTCAATCTCCTGAATTTAGGGCTATTGGGATGGAAAATGCAGCCAATCCAGCGGTTGGAAGACGCCTTCAGAAGGAATATGTAGACCAAAACATGAGTGTTAGGGTAGGTGAATCGATAGATGCCTTCAGATTAGCCTTTAAAGTAGCTGGTGAAGACGCTAGTGATGATCTATTTAAAGGTATCTTTGAAGTAATCTCTATGAACAAAGAGATACACAACCTAACCGACTTTGATAACTGGGTAAGAAAGAAATTAAAAGGTGGTGAATTTAATGGTGAACCTAAGACTGGTGCATTACTAAATGAGCTCCATAAAGTTATGCTTAACAGTGTTCTTAGTGGACCTAAAACCCCAATAAGAGCTATCATGGGTACTGGTAGTGCTACATTCTTAAGACCTATGGCTCAAGCAATTGGAGCTGGTATCAGATTACCATTTACAGGTGATGTAGCTACATTAAGATCTTCTTTAGCACAAGTGAACTCTATTAGAGAATCTATACCAGAAGCATTTGAAATATTTAAAACTAGATTGAATTCTTACTGGGCTGGTGATGTAGCAACAATTAAATCACGTTTTATGGAAGTCACAAAAGGTGACCATAATTGGCAAGTATATGGTGATTGGATTGAAAATAGTGGTAGAGCTACTGATGGTGATAAAGCTGCATATAGAATAGCTAATATAGCTAGATCTTTAAATGATAATAAGTACTTAACTTATTCTACTAAAGTAATGGCAGCTACTGATGATACTTTTGGTTATATTTTAGCAAGAGCAAAGGCAAAAGAAAAAGCAGTACGTGAAGCTTTAGAAACACAGACATCTGGAAAATGGATGGATATTGAACCTAAAGTACTACGGGATGCTGAGAATAGATTCATGGGTCAAATCATGGATGCCGATGGTAACATCACGGATAAAGCTACAATGTTTGCAAAACAGGAAGCTACATTAACCAATGATCTTACAGGATTTGCTAAAGGATTAGATGAAGTATTTAAGCAGACTCCATGGGCTAGACCTTTTTTCCTATTTGCAAGGACGGGAGTTAACGGTCTTGCTTTAACTGCAAAACATACACCAGGATTAAACTTCTTTGTTAAAGAGTTTAATGATATAGCACGTGCAACTCCAGATAGTTTAAATGACGTACTAAGGTATGGTATAACTAATCCTGAAGAACTTATGAATGCTAAAGCCTTACAACAAGGTAGATTAGCAATAGGTACAGGTGTTATTTCTATGGCTGGTATGCATTTCCTAAATGGTGGTCTTACAGGTAACGGTCCAACAGATAGACAAAAACGTCGATCTTGGATAGATGCGGGGTATATACCTAGAAGTATTAATATAGGTGGTGTCTGGGTAAGTTATGATTCATTTGAACCATTTGGTCAAATATTAGCAGCTATTGCTGATGTTGGAGATCATATGGAATTAATGGGTGAAGAATGGACAGAGAATCAATTTGGAAAAATATCAATGGTAGTAGCACAAGCTGCTACAAGTAAATCATATTTAACTGCTTTACAGTCATTTGTCGATTTATTCTCTGGTAAACCTGGACAACAGAATAGAATGATTGCATCTCTTTTAAATAACCAAGTACCATTAGCGGGTCTACGGAACGATCTTGGTAAGTTATTTACACCAAGCATGAGAGAATTAAACTCAGGGTGGCAAGATGCAATACGGAATAGAAACTTACTAACTGAGAATGTTGCTGGTGCAGGTGCATTACCTACTAAGTATGATATACTTAATGGTAAACCTGTTCGTGAGCATGACTTCGTAACTCGAATGTTTAATGTATTCAGTCCTGTTAGCCTCAACCTAGATCAAAGTCCAGGTAGGAAGTTATTTTTTGACAGTGGTTATGATCTAAGAATGTCAACGTACTATGGTCCTGACGGAACAGATTTAACCGATAGTCCTCAATTAAGATCTAAATTCCAAGAGTTTATTGGTAAGCAGAATATAGAATTACAGTTAAATAAAATGGCTGTAGATCCTAGAGTGCTTAAATCAATGGAACAGATGAATTGGGATAGAAGAAATGGTAATAGAGATATAGATGCTAGAAAAGCTTATCATCATAATTTATTGATTGATCATTTATTTAAAACTGCAAGAAAAAACGCTTGGCGTCAAATGTTGCAGAATGAAGAAATTCAACAATTAATAAAAGAAGATCGTCAAAAGAAAGCATTAATCAATAGAAGAAAACAAGAAACATCTGCCCTCCTACAAATGAATAGATAACAGAAAACTTAATTTTTAAAAACTTATGGCAGCCACGTATACTGATAATGGGACCAATACACCAAATGGATCCCATTTAGAGTTTACATATACCTTTCCTGTAATATTAAGTACAGATGTTAAGGTATCATTAAACGGTGTAACTCAGGCAACAACTAAATATACTGTATCTACTTCACCCGCAAAGATAACATTTAATAATACCAGTGTTGATAGTACTGTACAGGAAACCACTGGTGCTCCTAAGACTGGAGTAACTGTACGAATTTATAGAGAGACAGCTGTTGGTAAAGCATCAGGGGATGAAGATCCTAAAGCTGTATTTGCTGCAGGTAGTTCTGTAAGAGCTGCAGATTTGAATAGTAACTTTGAACAAGTACTATTTGCTGTACATGAAAAACAAAACCAATTAATTTTAGCTGAAGATATAGATACTGGTGCTGTAACAAGTGCTAAGATTTTAGATGATACCATAGTTAATGCTGATGTTAACACTTCAGCTGCTATAGCTGGTACAAAAGTAAGTCCTAACTTCGGATCTCAAGCTGTAGTAACGACTGGTACTCTTGCAGCTGGAGCTACAACGGTTACTGGAAACATAGCTGTTTCAGGTACTGTAGATGGTAGAGACGTAGCTGCAGATGGCACGAAACTAGATACTATTGAATCTAACGCTACAGCTGATCAAAGTAATGCAGAAATAAGAACAGCAGTTGAAGCTGCAACTGATAGTAATGTCTTTACAGATGCTGACCATAGCAAACTAAATGCTATAGAAGCTAATGCTACAGCTGACCAAACTAATGCAGAGATTAGAACCGCAGTAGAAGCAGCTAGTGATTCAAACGTCTTTACAGATGCTGATCATAGTAAACTTAATGGTATTGAAGCAGGTGCTACAGCCGATCAAACATTGAGTGACATTAGTGGTTTAGGAGCAGCTACATTAACAGGCTCAGAAACACTAACCAATAAAACTCTTACTTCTCCTGTTATCAATGACATGAGTGGTACTGCAGTAGTTACCTCTGGTACATCTACAAGTGATACCAAAGTATATTCAGCAAAAAGAGCAGATGAAAAATACTATCAAAAAGGTAGTGCTGATGATATTGAAGCCAGTGGAGTACCTTGGAGTGGAAATGATAGTACTGTAGCAACTACAGCAGCTATAGATAAAAGAATAGTAGATATAGTAGACGATGTTGGTGGATTCGTAGCTTTAACTGATGAAGGTGAAATACCTCAATACCATCCTGAAAAAGAGAATACTGATACAGCTGATAGAGTTGGAACAATACTTTCTATTGCAACTTTAACTACTACCTATACCCCCAGTACTGGTACTTGTACAATTCAAGCTAGTGATTTATCAAACCATGCAGTAAACGCAACTATTACTGATTGCGGTAGTACAGTATTAAGTTCTGGATACGGTGTTTTAGTTGAGACAAAAGCTCAAACAGATGCTCAGTATGCAGCAGGTCCATCTTTTAAATTCCATAGATTAGTTCCAAAAGCTACTGAAGTTACTACAGTTTCAGGATCTATCTCAAATGTTAATACTGTAGCTGGAGCTATTAGCAATGTTAATGCAGTTGCAGGTAACGCTACTAACATTAATACTGTAGCTGGTGCTAATTCTAATATCACTTCAGTAGCTGGATCAATAGCTAATGTCAATACAGCAGCTTCTAACATATCTGATGTTAATAATTTTGCTGATTTATATCAAATAGCTACATCCGCACCTAGCACAGATGGTGGAGGTAATTCTCTAGCAGCTGGTGATATGTGGTTTGATTCGTCTTCAAATAAAACTTTAAAAGTCCATAACGGAACTGCATTTCAATCAGTATCACCTACTCAATCGGTATTAAATGATATATCTATTGTATCTGGTCAAATTACTTATCTTGAAGATTTAGGTTCTATAGCAGATGCCTTAACAACTGGTACTGGTAATAATATTAATACAGTTGCAACGTCTATATCTAATGTAAACACAGTTGCTGGTGCTATAGCTAATGTTAATACAGTTGCAGCTGATGCTACTGACATAGGAGCTGTAGCAGCTAAATCAACCGAGATAGGAAGATTAGGTACAACCGCTGCAGTTGCAGATTTAGCAATACTTGGAACTACCGATGTAGTGTCTGATCTTAATACACTAGCTACTACAGCTATTGTGTCTGATATGGATACCTTGGCAGATATATCAAGTAACATAACTACAGCAGCAGGTATATCAAGTAACATAACTACAGTTGCTGGTATTTCATCTAACGTAACTTCTGTAGCAGGTATAGCTAGTAACGTAACTACAGTTGCAAATAATATTTCTAACGTAAGTAGCTTTGCTGGTACATATCAAATAGCATCCTCTAACCCGTCAACAGATGGTGCTGGTAACTCACTAGCTGCTGGTGACTTGTACTTTAATACTACAGCTAACGAGTTAAAAGTATATAATGGTTCAGCGTGGCAAGGTGGTGTAACAGCTACTGGTAACTTAGCTGGTCTAGGTGCTAACACGTTTACTGGTAACATATCATTTTCTGGATCTCAAACCGTTGATGGCAGAGATGTTTCAGCTGACGGTACAAAGTTAGATGGTATTGAAGCTAGTGCAACAGCAGATCAAACTGCTGCTGAAATTGTAGCTTTAATTGCTGGACAAACTATTGCACCAAACGTAATAACAACAACTAACTTAACCCTAGACTTCGGATCAATCGCATAATGGCAAAATTATTAAAACTAAGACGTGGAACTACCACGCAACATGGTAGCTTTACTGGAGCCGAAGGTGAAGTTACTATTGATACAACTAAAGATACAGCAGTTGTACATGACGGCTCACAAGCTGGTGGTAGACCACTAGCAAGAGAAGATCTAGACAATGTATCTAGTGCTACTATTGCAGGGAGGTTTGCAGATGATGCTATAAATCCAACCAAAATAGCTGGTGGAACTTTAGGAACAGATGTAAAAGTTGCAGATGGCAATATAACTGGTAATTTAACAATAGAAAATGCAGACGTAACAAGTACTGCAGCAATAGCTGGAAGTAAAGTTGCTCCAGCATTTGGTGCTCAAAACTTATCTACATCTGGAACCGCAGCAACTGGAGCTTTAACTGTTACAGGTAATATTGCTGTATCAGGAACAGTTGATGGTAGAGACGTAGCAACTGATGGTACTAAGTTAGATGGTGTTGAAGCATCAGCTACTGCTGACCAAACTGCTGCTGAAATAAGAACTTTAGTTGATTCTGCTACTGACAGTAATGTATTTACGGATGCAGACCACACAAAACTAGATTCACTAACAACTTCAAACGGTGTTATAGTTAATGGTGTAACCGCAACAACACAGTCTGCATCTGATAATAGTACAAAAGTTGCAACAACTGCTTACACAGATACAGCAATATCAAACTTAGTAGACTCATCTCCAGGTGCTCTTAATACTCTTAACGAGTTAGCAGCAGCTGTAAATGATGATGCAAACTTTTCTACAACTATTACTAACAGTATTGCTACTAAAATGCCTTTGGCTGGTGGTGAATTTACAGGTGACGTAACTTGTGAAAACATTACACCTGACGGAGATAGCACTAGAAATTTAGGTACAAACTCTGTAAGGTTTGCAAATATATATGGCGATACTCTTTATGGTGATGGCTCAAACTTAACTGGTATTGTATCATTCGTTAGTGGAATGATTATTATATGGTCTGGAGCAACAAACGCTATACCTTCTGGTTGGGTTATATGTGATGGTAATAACAGTACACCAGATCTACGAAATAGATTTATTGTTGGTGCTGGTGACTCTTACTCTGTAGCAGCTACAGGTGGTGCAAACACTGTAACTTTGGCCGATACTGACATACCAGCTCATAGTCATTCAACACCTAACCATTCTCACTCTTTTGATGCTGGTGATCATACCCACTCATTTAGTGGATCAGGTTCATCTACCCATAGTCATAAAATTGGTACTGCACAAGGTGGTAATGGAACCTATATAGTTAGAGAGCAGGGTAATAACTATAATACTAACACAAGATCTACTGAGGATGCTACAGTAAACATATCAGTTAGTGGTAATACAGGAAACGCAGGGGTATCTGGAAATACAGGTAACTCAGCTCCTACAACTGTTAATACTGGTGGAGGTGGTGCTCACGAAAACAGACCTCCATATTATGCACTTGCTTACATTATGAAATCTTAATTTTATCATACCACCAATGAAAACTTTTAAAAAAAATGTAGGTTTTAAAAATTTTATTTTTGAACAACCTAAACAACTTACACCACAATTCTGTGAACAATTAATTCATCTTTATGAAACTCACCCTCGATCAATAGAGTCACGTACTGCTGGACAAACTCTTGGTTCTTCAGGTCAAGACGCATTACGAGTGAAACAATCAGAAGATTTACAAATTACTGGAATACCAGAATTTGGAAACCAAGATAAAGTACTAAGTGTTTCGCTGAGCAAACTTTTACGTAATTATATAGATTATTTATCTAAAACCTTTAATAGTGCATATAAGGTACTAGAAGTATATAATTATGAAGACAGTGGTTTTCAACTGCAAAAAACAACCCCTGGCGGTTTTTATGACTGGCATCACGATTCTACTAAAACTAGATTTTTTACTTATATTTATTATCTAAATGATATTAAGAATAAAGGTGAAACACAGTTTTCTAATGGTTTAAAAATTAAGCCAAAGCAAGGTAAAGCTCTTATGTTTCCAGCAACTTGGGAATATGTACATAGAGGTATTGCTCCGAAAGATGAAATAAAATATATTGCTACAGGTTGGATAAGTGTTGTAGATACTCATAACTCTTTAGAACAAAATTTAGAATTAACAGACCAAAGTCTACTTTAGGTTGATTTACATGAAATTATTTATTACATTATTATTGCTAAGTTCAGTATCTTCTGTATTAGCACATCCAGAGATAAAATTACATACTCACGATGGAACCTCAGAACAAGATGCAGCAGTTACATCTGGTGAATCCGAGATAGCAGCTCTGTAATGTCAATCCTGGTCCCAACCCCTAAGCTTCCTAAGCCTATAGACCTGCCTAGAATCGAGCTGAAGCCCCCTTCGGCTATGATTCCATCATATCGCCCTATGGTGATCCCTCCAGCCGATCTAGAGGCTCCTGAAGAAACTAAGAGTGAGACTAAGGAAACAACTGAACAACCTACTGCACCAAGTGTAAAGATACCTGTAATTGATATACAGATGCCTTTACCCACTGCAGAGGTTGTTACAACTGCTACATATGCTGCTGTTGCAGCTGTAGCCACTACAACATTAGCCACTCCATTCTTTGATCAAATAAAGAAGAAACTTACTAAATTCCTACAAGGCAAGATAAATAAATGGAAGGAAAAACGGAAGAAAAAAAAGGATTCCTCGGAAAGCTAAAAGA
>VTLG01013401.1_pt1 | contig 16272 bp, 13 predicted proteins | sample 4694571 | NCBI WGS metagenome assembly VTLG01 (sample SAMN12604809, study PRJNA352737) | marine metagenome | biome: ENVO:00000447; feature: ENVO:00000209|ENVO:00000569|ENVO:01000036; material: ENVO:00002151; isolation source: viral sequences binned using virsorter ...
AAAACATTACCATGTTCATGTCCCCAGAAATCATGGTTACCGCCTACAACGCCTGCCCAATATACTCCGCTACTACCGAGATACCACTCAATAAGTTTTATAGCTTGCTGTCTTGTTGTTTCTTGGTCAGCATACTTGGACATCAACCTTCCAATCCAGTTGTTTGTTAAGTCTCCGATATTAATCGCAACCATAGAGGAGTCAATCATCGCTTTGTTATCTTCCGTGATTGCTTTCCAGTTACAGCCGTCATCATCAAGGTGAGGGTCTCCAACTATTGCAACTCCAAATACACCATTAAACTTTTTAGATAAATTTATATTAATTAATCTTCTAGCGTTGTGTGCTGCCTGTTTTCTTTCCCATCTCTTTACACCTCTATCTACTAATTCTTCTGCTGACAAATCACCATCTGGTAATTCTTCAACCCAAAAGGGAGGTTCAGAAATGTTTTCTGTAACATCATTTTTTATTTTATATTGTTTAAGTCTTATTCTTACTGTTGACTCACTAATGCCTAACTCTCTTGCAACTTGAAGAGTTTTACCATTATGTTTTTTATAACAGTCGTATGTTTTTTGTAGTACCTCGTCTGGTATTCTTCTTGCAGGCATTACTTAATACCAATTGCTGTTTTCACTCCTAATACTAATAGAGCTATGGCACCCGATATGATGAAACCAATAATAATAAATCTGACACGCAGACTAATTTTTTCATGTAATTTTCTTTGTTCTCGCAAGTACATAAAGTCTTTTTGGGCCTCATAAATTTCTTCAGAGTTCAGTCCCATTTTTGCAAGGGTTTCGTCAACTGTTTTCGATACTATTTCCTTTACCTCGTTTTCCGTCATAGCGTAAACCACCTCTCTCTTCGGACTCTCTCGCCTGTTCTCTTCTCATAATCAAGAACTTGTTCAATTAATGCCCTAATTATGTCATTTTTTAAAACATTTAGTTGTCTTACTCTGTCTATAATTTCAGCGTTAGATAGTCTCTTATCGGCCTCAATTAGCCTTATTTGTCTATTTATTTGCTGTATTTTTCTTTGAACTCTGTTGTAAGATGTACGCCACATTAATAAATTCTTATTATCTGTAGCAACTGTCATTGCTTTGTCCCACTCGTTCCTGCTTTCATATAATCTTTGTAAAGCAAAAACCTCATTCATTTGTTGCAGTTGGTCGTAAAACTGTGTTTTGTATTTAGACTGCACACTAGGCAAAGATTTAAAGAAACCCATACCAAGTGGTGTATCCCAACCTGTAGATGTAAATCTAGCAAACTGTCTTGGATAATCAGATATGGAAACTGCTGCTGCTGCTGTTGAACCAACCCAACCAAAGTAACCTTGAACTAAGTGTTCTATTTGCACAGGAGAAAGATTTACCATTTTAAAAGGTATAAGGTTTAATAACTTAGATGTGTTTACATAAGCAGAACTAGTGTAAGCATATTTTCTTTCTGTAGGTGGCAATCGTTTGAACGCCATACTTTCTATTGGTCTTCCTGTAAAACTATCTTTGTTTGCATACATTTCTATAAATGGTGTTACCGCTTGTGGTCTAACATCAAATGCAAATGTTTCTGTAATTACATGAAGTATTCTCTCAGCTAAAACAGAACCATGAACCTCATCGTCAACCATTTGTTCTACCATACGCTCAAAGATAACTCCGATAGCACCTACCTCAAATGGTCTTGGTATTCTGAATGCACCTTCAGTTCCGGGTATTTTAAACCAGTGATATGTATCTCTGTCCCATTGCTCTCTTTGTTTAAAATCTTCATCGTCTTTGTATGCAAGATATAAACCTATTGATGCTAAAGAATAAGTTCCAAGAACAGCAAACAATTGTGCTCTTTGCTCTGGGCCCATTGCTCTCGTAAGTTTATCTAAACCTTGCAATCTAGCGTTTAGAAAAGGAACAGACTGAGTTAGAAATCTAACCATAGGATTTGCACCATGTCTACTAAAGTTAAGTAAGTCACGAGCTTGATAACTAGCCTCAAAGTGACTGATGCCTTTATCTCTTAATTGTTTATAAAGTGCCGCTCTGTTTACGTTCTCTGAAAAGGAGCCAACATTTTCCCACCATCTCAAACCACCATCAAGTTTTTTTCCTAATAGTTTTCTGGCAGCAGTTGTCCATCCGTTAGATGACATTATTGTGTTTGTATCTATTGCTCTGTTTAACAACATTTGCGTAGCGTTCGGGTCACCACCATAGATGTGTCCAAAGTGAATACTACCACCACCAAAACCAAGTCTTGCTCTAAGTTCAGATGCTTGTTTATTTTTATCTTTTGATAAACCTTTTATTCCTTCTAGTACGTTTCCTACTGGGTTTACTTTTAATTTACCTACGGCAACGGAATGCACTGAGTCACGAATTAAGTTTCTAATTCTAAATGCAGGACTTGCAGTTACACCATAAGTTAAGAATCTTTTAAATGTTCTTAGCGTACCCATCGCAGGATTTTGCCAACCATTCCAATTTAGTGCTGTTAAGGATTGTAAAACTAAAGGTTCATCAACCTCATAGAATACTTTTTTACCATTCTTTCTAACAAACACAGAATTTTTTGTTGGAAACTTAACTTTTCTAGTTACACCCATTGTTGCACCTTTTTCAAGTGTCTTTAACCCTGCTGCATTTTTTAAAGATGCTTCAGTTAAGAATGCATAGTTTTGTACTAAGTTACTTAACAAATCATTTACAGGTAAATCAGAACCACGAAGAGCAGGATAATCCTTTTGATTTACTATATCAGCAGCAGCTCTAGGGCCACTGTTACTTGCTTTATCATCTAACAATCTGTAAAAAGGTATGTAAAAATTAAATCCATCAACCTCAGTCCAAGCCTTTCTAGATTGAGGGTCTAAGTATCCAGACTTTACTGCTATGTCTAAAAATGCGTTATTAAATTCTTGTAAGTCTTTTAAACCTTGATTAAATTTTTTTTCTTTGCCTTTTGACAATTCTTTTATAGCTTTTAAAACATCTGCTCTGCTTGAGAGACCTGCTTCCATCCCTCTATCGTAAATAGCTTTAGCTCTGTTTGATGCTACCCAAGCCAAAAAGTCTGGCAAGTCTGCACCTAATTTTTCTAATCTAGTAAATAATCCTTTACCTAAAGTGTCTGCTTTTAAATCTATCGCTCCATCTTTGTCCATAAATGGAACGCCATAAAGCAAAGCTGATTCCGTAGCACCGCTTGAACCATAAGTCATTGTCAATGCTTTGTATGGTTCTTCACCAATGTATTTTTTTACAGAAATATATTGGTCTGTTACGGCTTGTTGAAATCTAACTCTAAAATTATCTGTATATTGTTTCCAAAATCCTGCTATTGTTCTTCTTTGTCTTTTAGGATTTATTTTATCTAGAACTCTTTGTGTTGCATCACCATACTTTTTATCTGTTACGGCAAACTCTAAATTGTTTTCTATAAGTTCTTCTTGAGATAATGTATCTATTTCAGATTTGCCTACGTTTTCTTTGTCACCCTCTGTTTCAAACTTGTAAAGAACTTGTGACTCAATGTTATCTAATGGCTCTGGTGCATCCTCTCTAGAGTAATACTCTAGTTCGCCCTCTGTATACACTTTAGTGTTAAACATTACGGCATCACCCTTAATAGATTTAACAGCAAAACCAGATGGGTCTACAAACAAGTGATGATTGAAAGGATTAAAGTTTAAAACTACACCATCTAATTTTGGTTTCTTACTAGAGTATTGACCTCTAGCAGCAGCCATAGGAAACTTATTATCTTTTTTAGAAGCTATGTTTGCTCTTGCTCTTTGACTTACAAATAAAGTTGGATTAGTTACTGTTACCGCACCATCGTATCCTAGAGCTTGATTTAGATTATTGCCCGGATGAATAGTTTGTATAAATAATTTCTTTTCGTTTTTCTCTACCCTACCATTTAAGTTTGGTCTAACAGATACTCTCTCACCATCTTTAAGTTCTCTGTTTTTAAATAGTTTTGCTTTTACTCTATCTGGTATACCTGCTGATTCTGATATTTCTTTATCTGTAAGTAAATCTTCTGACACTGAAAATTGCAGCTCATCTGCATCTTTCATTTCTTTATCAGTAACAACCTCTCTTGTTATAAATGCATCTTTACCTACGACACCGGCTTTTTTTCTTGCACCTGTAATTCTTAGACCAGAGTATTTGGTGACACCTAGTCTATCTTTCATTTGTTTTGCAACTTGTCGCCACAAATTAACGGATGCTACCTTTGATGGTTCGTTTAAAGTAAAATCAAATAAAGATGTATTGGCTACATAAAAAGTGTTACTCTCTGTAATTGCACCTTGAATAACGCCTACGGGTTTATCATCTACGTCAATACCAATTTTATATCTGCCTGTTCGGTCACCAAAATCTTTTATCTTTTTAAGTTTTTCGCCAGAATCAATTTCCATAATTCTAACGTCACCAACCTCTGCGTCATAGAAATCTGGACTAGGTTCGTCAAAGAAAACTAATTTTACTTTACCATCTATTTTTTTATCGGATACAGAAAACTCTTTTGGTATTACATCTGTTAAATTATCAGAGACGCTTAATTCTTTTTCTTCTTCTCTGGCTCTTGTTTCTTTTCTTTCTTCTGTCGCTCTTTCTTCAACCTTAGTTTGTGGAATCTCACGAACAGGTTTTGTCCTTGCTTGTCCATATTTACCTTCTTTTATTTCTTTTACTACTCTAACTGATGCTTTTTCATAGTCAAGCGGTATGCTTTTTACCCCTAAATCTGTATATAATCCTTGCTCGTAATACCAAGCCACTGCTTGTGTATCTCTTTTTGTAAATCCTGCTTTGTCTTTGACCACATCCATAAAACGCTGCATCGCTCTATCGTCAGATGGATTTTTTGGTGAGTCTTTTAATCCTGTTTTTACAGTGTCATCAACAATTTTGTCTGTAAAGTGTCTGTAAAAAAATCTTGAAAACCAAATATCTTGTGTTGCTTTTATATCAGAGCCATTTAGGTTTAAGAAAAAGTTAGTAACCTTTGGCCCAAAGATAGAAAAATTAGGTATTACGTTAGGTTCTATTTTATTTGTCTCTGGATTTCTAATTGTTTTATTTTGTTTACTAATAACAATATCTTTACCTTTGTATAAACCACTAGCTTTTTTAATATCAACTAATTCTTGATAAGTGCTCTCTCCAAAAATAAAATCTCTAAAACCCTCTACGCCTTTATCTTCTAAAATTTTATTAGCTAGAGATAAATTTGTTTTAGTGTTTTGTCCTACAGGGCCGCCAATAAGTTTTCCTGTTTCTGGATTTACATTTGGTATTACACCTGTTTTTGCGTATTCATTAGCTAACAAACTAGCAACTTTAAAATTTGTATAAACCTGTGAACCCGGTGATGTTAACGCTACAATCGCTGTAAATACATCTCTAAATGCAGGGTCTTTTGCCTCTGGTAAAACCTCTGATATGTTATCAATTGCTTTTTGATATGTTTCATCATACCAACTCTTACCAGTCTCAGCCTGCTCCATTTGATAATTTATTTCTTTTAGAGCGTTTTCTACACCTTTGTTAAAATCTTTTTCTACATTGTAGTCTAATGGCTTACCTCTTTTTTTGTCAAAGTATTCACCTAATTGTTTTACTGTAGGTTTATCTGCTATCTTAGGTGGTTTCTTTCTTACAGCAACAGTATCTAAAGCTAATTCTAATCCCGGTGCTCTCTCTACTGCTCTTGCGTAAGCCTTACCTATTCTTGTTAGTTCTGCTTGTCCGTATTCTTGACTAACATTTCTGCCAGATGCATCACCTATTCTTGCTGTTGCACCAGTGACATCATCTCTAACAATTATGTATTCTTTATCGCTGAGTAATTGTTGTTCGTTATTAGCTAATAATACAACATCCTCTGCCTCACCTTTTTGCTCTGGTCTTCTTCTTGCGACCTGCATTTTAAGAAGTCTGTTACCTGTTATACCTCTGTTATAAATTGTTTTAATTATCTCTTCCCCGTAGTTCGGGTCAATATTAGGTATAATAGATTTGATATCACCCTTGTCTGTTTTAACAGTGGTTAATGATAATTCTTTTTTATCTTCTCTTGCTAGTGCTTCTTTTCGTAATTGTTCTACACCCTCTTTAGGTTTAGCTCTCTTACCAATTTCACCTGTTCTAGCTTTTTCAAACAGTTGATTAACATTGTTAATTTTGTTTTTTCTAAATACATTACCTGCACGCTTGACTAATTCAAACAAGCGATTAAATGCTCTTATGACTGGATTAGGTGCTGCAAGGTTTTTCTTTTTAGCTTTCAATGCAGTGTATGCTCCAAAGGCATAGGCTTGCATCTCTCTGTTAGAAAGATTGTTTTCTCCATGTCGCTCTTGCAATCTCTGCATAACATCTTTGCCGAGACCACGCTGTACAGACGGAGCGATTTCAGATACTTTACCACCCGGCAAAAAAGTGTCTAGTGCCGTTTGTTCTTCTTCTAAGAATAAACCACTCTGATAACCACGATTTATCTGTCTCTGCAACGCATGAAAATTTTCATGTGCAGTAGTTTCTACGGCTTTTGATTGGTCTATTAATGAGATTGCTGCTAGGTCACTTGTTCTGTCATACCAACCATCAACTACGGAAAACTCGTTTCCGCCAGATGCTTTGACATTTGACAGATTGCCTTTTGGTAAGGCTATATTTTTTTGAAAGTAAACTTGTTGTACATGTGGTGCAATAGTGTTTCCAACATCTTCTAATTCATTAATTAGATTACCTACAGTTGGGTTTTCTTTAACTATAGCTTCTTTTGTAAAGTATGTTTGTTCTGTTAATTTGTTTTTTTGGTCTTCTTGTTTTTGCTGCTCTGCTGTGGCTTCTGCTTCGGTATTAAATGTTCCAATTGTACCTATACTCGATACATTTCCTGCTGTATCTAAGTCCTGTCTTTTTAATGCAAACTTTTCTCCCTGCTTTTCTACTACAAAGTTTTTGGGTTTGGCTTGCTCTGTTTTTACCTGTTCTTCAGTTGCTGTATCAATTTGTTCTGGCGTTACTTTAGTGTCTTGTATTACACCTTTTTCTACCTTTGGTGCTTCTACAGGTTTTTCTACAGTGGGTCTTGGTTGAACAGCTCTGGCTGTTTCACCTGCTACAGTAGTGGCACCACCAAATAGACCACCAACAAACGCACCGCCTGCTGCTGCTTCTGTGTATTCTCTTATAGCATCTTCATTGTCAATCGGTAAACCTGCTTGAAATCTTTCAATAGCTTGTTGACCAACCTCTGTAATTGCTTCAGTCGCTCCACTTAGTGCAGTGCCTTTTGCAACTCTACCTAATGTTGCAGAGTCTAAAACTTGTGAAAATCTTGTTCTTGATAATGGGCCAAACAACCTGCCTAAAACAGGATATAATGCAGATTCCAAAACAGCTTGTGGTAATGCAGCAGCAAACGCTGTTGCCTCATTTACCTCATCTAAATTACCAAGCTGTACCTGTTCTTGTTGTCTACCTAAATTAAATTGTACTGTGGTAGGTAAAAATGATGCTGTAGCACCAGTCATGGTAGCAGCAGTTTTACCTATCGCTTGTCCTAATAATGCTCTTCCTGCAAGTCCACCAACTCCACCAAATAAAGTGTATGGTAATGACATACCTGCTTGATATAAACCAAACTTAACAAATGTATCTATACCTGCATCTGGGCCTTTTGTTGCTTGCTCAAAACTTATGTAAGGTGTTCTAGCTAATATATCAGCATCTTGTTGAGCAGCTTGTTCGTAAAGTTGTGAAGCTCTTTCCTCATCACCCATAAGACCTGCAATACCACCACGAAGGTAAGTAATACCGGGCCCCCAAGTTCTTTGCCAATTAGATTTAAGACCACTAACAAAAGCCTCACCAAAGCCAACATCGCTTGGGTCTGTTGCAGTTCCAATTGGTCTTCTTCCTGTTTGTGTAGCAGGTGATGATAAATCAGTAGGACTAGCAACAGGAGAAATTTGTCTTTCTTCTGTTAAACTTCTAATAAATTGCTCTGGACTTAAATCACCTTGATAATCATCTAGAAGTTGCTCTATAAGTTCTTCGTCACTTACATAAGCAAGACTAGGGTTTTCATCTCTAATCTGGTCTAATAAACTCATGTAGACTCCTAACTAAATTTAAACAATTCTCTAAAGAAATCTCCATAATCAAAACTACTACCACCCTCTTCTGCTGCTTGATTAGCAGATGCAATATTAGTGTTTGCAATTCCTAAATCTTTAGCAAGTTCTTCATCAACTAATCTACTTTTCTCTGTTGCATCCATCACAGGCCAATTAGTGTAAATGCCTGCAAGATATTCTTCTATCTCTTGCCTGCTTCTTACAGCAATTGCAGGACTGCCGTCAGCTTTTAATATTGGTTTAAATGTATTGCTAGCTGCATCAAAGGTTGCATATACTCTTTGACCTTTATCATTTGTAATAATAGTTGGTGATGACTTACCTGTTCTACCCTCACCTCTATCAAATGCCGCTCTTGCTTCTAACGCTTCTATTTCAGCATCAGTTTTTCTTTGTGCTGCTTTCTTACCTCTTTGCTCTTGTAAAGTTGCAATACCTGCTTGACCTGCCTCTCCTAACGCTTGTAAGAAATAAGGACTCTTAGATGCCATCATAGCAAAACCTGCCGATGCAAGTGGTAGTGCCCACTCTGGAATATCTTTTTTACCTTTATTTCCTGTAAGTTTAGCTAAATCATCAGATGTTTCTTTTGCTTCTTTTGGTGTTTGCTTATTTGCAGGGTCATCAAGACCTGCTGCTTTTCTATATTCTCTCTCTGTATCTGGCACATCAAAATCAGCTATACCGCCCTTACTGTCTGGTTTAGGTTTAGGTTTTATTTCTGGTACAACACTATCTGCTTTAGGCATACCTTTTTGCTCATCTTCTGCATCTCTTTTCTTTTGTTCTTCTGTAACTTTTGGCAGTGGAGGAGCAGCATCTTTATCTTTAAATAATTCTCTAAAGAAATCTTCAAAATTAAATCCGCCTTTTCTTTCAGTAGGTATACCTCTTATACCTTCTTCTTCATCAAACTTTTCTTGTGGTATAGGATTTATAGGGCCTACTTGTTTAGGAGGTGGTACAAAATCAGATGGCTTTTGCTCATCCTCAAAATCTCTTTGTTGTTGTTCAATGTTATCTGGCAATCTAGGACTAGTTGGGTCTGGTGTTACATCTACAGCACCGAAAGGTGGCATTGTTTGTGTGCTACCTTCAAATGTTTGCGTTGGTAAAGGAGCCTCTGTCATACCACTACCCGCAGGGCCTACAGTTTGACCAGTTAATATTTTTTTTGCAAGGTCTTGACCCTCTTCAGTGCCTGCTATTTTATTTGATTCTTCTATAACTTGTGGGTCATCCTCTGATTTACCTAAATAACCTGCAACGACTTTTACTATTGCACTATATATTTCACCAAAACTAAAAGCCTCACCACCCTCTTGAAAACCAAGTGCCATCGGTAAAAAACCAGAAGTAACTTGCATGTTGTTTTGTGGTATACCACTTCTCACTTGCCCTCCATTAGCGTAACCCTGTGGGTTAGTTTGCATAAAAAAGTTTAAGTGTTTAGTTTGTGGTAAAGTAGTTTTAAAATTTCTAGTGTCTGCGTATAGTCCAATAGATTTTCTCATTAAAATGCTCCAAATAATCCTGCACCCGCCATACCTAGACCGGCTAGTTGTTGAGCCATACTAGGGCCGGGTTGTTGTGAATAAGCTGTCATCATTTGTGCAGCAGGAACACCAGATAATAAATTACCTAATGTAGCAGCTTGCGTGAATGGGAACTGCTGTTGACGTAAGAAGTCTTGATATGCAATATCCATACCTCTTTGCAATTGCTGTTGACCTTGAGCACCCGCTTGTCTTAATCCTTGTATACCTTGCTGACCAAGTTGCATACCTTGACCTGCAATAGTGCCAAATGCACCTGCTCCAGAAAGTTGTTGTGCTTTTTGTGCCTGTGCCGCTCTTAGAGCTTGGTCATAATTTTGTTGTGCTAACTGTGTTGCGGTTCTAGCTTGTTGCTGTTGCAAGTTTCTTTCTTGCTCTGCTCTTTGTACACCAAATCTACCGCCACCGAATGCACCAGAACGTACGGCAGCATCAGATAATCTTTGTCCTGCAATATCAGATTGTCTTCTCATCTCATCTAACACATTACGGGTAACAGACTGTGTAAATGGATTTTGATATTGTTGAATATCTTGCTGTGTTATTGGAGAAACAGCCATAGATGTTAAACCTCTTGCTGCTGCCAAATCTGGTTCAAACGCTCGTGATTGTTCTACTGCTCTTTGTCTAGCTAATTGTTGTTCAAACGTAAGTGGTGCTAATCTTTGTCCGCCATAAGGAACATAGCTCACACTAGGGTCTGTAACCGCTCTTGCTTGTTGCGTTAATTGTTTGTACGCATCTTCAAGAAAAGCAGGTAGTTCTCTTTTTTCTGTTGTTGTATATATTGGTGCTCCAAAACACATATTACTTGTACCTCCAAATGTTACCCATATCTTTAAATCCTAATCTTTTGTATAATGCAGGTGTATCGTTACCAGAGCTAATAGGTAATTGTATTGTTAACTCTCTAGTTTTTGCATACTCCTTTAATTTTTTTAACAATGCTCTCGCTGTTTTAAAGTTTCTATATTTTGGTAAAATATAAAACCATGTTTCAGCTAAAAACTTTTCATCGCTAAACCACCACTCTGATTCAAATGCAGCTATACTACCAATAACCATACCATCTTGGTATGCATTGCATATAAAGCCATCATCAAAGTGTTTTTGTATTGCTATTGCAACACGAGTAATATCAGCCTCCGGATAAATATCCGCAAACTCTTCTCTAAACACTAATAAAAGTTTTAGTGTGTCTTTTAAATCTTCGTACTTTGGTTTTTTAACTTGGAACATTCTGTTCAGCTTGGTTCATAAACTGATAAAGTTTTTTTGCTCCTGCTGCTCTACTGCCGTCACCTATTCCTCGTACTGCTCTTGCTGTCAAAACAAACTCACCATCAGATAACATAGCAGGTATGTCATCAGATTTTTCTGTACCCGGCCCTAAACTCATGCCGCCCTGTCTTAAATCCATAACGCCACCCTCTGCAACTTTAGGAACTAATTCAGATTCTACTTGCATGTCCTCAAAGCCTTTATAATTTTGTGGTGCTTTTGCTGTTTGTTTTAAAATTAATTCTTGTAACTCTTCGTCTGTTCTATCTGGATACATGTCTCGCATACGCTTCATCATTTCTTGTTGTTCTGCAAAAGCTATTGCAGGTGCACTCGCTGCTGCTGCTGCTGCAACAGGCACTGCGGCTTTACCTAAACCAGATAATGCTTTACTACCACCTAAAAATTTACCACCAAGTCCTGCTGTTAATCCTGTTAACAAAGCAGAGCCGGGTCTTTGACCTTGTAACAACGCTCCAATACCACCACCCAAAGCAGGTGCTAGAAAAGAAGAACCGGGCACAAGTATACTTGCTATGCCGGCTCCTGCTATAGGTGCTGCTACTTTTGCTATTTTTTTAAGTGACTTAAATAATCCCACTATGTTCTCCTCTTATTTGCTCTTCTTATTGCTTCTTTGCCTTTTTTAAAAATATTTACCACTTGTGTTTTTCCCATAACCTTTGCTCTTTGTTCTCCTACAGTAAGTATCTGTATTTTTCTTGCAAAAGGTTTGTTAACTTTTTTTACTCTTGCAACAGTCTTCCTAGCATCAGCAGGCGTTGCAAATTTTATACCAACAGTATCACGAGGGTTTTCGTCAGTGTATAATCTTCTGCCACTGCCTTTTGGTTTTTTACCTGTGCCTACTCTTGGGTCTGCCATTAAGTCATCTCCAGTATTGATGCTACTAAGTGTATATCACTACCTGTTGTTGTTGCCTTTAGTATTTCTGATGATTTTAAAATAATAGGATTAGCTCCTACCATAGAGTCGTCTGCTGTATCATTTTTCATTGTTCCTGTTGCTAACAATTCTTGTGAACTAGCTTTTTGTATAACTCTATTTATTTCTAATATAAATTCTACATTAGAAGAATCTGTAACACTAAGTGTTATATCGTGGTCTGCATTCTCATCTGTGTTTGTTATGCGAATAGATTTTATTATTGATGTGCCAGATGATGGTGCTGTATAAATTGTAGTCTTACCTCTTAATTTTACTTTTGCATTTGTATATGTATTTGTAGACATTAGTTACTCAAAAAAAAATTAAATCTTTCCATTACAACTTTATTTTCTTCAGCAGTATAACTTGTATTTAGTGTTAATACTATTGTCTCTATAGCACGAACTAACTCGTTTTGTTGCTGTACGTTATATTCTTGCGATGGAGATGGTAATCTTACGTTTGTTATTTTACTCATTATCTTTTTCCATCCGGTTGTACTTCAAACCTAATAGTTCCAAGTCTCCAGTCCTCTCCTGTAGCATCATTATTTATATCATCGAAGCCGTTGCTTTCAAGTCTTACTGCAACTTGTCTACCTCTAGTTCTTGTATTTATTTTTGTACTTGACGTAGAGTAACGAAAAGGGCCTTTTGTAGTCTGTGTATCTGTAGGAAAGTATCTTGATTTAAGACTGACATTTACATTTCCTACTTGTCCTTTAAAATCTGGTATAACTTTATTAATAAACAATATGTCATCTCCACTACCAATATCAAAATCACCACTTTCAATAAATGATGTCATTGTAGAGCCATCATCGTCTTTACCAGACTCATGTATAAATAGAGTAGAATTAGTGCCATCATATTTAGTTGCATATGGTAAAGGATAAGTTCCAGAGTCAATCCATGTGCTTCTATCTAAACTACCAGTATACCAAAGGTTTTCTTGGTAATTCCATATAACATACTTGTCTACTTGGTTAGATGCAGTAGAACAATAAAACCACCATACTTCACCATAAGCAGAATTACTACCTGCCCATACTTGTTCATATTGTGTAGTATCTATTTCGTTAAAAACAAAATCCTCAACAGTACAAGGTAATTTTCTTACTGTACCATCAAAGACAAAGAAAGCATCACTACCCATCCAGTACGCAACACCATTTACATCTATAGCAGAGTGTGGACTTATAGAACCACAGTTAGAACCTAGTTGCTGAAAACCAAATACAAAAGGTGCTCCAATAAATGACATACCATGTGCAGAGGTATCTGTTAAAATTAATATCTGTCCTCTTGTTCTTATAGCAGTAACAATTTCACTGCCACCAACAATACGCTGTGAACCAGAACTGTTTGTTGCAGTAGGTGTCCAATCTGTTTCATCATCTTGTGATGACCAACGAATAAACATTGGGTCTTGTGATGATGTTTGCCCTATTGTAGTTTCTGTTCCAAAACATATTACATGTCTATCTGGGTTTGACACTAACATAAATTTAGATTTAGTTGGTGCATTGCTAACTTGTGAAGCAGTATTAGTAGCAGTTAAAACACCATCTGATGTGTTCCAAATAAATAATTTATTATCAATATCTAATGCGAGTATATCTTCACCCCAGTTGTCAATCGCCCAGTTTCTTAATGCTATGATTACTGAGCTTGATGTGTTGGGGGAATCCCAAGTTTGTGCTGAGTTCCAAGTTCCAGTTCCCCATCCGTAACCAGATAAAGCTCTGTCCCTACCTGCTTGAATTTCATATTGTACTGTGCAATTACCCGTAGTTGATACAGAAGAAGAGGCGTTAGTGCCAACATCAATAGTATAAGTATTAAGGGTAGGAACTGATTGAATTTCATATTCTCCGTCTACTGTTGTTGCTGCTACTCCTCCTATAGTTGCACTTGTTGACGATATAGTTACATAATCTCCTTCACTTGCACCATGAGTGCTGTGAGTGACTGTAAATATTGATGAGCCGTTTGTTGTCGTAAAACAAGAAGTAATATCAGCGTTTAATCTTGTAGGTGTTGCATCAAAAAAAACACCTTCGTTATAAATGTATAATTTTTTATTAGTGCCTAAAGCATCGTATGCTGTGCCATCTAAAGAGTTCCAAGCTAACTGTGCTCTTGCAACTCCGATAAATTCTGTTGTAGAAACTTTTTCCCAACCACCTATTTTTTCTGGGTAGCCGTATCTAAATCTTACTTTGTCTCCCTCAATCCATTTACCTTTGTTTGTTATGTCTGTGTTTTGTTTATCAAAACCCGGAGCAAACTGAATTTTGTTATATGGCATTACAACCCTGTTGCTATAAAGAAATTAACTACAGTAAATGGTTGCATCAATGCATTACTAAAATCACTACCAGAACCTAAGTTACTGCCACTTTGTGCAGTTTCAAATCCTCCTGTGGCACCTAAACTTCTAGCTGATAAACCAGAGCCAGAACCTGAACCTATTGCAGTTCTACCCTGTAAGTCTGGTAAGTTAAATGTAGATGAGCCATCACCTGTTCCATATGTAGTTCCTATCGCAGAAAACAATGCAGAGTATGTTGACCTACTTACTGCTTGTGCATTACATAATAAATATCTTTTAGTGGAGCTATCTGATTTAGTTGGCTCTGTTGCAAAACCTGCCATAATAATACCACCTGCCGGAACTGTATCTTTTATGTCTTGTCCAGAACCGCTAAATAAATTACCGGTGATAGTAGATGATGCTGTGATTGCTCCTGTTACATCTAAAGCAACAGAAGGACTAGAATTAAGTATACCTACTTTATCTTCTGAACCATCAACAAATAATGCATGAGTGTTGCCATTAGATTCTACTCTGAAATCTACGCTAGCAGAACTTTCATTTATGGTTACATTGCCACCATCTAATTCTACTGCACCTGCAACATTTAATGTGCCTTTACATACGAGATTGTTAATACCTGTAGCAAACACATCTTTTACAAATGTTCCGTTAGAATACATTAAGGCATGAGAACCTTGTGTTACAGCAGTTCCTGTTCCAGTGTTTCCTGTAGTTGCAACTGTGAGTGTGTTACTACCTGCTGTGTTGTTAAACACAATATAATTAGACTCAACAGTTGGTAATAGCACATTTATATTACCAGTCAGTGTGCCTGTAAATTCTAAAACTTTTTGTCTAGACTCGTCGGCTGTAGCGTTACTATTAGTAAGAGTAACATCAGAAGAGCCTGCAACACTTTTAGATGCGTAACCATTTATTGATTCATCTATCAAATCAAAGTTGGTGTTTGTTTTATCACCCCAAGTGTTTGCGTTTTCACCTGTTGCTTGTTTTTCTAATCGTAATCTTGTCGTAAATGTGGAAGCCATTCTATACTCCTAAATTAATTTTGTTTAACCCACTTATTGGAAAGCTCTCAAACTCTAAACAATATGATTCCATTTTAGTATTTTCTTTGTAAAAGTCTGATTTTTGTTTAAAACCTTCTTGTAGTTCATATCTTGCAAATTCACAGTCACCTTCAGTTGCGTAAATGTAACCATTGTATTTTACAGATGGTGCATTTGGAAATGAAAACAAAACTAACATAAACCAAATTTTTACCATTATCCGCCCAACGGATTAGATGTAGATAGTTTTATTTCTTCTATCTGCACATCTTGTAATTCATTTTCTTTTTTAATAATTGCAATGCCCTTAGAATTTTCTTCAATATCTTCTTCTAATTCCCAAGCGTATTCTTCTAATTCTTTAATAGGTGTGCGTAACTTTTTATCTAATTTATCTAAGTCATCAGAAGATGCTGCATCTGCTAAAACAGATTGTATTACTTTTATATCTTTAATAATATCTTGTGTTATAGCTTTAATATCATTGCTGTTACCGGCAATATCATTTCTTAAATTATCTAACACATCATTATCTAAACCTATTATTGTAGTTTCTAATTCTTTTAATTTTACTTCTATGTCTGTTAAATCTACAGTCTCATTTACTACAAATTCTTTATTTTCTATTTGGTCTAATCTTAAATTAAACTGACCCCATGTGTAAAAACCTCCACCTATAGCTCCAATAACACCAATTAGTGCTGCGTATGTGCTTAATTTTTCTATTACTTTCATTGTTTTAATGCCTCCAGTTCAGCTTTTAATTTGTTTTTCTTTTTGTTTATATCTAAAAGTTTAACTCTGTGTACCTCCACAGGGTCATTGTCAGTATAAGAACTTAAAGATGTATTAACATATATTTCACCAGAATATGTTGATAAATCTATTTGGAGAAACAACCCCATATTCGTATTGTCATATAT
>VTLG01015892.1_pt1 | contig 16269 bp, 6 predicted proteins | sample 4694571 | NCBI WGS metagenome assembly VTLG01 (sample SAMN12604809, study PRJNA352737) | marine metagenome | biome: ENVO:00000447; feature: ENVO:00000209|ENVO:00000569|ENVO:01000036; material: ENVO:00002151; isolation source: viral sequences binned using virsorter ...
CCCACGACTGCTAATGCCAACGGTCCTATTTATGGAGGTGCTGATAATGGCGACCTCACTAATGCGGGAACCGCTGCGCAAAGGAGAGCCCTTTACCTGAAATTGTTCTCAGGTGAGATGTTTAAAGGCTTCCAACATAATACAATCGCACGTGATCTAGTTACTAGGCGTACTCTTAAGAACGGTAAATCATTACAGTTCATCTACACAGGTAGGACAAAATCCGAATTCCATATTCCGGGTCAGTCCATCTTAGGTAACGATGAGAAGACGCCTCCAGTAGCAGAGAAGACCATCGTTTGCGATGACCTCTTAATCAGTTCAGCCTTCGTGTATGAACTAGATGAGACACTTGCCCATTACGACCTACGTGGAGAAATCTCAAGGAAGATCGGCTATGCACTAGCTGAGAACTACGACCGTAGAATCTTCAGAGCTATATCTAAAGCTGCTAGACAGCCTTCTCCAGTATCCATGACTAACTTTGTGGAACCGGGTGGTAGTGTACTTAAGGTTGGTACAGATACAAGTACAGATAAGAAAGACGCTTATGATGACGATAAGTTGGTGACTGCATTCTATGATGCGGCAGCAATTCTCGACGAGAAGGGTGTTTCTGGTGATGGACGTGTAGCTGTTCTTAACCCAAGACAGTATTACTCACTGATACAAAGTGTATCTGGTAATGGTCTAATCAACCGTGACGTACAAGGTACAGCCTTACAATCCGGAAACGGAATCATTGAAATTGCAGGCATCAAGATCTACAAGTCAATGAACATTCCATTCTTCGGTAAGTATGGTACATCTGCTGACGCACTAAGAGCCGGATATGATTCCAACGATAATGCTGGATCATTCGTAGGAGCTACCATGGAAGACATGGATCAAGCTGCTTCCGGTGGTACACCTGCTGGTGGACAGAAGACAACTAATAACTATGGTACTGCTACTAAGTTTGAGCATTCTTGTGGATTAATATTCCAGAAGGAAGCTGCTGGTGTAGTAGAAGCCATTGGACCTTCTGTACAAACAACATCCGGTGACATCTCTGTGGTATATCAGGGTGATGTCATTCTAGGACGCCTCGCAATGGGCGCTGACTTCTTGAATCCTGCTTGTGCAGTTGAACTTGTAGCTGGAATTAACACAGCTCACGGTACAACTGGATGGGGTGGATCTGGTACAGTATCTACATCTATCTCTAACGCTGCTTTTGATTCTTCAGGCAACGCTGGCGGTTAATTATATACTCTTTAACCAACATATATACGGGGGGCTCCGGCTCCCCTTTTTTTTAATTAATAAATTCCTATGGCTACCACGACTGACACCGATACCGAACTATCCGCAGTGAATTCAATTCTGGGAGCTATCGGTCAATCACCAGTAACTTCTCTGAATTTTACTAACCCAGAGATAAGTTTTATATATAATATTTTAACTGAAGTTAATAAAGATGTACAAAATGAAGGTTGGCATTTTAATACAGAAAATCATAAGAAGGTAACTCTATCTGCTGATGGTAATATAACAGTACCAACTAATACTTTAAGATATGATTTTCATAATGGATTAAGTAATAAATCATATGATACTGTTATTCGTGATGGTAAATTATATGATCTAGTTAATCATACAGATACTTGGACAAAAGGAGATTACTATATAGATGTAGTAACTCTCTATGCATTTGAAAAACTACCCAATCCATTCCAAAGATATATAACATATAGATCTGCAGCAAGAGCAGCTACTCAGTTAGTATCTAATCCTAATCTTGTTAAATTATTACAAGAAGATGAGAGAAAAATGAGAGCTGTGTGTTTAGAATATGATTGTAATCAAGGTGATTTCTCATTCTTTGGTTTACCTCATGACAGTAAATACGAATCTTATCAACCTTACTATGCACTAAGACGCTAATGGGAAGTATAACACAAACAGTAGGTTCCTATGTAGGAGGAATTTCACAACAGCCAGATGAGTTAAAGAAACCCGGTCAACTTGTTGAGGCACAGAACGTTATACCTGACGTTACTCAAGGACTCATTAAACGTCCGGGTTCAAAATTTATAGCATCTTTAAGTGATAATAGTACAGCTGCTTTAAATTCTAATTCAGCTGGGAGATGGTTTCATTATTATAGAGATGAATCTGAGCAATATATAGGACAGATAAATAGATCTGGTGATGTAAATATTTGGAGATGCAGTGATGGTGCAGCCATGACTGTCGAAAGTCAAGGTATACGAGAAATTACTGTTATTACTAATGGGTCAGGATATACAAAAGCTCCTATTGTAACTATAAGTAATGCTACAGGTTCTCCGGGTTCTGGAGCTACAGCCACTGCGATTCTCGATGAAGATACTGTAAGCAGTATTAAAGTAACAGCTCCGGGGAAATCATATAGTAACGGTGCAACTGCTACTATAAGTATACCAGCATGGCAAGCTAATACAGCTTATGCAATAAACGATCAAGTTACAAATGATAGTGGAAAAGTATATACATGCGATCAAGCTGGTACTTCTGCAGGATCTGGAGGTCCAACAGGTACAGGAGCTAACATAACTGACAACGGTGCTAGATGGGATTATACTACAGTTGTAGCTGCTACAGTAGAGGTGAGAGTACATGAAGGTACAAGCTCAGAATTAACTACTTATTTAACTCATACAGATGATGAACATATACAAACATTAACTTTAAATGACTTTACTTATATAACAAATAGAACAAAACCTACTGGAATGAGTAACAAGGTGGAAGAAATTAGAGCACCTGAAGCTTATTTAGAATTAAAAAAAGTTGCTTATGCTGACCAGTATTCTTTAAATATATATGATAAAAATATTGTTAAGTCTGATGGTACTTTAGATACAACTGATGTACATACTGCTACAAGAATTAAAATTGAAAGAGAAGTAGATTCATCTAATTCTTGTGGATCTAATGGAGCATTCCCACCTGATCAAACTTTACCCGGTACAGGTAGTTATAATACACGTTGCGTAGGATCGTCTGCAGGAGATACAGCAGACGGTTATTGTCCTAACGTAGCTACTGAAATACATGCGTTCAATCCCGGTGAACCTACTGATCCTGATAATGCAAATGGTGTACAAGGTCATTTTACATTTTGGAGAAATGGTTCTGAACAATCATTATATGAAGTACAGAAAGCAACAGTTACTATTTTAGATAATAAAAATTATAAATTCACTTGTGATGGTGGTAATGATATTACTGTTAACTCAGGTAGTGGTGCTAGTTTACCTAGTTTAGTTAGTGCTATACAAGCATCTAGTGAATATCAATCATGGAATAGTACTACAGCTGTACATCTTTCATCTGAACAATTCCAAAATAGTCAAGTAGAAATTCAGAAAATAAAAAATTTAAATAATACTAGCTTTTTTAGATATGATAATGGTGTAAGTGGTAATTGGAATAATGAATCTTGGTTAAAAGTTAATGGTGTAGTAGTTTCTGCAGTTGATTGGCACGCAACATGGACTGTTATAGAAGTAGTTAATGGATGGAAATCTCATAGTAATTATAGTAATTTAGATTGCACTTTAAGTGTTGAAGATGGAGATGGTACAGGTGAAAAAAATATTGTATTAACATATAAAACACCCGGTACACAACCCGGACCAGCTCAAATACAGAAGCAGCAATCTAGTTATTCTAATAATCCTGAAGGTGAAGTGACAACAGCTTCTGTTTTAGCAACAGGTGATTTAAAAGTTATACATAAATCAAGTGGAGCTAAATCTAATTCTACACTTGTTAATGTTACTGATGGTTCAACAGTTACATTTGCTGAAACAACTTCTGTTACATCTGGTATAGCTGATGATATTAATCCTAAGAATTTATATTTTAGAATAACTACTATAGGTCAAGCAGTACCAGAAGGTGATGATGCATCACCAGTATACCATTGTCGATATACCACAACACATGATCTTTTATATGGTGGAGAAGGTTGGCTGAAAGATGATTACTTCTATGTTTGGATGAAAAATGCTAAATATAAAGTTACTATTACAGAAAGTGTTAAATCTACAGTACAAGCTAATCTAGGATTGATACGACCGACACCGACTTCTTTTGATACTAAACAAGTAGTTACATCTGAAAGTATTTTAGGTGCAGTTAGAACACAAATTGTAGCATCTAATAGTGGTAATAATTTTACAGATGCATCAACTCAACAAATCGGTAGTGGGTTATATTTAACAAGACCTTTAGAAGATATTGGTTCCAGCCAAACTTATGGTACATTTAATATAGATACTTCCGCACATCATTTATGGAATATAGTTACTTCTGAAGTACAAGATGTGTCTGATTTACCTATGCAATGTAAGCATGGATTTATAACAAAAGTACAGAATAGTGATTCAGATAAAGATGATTACTATGTAAAATTTGAAGGTGAAAATGATCGTGATGGACCGGGAGTTTGGAGAGAATGCCCTAAACCCGGTAGGAAAGTAGAATTTGATGCAGGTAAAATGCCTATACAATTAGTCAGATGTTCTAATTTAACTTTTCAATTAAGTCGAGTTATTTGGAAAGACTGTTTAGTAGGTGATCAAACAATAGTACCTAAACCAAGTTTTGTATCTACTGTTGCAGGTGAGGATGAGGATATTGCAACAAGAGATAAATTCATAAATAGATTATTATTCTTCAGAAACAGGTTAGTAATACTTAGTGGTGAAAATGTTATTATGTCTCAACCGGGAGACTTCTTTAATTTTTGGCCAAAATCTGCAATCACATTTAGTCCATTAGATAATATAGATTTATCTTGTAGTTCTAATAGTCCTGCCACTGTCTATGATGGTATACAGGTTAACGCTGGTTTAGTGCTATTTACAAAGCATCAACAATTTATGTTGACTACTGATAGTGATGTACTAAGTCCAGAGACAGCTAAGATAAATGCATTATCCACTTATAATTTTAACGAAAAAAGTAATCCCATTTCATTAGGTACTACTATAGCTTTCTTAGATGATGCTGGAAATTATTCTAGATTCTGGGAGATGAGTGCTGTTGAAAGAACAGGTGATCCTAATGTTATAGAGCAAACTAAAATTGCAAGTAAATTACTAACTAGTGATATAGAATTAATATCTAATTCAAGAGAAAACTCTATTGTATTCTTTAGTAAAACTGGATCTTCTACATTATATGGTTGGAGATACCTAACTGCAAGTAGAGAACGTTTACAACAAGCTTGGTTCACTTGGGACTTTACTGGTACAATACAACATCATTGTATATTAGATGACTCTTTATATATTGTAATTAGAAATAATAGTAAAGATACATTACGTAAAATACCTATCAGAACAGATTCAGATACAGCTACTGTAACTGATGATATGGATACAACAGATACAAGTGATGATATAACTTATAATATTCATTTAGATAATTACTCTACTATAACTATAGCATCTGGTACATTTAATTCATCTACTAATAAAACTACATTTGCTAAACCTACAGCAGGTTATGAAGATGTAGGTCAAATGGCAGTATATGATAATAGTGCAGGTTCTGGTAATAATGATCCTATTGGTAAATATGCAACTGCAACTGTCAATGGTAGTAATCTAGAAATAGCTGGTGATTGGTCTGATAACTCAGTTGTATTAGGATATCTTTATGATATGAAAGTAAAGTTCCCTACAATATATGTGACATCACAAACTGAAGATAAAGTAAGAGCTGATACTACTGCTTCATTAGTTGTACATAGAGTTAAGTTTAATTTTGGACCTGCTGGTTTATATAAAACAACATTAGATAGAGTTAATAAAACATCTTATTCAGAGACTTTTGAACCTATCATTGCTGACCAAACTGCAGCTAACCAAATTGCTATTAACAATGAGATAACTCAAACTATTCCAACATATGAAAAGAATACAAACTTATCAATAACACTTGAATCAACACACCCCGCACCTGCAACATTGTATTCAATGACGTGGGAAGGTGATTATAATCCAAAATATTATCAACGTGTCTAAATACATTCACCCATTAACAGAGGAGGCTGCTTTCTTAGTAGCCTCTAATCTGCTTCCAGAAGACCATAGAGAGGTCGAAGAGGGTCATGGACATGATCCTAAAGTTATCATCCCTTTAGCCTATCAGATGGGCGACTCGGTGTATTTCCGAGTGCCTAATGGTGAACTAGCTGGAGTAGCAGGAGTACACGAAGGAGGGCGCATCTGGATGCTCTGTACACCTGCTATCCATAAGTATCCAATAACCTTTGCTAGAGAAGCGAAGCGTTATGTAGACAGCAGACAAGAAAAGTTATTATGGAACATCGTTGATAAACGAAATAAAGTCCATCTTAAACTACTGAAATTCCTAGGGTTCAAATTTCTAAGGGAATTAAAACACGGACCCAACCAATTAACCTTTATAGAGTTTTGCCGTGTGTCTAGGAGCGCAAGCAGCAGCCGCTAATAAAGCTGCAAAAAGAGACTATCAATACAAACTGAAGCAAAGAGAAGCTGACTGGTTCCAAAAAGTCGGTATGCAGAATCTTGCTAATGTTCAATATAATCAAGGTATTGATAATAGTAATCTTGCATTAGCTGGTGTCTATGCTAATTCCCAGGAAAAATATGGGCAGTTAATAGGTCAAGCAATGCAAGAAAATCAAGAAGAATGGAAGAAGTTCTTACAAAGTAATGAAGGTGGAGCACGTTTAGCTGCAAGTGGTCAGACTGGTGTATCTGCTGAAAGATTATCAGCATTACAATTAGCTGAATACTTAAGAGGAACTTCAAAGAGAGCAGAAGCATTAACTACTGCTAAGTCTGAGATTGATGTACAAGTTGGTACAGCAGCAGCAACAGCTAGAGCTGATCAATTTGATATGTTTGCTCAAGTTGCTTTCCAACCAACCCCAGAATTAGAACCACCTAAACCTGTATATCAAAGTGTCGCAGCTGCAGCATTTATGCAAGCATTACAAATTGCAACACCGTTCATATCAGCTAGTATGAATAAGTAAATCATGACTAAAGCAACACACTTAGGTGGGTCTGGTTTAGAGTATAGACCAATAGATCCTACCGATTATCTTAAAAACTTAAGACCAGTATACGATGAACAAACTCGTATTCTGAAACAGCAACATAATTATCTCCGTGAAAGAGATCGACAGATGGTTGAGAGGGCTAAACAGCAAGATGATTTAGTCATGGCTATAGGTAAGTTTGCACCTACCTTAGCAAAATATGCTGCCAAAAAAAGAAGAGAAGAGATAGAACGTTTAAAAAAAGAGGCTGAGGACGAGTTACCAGAAGACGATGATTGGTGGGGAGGTGAAGATGATGACGAATCAGATGATGAGAAGAAACCCGGTGATGGGAAGAAACCAAAGTCTAAAATGTCAGATCTAGATGATCCATCAGCATATAGAGAGAATTCAAGAGCTTTAAAAAGAAGTAAAGAACCTCTAAATAAACTTATTCGAAATTCTAGTTTAAGTATAGTACTGAAAGATAAAATTCTCAATTCTCATGGTTCTCAAAGAATTGCATGGATGGAAGTATTACTTGCAAGAAGAATTCAATCTTCACATCCTCAAGCATTTGAAGAAGAATTTGAAAGTGATTTAGATTATAAAAATAAATTACATCAAGCTACAAATAATATTGATAGAGAGAATATAAAGAATAGAGCATATCAAAAGTGGATAAAAGAAAGAATAGCTCCATTTAATCCTACTAAAGGTATGCGTAGGTATGTAGTTGATCCTGAATTAAAAAGATTAACTCAAACTCGAAATACACAAGTCAGTATTGCAGCTGAGAAAAAAGTACTAACAGATAGGCATAATGAGCTTAAAGAGGCATTAGCTGTTCTACCTAACATAGGACATAAAGATGGTGCAGATGCAGCTGCAAGTTTTGTTAAAAATGCTATTGATGATACTATAACTCTACGTGGTTTAGTAGATATTCCGAATGGGTTAACAGCTACACAACAAGCAAATGAAATTGTTGTAGAGCAATTATTTGATTTAATAGACAATGAAGTTATAAATAAAGATACTCTTAATAAACTAAATACTGGTAAAATATTTGGTCATGAGGGTGGTGATACTTTAGTTAAAGCCTATTGGGATAAAGATGGTTTAATATATAATCTTTTAACTGATCGTGTAAGAGCAGTTGGACTTGCTGAATATAAAGCAAAAGAAGCTACGGAAAAACAAGATCAGCAAATATTTCTTGCAGATATAGAGGATAAAACAGACAAAGAAATAAGTAATGAACTTGCTAGACTTTCTAGAGTTCCTTGGAAAAATGACGTTTTAGAGAAAAAGCTTCAAGATTATTCAAATCAAAAACTTTCTGCTGCACAATTTGAAGCTAAAGCTTTGAATTATCATAGTCAAATAAAAGATGGATTATTATTAAGCAAAAATTTTCAAGAAAATATTAAGAAGGAAACTAATCCTATTTTAAAAAAAGAATTAGAAGAAAAAACTAACATTGCTAATGCTAGATTAGGTATATATAATTACGATTATGTTCGTGACTTAATAACAAATAAGGTAGAAGGAAGTTACAAAGAAACTGCACCATTTGCTAGAGCTAATAAAACTGTAAATACAGAAAAAGCAGTAAATAAATTAATGAAGCTTTGGGGTCAAAATGTTGAAGTACACTTAGAAGGTTTAAAGGACAAAGAAGGTAATTACGGATTCGATAATAAATTAGGTATAAATGCTTTGAATGATACTTTATCTTTCTATGATAACCATGGTGGCGGAAGTAGAGATAAATCCTGTGTAGGTATATTTTGTGTCAATCCTAGTACTAGTGAATTCGACCAGCTGATAGAAACTGAAAAAGTCCAACTAAGTGCAGATGAAACTTTTAATATCCCATATAGTGTTGGTGCTACAAAATGGCTTCAACAAAATGCCAATACATTACCTAAGTTATTAGAGAAACATGGTAGTTATGCAACAATAGCAGCAAAGGAACCCGGTGCATTTTTAAGTAATATTGAACTATTAGGTGTAGTGCAAAATGCTAGACCTTCGGATAAATTAATATTACAAGCTAAATATGCAGGAATGGAACTCGATGAATTTAAAAAGACTATTCTAGGTGCTTTAGTTAATTCAGATGATCAATCAGATAAAGCTTTCGTTCAACTTCATAATCTAGCTAAAACAGAAAAAGAATTAAATGCTAAAGAATCTTTTACTTCAAAAATTGTTGAGACTCTTAAAGAGGATACTAGCTTAACTGCATTAGATATTAAATATGCTATAATCCATACAGGATGGGATAACCTCAGTGGACCAAAACAAGAGGCTATAATAGGATATATGAAGTCAGCAGCTGAAGTAAGAAAGAGTACAAAAATAGGTGAGGGTGAAGGTAGTACAACAGTAGGTCAAGAAATAACTAATCTTGTAGAATCTGATCCAATAAAGGTAAAAGAAGCTGAGAGATTAGAAGTGTTAAAAGCAGAACAACAAAAAAGAAATGAATCTATAGAAGATATAGATGCAAGAATTAGAGCTAAAGAAAAGAAAAGAAAGCTTAAAGAAAAAGGTGAAGATACACAACTATCTTTTAATCTAACTGAAGGAGTTAAGATAGCAAATGCTTTTATGAATGAAGCTAGAAAACAAAACTTATCCTAAACATGGAGAATCAAGACTTATCTTCTATGTCAGATGAAGAAATTCAAGCTGAAATAGATAGATTAGAAAATAGAGTACCATCAGGGACGAACACTGAATCTACGGATACTGTAGTTCAACCTGAGGTACAGCAACAACAGCCTTCTACGGAAGGACAAAAACAAATGCCATTTGGCATGAGAGCACCCAGACCCGGTGTAGGGGGATTTGTACAAGATTTCGGTCAAGGTATGTGGGAGAAAGCAGCACCTGTTGTAGGGCTTCTAGACACCGCTACAGACCTTGTTAATCTAGCTACACCTAGATATATACCTAATATACCTAAAGTACCTGAATATGAAAGTAAAGCTGTTGAAGCTATACGTGATATATCAGGATTAATCATACCATCTTTAGGTCTTAGAAGTATGGTTATTAATGCTGCTTCTAAATACCATGCTACTGGTGCTATGGCAACCAAAGCTCCTTGGTTATATAAATTAGGTAATCGCCAATCATTCCAAGCTATTGCTAAAGGTGGTATTGATATAGGTACTGGTGGTTTAGTAGATTATGTAGCTGAACAAAACCAACAAGATGATAACTTCTTAGGTACATTAAAGAAGTATTGGCCAAGAACTTATCAATGGATACCTAATAGTATAGCTACTAATGTAGATGATACACCCGGAGAAAAACGACATAAGAATGTAACTGAAGGTGCTATCTTTAGTGTAATGGCTAGTGTTGTAGAAGGTGTAGCTTATCTTACTGGAGCTGGTAGAAGTATAAAAAGAACAAATCAATTTATCCCAAAAGATAATAAAGGTATAAAGAAATTAGAAAATTTAACTAAAGATGAATTTACTGATATTAAGTTTTCTGATAAACCAATTGAAGATCAAGTACTTAGAAATTACGCACGTAAAGAAAAAGAACTTAATCTTTTAAATGAGTATTATGCAGCTAACGATCTACCAACTATTGATTGGAATAAATTAGATGAAGGTGAAACTTTAGTTAGAACTAAAGATCCAGATGGTATATTAGGAGCTATGGCTGATGAAGCTCATATTAGAAATCCTAAATTTGAATCTGGATGGGGTAGAATAGGTAATCTTATACATGAAGCTACTAGAAAAGAGGGTATTAAATTAGAAAATCTATCTAATAGAACACTTGTATCTGAATTAACTAGCCAAATTAAAGAAGGTGGAGTCTTCAGTAAGCGTTTAAAATCTAATAAACTCATTACTGCTAAGATGATGGATGATGCTGGTAAGAGATTAGCTGCAACATTACTACATCCTAGAGTAGAGCCTGAAGAAATTATAGGTTTATTAGGTGAATTTAAAGGAGCTGTAGATGAATCAGCAGTTAGAATAGTAGGTAAGAAGGGTATATCTGGTGCTATTAAACAGTTACAACAGCAAATGCTTGATCTTGATGCGCATAAAGCTAGAGCTTATTTAGCTACAGCTGAAGGTGGTCAGATATCAGATATGTCCGAAGGTATACGTTTAATGGAAGAGGGTGCTTCTATTCATAGAACCATTGATTTAATGGCAGATAGACTAGAAGTCCTAATGGTAGAGAAAGGTCTTGCTAATTTTGAAGCTAATTCTATGCTATCTCATATGAATGCATGGAAACAAGCTGCTGAAACTGGTGATAAGGAAGTAATCAATGCCGCTGCAGATACTATTCTTGCTAATACTAATAGTAGATTAACAGAAATAATACCAAAAGCTAAGGCATGGTCAGAGCAATTAAAGACTATTTCGAGAGAACACCCTGAATTTCTCAAACCTTTCTTATTAGCTAATGAATTAACAGATGGTAATGTAGATACTTTAGCTAAATTACATGATTGGGCAGCTAATAATTTAGGTACTTTTAGTAAGGCATTCTATGATGCTAACCCTGAAATGCCTTCAATTGTTAATAAAGCAATGTGGAGTAATCTATTTAACTCTGCACTATCAGCTGTTTCTACACCTCTGAAAGCAGCTGTTGGTAACTTAACTGGTTTATTAGGTAAAGGATCAGCTACTGTTGTAGGAGCTGTAGCTCAAGGTGATTTAATGAGAGCTAAACGTGCAATGATAGCTCATTTTGCATTAGATGATACAATGCAAAAATCTTTCGATCATATGAGATTAGTATTTAGAAAAGCTTCTACTAATCCAAAGCAAGTTAGTTATGTAATGCGTGGTGATATTGCAATTCAAGAAGAAAAAGGGTTAGATGCATTAAGAGCATGGGCAGATGCAGCTGCAGAGAAAGGTGAATATGGTGGTCAAGCAATGCTAAAACTTTATGAAGATCTAGATGCTATGGCTCAAGATCCTGTTCTAAGGTTTGGTGGTAATTCTATGACCGCATTCGATGGATTTGCTAAATCAGTTGTTTTAAATACAGAAGCTAAATATAAAGCTTTGAATAAAATAGCTGAATCAGGTGAAGAGTTTACAGAAGCCAGTTTCAAAAAAGCATACCAAGAGGTCTATGATCAATCATTTGATGCTAACGGTATGATCAAGAACGAAGCAGTTGATAAAATTACAAGTGAAATAGCACTTAATGCTGATTCACCTGTTGTTGATGCGTTTAATAACCTTTTAAGAACATTCCCTGCTGCAAGATCTTTCGTATGGTTCCCTAGAACAACAGCTAATGTTCTTGATAGCTTCCGTAAATGGAGTCCAGCTGGCGTCTTATCTGGTGATTATCAAAAAATGTGGGGTCCATTAGGTAGAAAAACTATTGATGAATTCTCATTTGATGAAATTTCCGCAATCTTAACAAGTAAAGGTAGACCAGTCGATGAATATGCAATGGAAACCTTTCAAATGCTTAGATATGAAGTCAAAGGTAAAGCTGCTATAGGTTCATTTTTCGTTACTGCTGCAGGTATGGCAGCTGTTGGCGATAGATGTACAGGTACAGGACATTATGATAAATCCAGACAGCGTAGAAGGATACGTAGTGGATGGAAACCTAAGTCATGTAAAATGCCCGGTACTAATAAAGTGGTCAGTTATGATTGGATGGGTCCGATAGGTGATTGGTTAGCTTTAACCATTGATATTGCTGATAATGCTGATTCATTATCTTCAGCCATGCAAGAGAAATGGTACAATAAATTATCATTTGTCTTAGGTTCAGCATTCTTTAATAGAGCTGTCTTAGCACAATTAGAACCTATGTATGATGTCTTACAAGGTAATGGTGCTGCTGCTTCTAGATGGGCATCAAACTTTGGTAATAACTTTGTATTTGGTGGTAGTTTAAGGAATGAAATAGGTAAAATTTTATACCCTGAATTACGTCAGATTAGATCAGAATTTGAAGCTAACTTACGCAATAGAAATGCTTGGTTAGATTCATTTGATCCTGAACGTAAACTTCCTCCTATGGTTAATCCTATAGATGGTAAACCTGTAGGTGGAGAGGAGAATTGGTTTATTAGATTATTCAATAGAGGACCATGGAAAGTTCATTCTCAACCATCTAAAGAAGATCAATTCTTAATTGATATTGAATTTAATAGTTCTCCTACAATGAATACAAGCCAAAGAGGTGCATTGTTAGAAAATCATGAAATTGCAGCTATTAATACTATAATTGGTCAACAAGGTTTGTATAAAGAAAAGATACAAGAAATAATGAAAGATGCTGAAAAACTTACTTATACTGATGGTAATGGTAATACTTATAAAGGTTTTGTAAATATCATACGTGCTCAACGTAGAGGAATGATTACTTCTGAAATTTTAGATACAGCTAAATATGCTAATATATATGCTAGATTAACGCAAGCATATACTGCTTCTAAACGTTATGCAGAAGATTCATTACCTGAAGATATTAAATCCAATATAAGAATGCGTGAATATGAAAAGATGGAAAATATTAGAAATCAAAAACTTGGTAATTTAGAACAATTATATGAAGATACAGGAATGAGTAATCAATTACCTTTAGATATTTATAAATAAAACATCCACCCGGACAATAACAACTAAATACTAATGACCAAACCAACTTATGATGATCATGTAGGAAATGGTAGTAACAAAAATTTTGGTTATACATATCCTATTTTAAAAACTGAAGATGTCAAAGTGTCCGTGGATGGTGTTACCCAAACAAGTGGTTACACTGTAAATGAAAGTAATACTAGAGTAGAATTTACTACTGCACCTGCTGATACTGCTAAGGTAAGAGTCTATAGAGAGACAACAGTAGGTAAAACAAATGGAGATGAGGATCCTAAAGCTATATTTGCTGCAGGATCTTCGATTAAAGCTAGTGAATTAAATGCTAACCAAGAACAAGCTTTATTCGGTATACAGGAACTACAAGATAAAGAAATACAAACTGAAGACCTAGCTGATGATGCTATAACTAGTGCAAAGATTTTAGATGGAACTATAACTAATGCTAACCTGAATGCATCAGCTGCAATAGCTGGTTCAAAAGTTGCACCTACATTCGGTGCTCAAAATATATCAACTAGTGGGACTCTTGCAGCTGGAGCAACAACAGTTACAGGAAATATAGCTGTTTCAGGTACGGTAGATGGTAGAGATGTAGCAGCAGATGGTACAAAACTAGATGGTGTAGCTACTTCTGCTAATAATTATACTCACCCTACAGATGCAGGCAATAAACACATACCAGCTGGCGGTAGTTCTGGACAATTCCTAAAATATAGTTCATCAGGAACAGCTGTTTGGGCTGCTGATAATGATACTACATACTCAGTAGGTGATGGTGGTTTAACTCAAAATAACTTTACTAATACGTTAAAAACAAAACTAGATGGTATTGCTGCAGGAGCTACAGCTCAGGTATCAGATGGAGATAAAGGAGATATAACAGTATCAAATTCAGGTACTACTTTCACTATTGATAACGACGCAATTACAAATGCTAAGATTGCAGATGATGCTATAGATTCTGCGCAACTTGGTACGGGAGTTATTGATGAAGAACATTTATCTAGTGGAGCAATAACTAATGCTAAATTAGGGTCAGGAGCTGTCACTGCATCTAAAATAGCAGCTTATACTATTGCAGTTGGTAATATGGCAAACAATGCTGTTAGTCCTTCCATACTGCAAACAGATGCTGTAACAGAAGTTAAAATACAAGATCAAGCTGTTACTCTTGGAAAATTAGCTGCTGATCTTAGACAATCAAGTATATCAGATAGTGATACACAAATTCCTACATCTGGAGCTGTTGTCGATTATGTAACTGCACAGATAGCACCTATTGGTGGTCTTGAAGTTATAGCAACAGATGCTGCATTCCCTAATACACAACCTGCATCAGGTGTTGTAATTAGTATAGCAGATGCTGGTGGATTAGTAGTTGATGGTTCTGGATCTAGTACAACAGGTAGAACTGTTGGAGGTTCTACTGTAACTATTAATAATATCAACTCTCAATTTAATAGCTCTACTATAACTAATGGTGTGGCTATGATGGTTAGTTCTACTGGCTCTAGTCAAACTTATAACTATCATAAAGCTACTTTAAGAGAGCAAGATATAACAAGTATCAGTACAGATATTGAGGATTTTGGTAATAGATATAGAGTAGGATCTTCTAATCCAACTTCTAATAATGATGACGGAGATTTATTCTTTAATACTACATCAAATAAGATGTTGGTATATAATGCTACTGGATCATCATGGGATGAAGTCCAATCAGTTGGTAACTTCTATATAAATACAATATCTTCATATAGTGGAACAGGTGGTAATAATGCAACATTTAATGGATCAGCTTACAGATTCGTCTTATCTAATGCTCCTACATACGCACAGCAGCTTCTTGTCTCTATCAATGGAGTCATTCAGAAACCTAACGCTGGAACAAGTCAGCCATCCGAGGGGTTCTCTATTGATGGCTCTAGTATCATTTTTTCCAGTGCTCCTCCTTCCGGTGCTGATTACTTTATTGTCACGATCGGAGCAGCCGTAAATATAGGTGCTCCTAGTGATAATACAGTTACTGCTGCAAAGATAGGTGCTGGTGCTGTAGAAACTGCGAAAATAGCTAATGGAGCTGTTACAAATACCCAAATAGCAGATGATACAATTGCAGAAGTTAAGTTAGATATACATAACGCTCCTAGTGGTACAGATAAATTCCTTAAGTATACTGCTAATGGTATGGAATGGGCTGTAGATAATAATACAGTTTATACACACCCTAACCACTCAGGTGAAGTAACATCAACAGCTGATGGGGCTACAGTTATTACAGATGATGTAGTAGATGAAGCTAATCTTAAAATTAGTAATGCTGGATCTAACGGACAATTCCTATCTAAACAATCTGGTAATACAGGTGGTCTTACATGGGCTAGTGTAACATCAACACCTGAAGGTACAGCAATACTTTCAACAGGTGAATCTGGTGGAGCTAAATATCTACGAGAAGATGGTGATGGAAGTTGCTCATGGCAGTCAGTATCTCAATACTCAACACCTTTAACTACTCAAGGTGACATCTTATATAGAGATGGGTCTGGAGATCAAAGATTAGCT
>VTLG01001936.1_pt1 | contig 16268 bp, 14 predicted proteins | sample 4694571 | NCBI WGS metagenome assembly VTLG01 (sample SAMN12604809, study PRJNA352737) | marine metagenome | biome: ENVO:00000447; feature: ENVO:00000209|ENVO:00000569|ENVO:01000036; material: ENVO:00002151; isolation source: viral sequences binned using virsorter ...
AGAATAATCCAGCATCATAAGGGTTAGTACCCTTGTAACCAACAACGTAGTACTGATTAGCGTCATTGTTTGCAGCGAATGGGTCGATGTAAACTTTGTACTTACCAGCAAGTGTACCAGCAAATGTGTTACCAGTATCGTCAACGTTTAAGTTAGCGTTAAGTGCAGGGGTGTAGTCTAGGATTCCAGCCATTGTTAGAGCTGAAGCAACGTCGGCAGAGCATAACACAACGTTACCCTTTCCGCGACGAGTTCTTTGTGCGATTTGGTTCGCATCTCTTTCGATCTGGAATAGAAGTCCCTTGAACTTCTCAACTGACCAACGACCATTACTGTCGGTGTCTAAGTCGAATGTTCCAGCAGTTGCAGTGTTAATTGTAGCACCTTGTTCTGCGGACTTGTAGATAGTTCTAATAACTTCTCTGTTGATTTCAGCAAGAATCTCAGTTGATAGAATGTTTGCTAACTCAGACTCAGCGTTCAATCCGTGGATTGCCTTGAGGTCTTGAGCTAATTCTAAACTGTACTCAGCTTTGAGTGCTCTGGACTTCGCAGTCACAGTAACTTTCTCAATACTGAATGCCATCTCTTGGAAAGCGTTGGCAGCAGCGTCTCCTAATGCCTCAGCGTCTCCTGTCACCATACCTTGACCAACGTTGTATGCACTAGTTGTTGCAGATCCAACTGGGTTTAGTGCGCCTGGGTTTGATCCCTTCTGAGGAGAAGTTGTACCGAAACCAGCAGCGACATCTGTAAATCCAGATGTAAGGTTCTGTGAACTATTCTGTGCAGAGAATGTTGTATCTGGCTCATCGAATAGTGCCTCATCTCCACTCTGATTAGTGAATCTAGATCTCATCGCAAAGATAAGTCCTGTTGGGCCACTCATTGGTTGAACACCAGCAAGGTCATATGCGACCAAGTTAGGCATTGCACGACGGATGAGTGAGATAAGAACTGGGTCGAAACCAGCAACAGGGCCTGCGTCTGCAGCTGAACCACTGAATCCACCTGTACCAGCAGAGTTAGTTGGTGATGCCTCTGTTAAGCTTTGGAAAGCATTCTCTTCTCTGAGCATTTGCTCTTGGTTCTCAAGAAGTACAGCAGTAACATTACGTCTGTGCTGATCCTTGATAGCTTCAGACCCTTCGTGGTCTAGAAGCGGCGCCCACTTTTCAGTGAGTGCTTGATAATTGATGTTTTGTTGCATCGTTTTGTAAGGGTTGGTTGTTAAAAATTAACGAGTTCCTATTTCATACGTCCAAGTGCATCAAGATAAGCTGCCATTGCGCCAGTTGCTGGCTCTGTATGTGCTGCTTCTTCCTTAAGTTCTTGAGGTGCGGACGCTGTGGATGGTGCCTTTTTCTGTCCGAAATAAGATTCTTTCAGAGTTTCGATCTTTCCACGATAGGATTCTTCACTTTCAAACTCAACACTTTCTGCAAGACTTTGTAGTTTCTCTTTCTGGGATACTGCAAGTCCTTCAGCAACGTTATTAATGATAGTTTGGGCAGTTGACTCACTAAGTCTTTGATTTAGTGCAACGTTCTTCTCTATCTGCTCGTTGAGCTTACTTTCCATTTCATCTAGTTTGTCCACCATATTTTCTAGGACATCATATTTATCGTCAGGTAAGGTTACATAATGTTCTTCAAAAAGCTTTTTCATGCCTGCCATGAATGATTCTGTCATCTCAGTCTTGATTCCGTTCTCAACTGCGAGAGCATTTTCCTTCATCCATTCATCGGCGACATATTCTAGGTACGAATCAGTTCTCTCTGTAAGTTCAACCTTAATAGATTCAACTTCTTCTGTAAGTTTCTTAGAGTACTCTTCGTTTAACTGATTTTCGATATCTGTGATTTTAGCATTGATAGATGCTTCAAAGATTGTCTTTGCCTTCTCTTTAAACTCTTCGGATAAATCCTCACCAGCAAGAAGAGCATTAACATCTTCTTCAATGGCTGAGTTTAAATCAACTTTCTCCTCAGTTGTTTCTGTAGATTCCTCTTCAGCGACAACCTCTTGAGATTCGTCAGCTTCTGCCTCTTCGGCATATTTTGGTGCAGTAGGCATAGGATCAGCTTTTCCAGCGTTCTTTGTAATCACATCTTTAACTTGCTTAATAGTCGCTGTTGGCGTCTTAAGCATGTTACTGTTGTCATCAGGCTTTGAGTTCTCAGGTGTTGGCCCACCAAGATCTTCCACAGAACCTTGACCGTCTGGAACGTAGTTTGGTGTGGTTGGCATTGGGTCGCCCTTAGCTGCTCCACTATTGACAGCGGTGTTGGATTGCTGTGTCTTTACTTCCATTTCTTGTAAATCTCCACGAGACATTTTGAACTCTCCGTCTAAAAACGTGTTAGATATCGTATAATCTATGTTTATTTATTAAATCAGAGATTTGATAGGAAGTTCTGGAAGATTTCCAGCTTCTTCTCGTCAAGTTGTTTCTGATCTACTAACTTATTTATAGTTTTTTGGGTCTTCTCAATGACGGCCTCCACTGCCTTCTCAGGCTCAGCAACCGCAATCGCAGGGTGAGTCATAGTCTTTTCTTCTACAACTTGTACCTCAGATTGTTTTGCCTTTAGGATTCCAGCCTCCCAGATCCAATCAACTCCCTCCATAATACCATTCACAAATGCGTCTGGTGCTGAAGGATCTGCAACTATATCAGCTGCAGTTGCAAGCATGAAGTCTTCACCGACAACTTTGTAGCCTTCGCTAGTGTCTTTAAGACTTCCCATTCCTCTTGATGATACTCCAAGAGTAACACCGTCATCTAATAGTGACTGTGCAATCGTACCCATTGGTGTATTGAGGAGTTGTGCTTTACCCACAAAGTTTGTTCCTTCTTTATGAAGGTCTACAATTTTGTGTGAAACTCTGTCAAGATTGACCGTTGGCCCTTCGGGATGCCCCAACTCACCAAGAGCTCTTCCCTTACCGACAAATGCTTCGTTGTATCTGTTAACCTCTTTCTCAAGAGTTTCCACAGGATAAAAACGTCCATTTCTGTTCTTGAGGTTTCCTTGTAAAAAGATACCTTCAATGAACATATTCTTCTTGCCGTCTTTTTCTTCGACAAGAACCTTGGCGGTTTCGATCTCTTCCGTGATGAGTTTCATTAGTTAAGCCTCAGGTTGTTCTTCTTCTACTTCATCATCAGGTGTCTCCGCTTCGGCAGCAGGAGCTTCAACTTCTGTTGTATCCTCAACAGAACTAGGTGTGCCATCAGCAGGCTCATCCCCACTCACTGTTTCTGGTTCATCTAGGTAGGGATTTGGCCCACCAAACATGTCAGCAGTAACAGCTGGAGTGACGAGGTTGATATTCTCTTGTGATTTTGCATAAAGGATCTCTTTGATCTTATCATGCACATCGGCTTGAGCATTATCAGCCGCGATCATATCAATTAAATCATTATCCATAACAGTTAATATAGAATAGGATTACTTAATATTTATATTTCTCCGCCTTCTGGCATTTGCGGCGCCTCTGTGGCACTACCATCTATGCCAGGTTCTACGGGAGCTCCCATACCCATAGGATCAGGATTCATTGCCCCGCCTGGGAGTTGTTCTGGGTGAACACCCATTTCTAATTGTTGAATCTCCATAGGATCGGCGAGTTTACCATCTTTTATTTCTTGTTTCATTTGTTTGTCAATCTCAATGATTTCCTCATCCTTTTGTTTTAAGATATGTCTTCTTACATAATCAAGAGAGAAATACTTACCAACATAGGGATCAACTGCAGCTACGACTCCCAATCTTTCGTTCATCAACTCAGACTCTTTGAGTTCTGCAAAATGATTATCGTATACAAAATCATATTGTATATGATCTGATAATATTTCCCAATCCTCTGGCGTAACAATATTTTTCAAGATCAACTGAGTCTTCAACATATCGTTGAACATTTGAGAGAATCTCTTCCTCATTCTGCCAACAAACTTTGTAAACTTGATCTCATCTCTTAAGATCTCGGAAGATCTACCAAGATTAAATCCATCACCTGATCCAGCGATACGAGATTCTGGAACTCCTAGTGAACGGTATAGTTTCTTTTGGAAGTACTCGATGTCGCTAAGTTCTCCAAGATTTTGTCCACCTGGCAACGTAGTGATTTCAGTACCTCTTCCACCTTCACGTCGGGGGAGCCAGAAATCTTCGAGCATGGACATGTGTTTTCGGTCATCTCTAATTTCTCCTGTTGATGCGTCGTAAACTAATTTGTTTCGATAACGGTTCATCACCTCTTTGAGGTATTGTTCCGCTTTGATTTTTGGTAGATTACCTACGTCAATGTAGAATATTCTACGTTCAGGCGCTCTTGATAGTCTGTATATAACAAGACTATCTTCAATCATTCTCAGTTGATTGAGTGCCTTGATTGATTTGTGTAAGTATGAAAGTATGGTTTGTTTATTTCTATCTACTAATCCAGAGTGACAAAATGTGATGGCGTCTGGTGCAATCTTTACTGGTTTTTGCCTACTAGAAAAAGGACTTTGACCAATAGCACCTAACGCATTTTTTGCCTGATGTTGATTAGGATCGTACTGATAAAACTCCTCTATTTCTGGTGATTCTATTTGATCTGGACTAGAATTATTTACTTGTTGGATAGCGCCTTTAAGAGTGGGATCTGTTTTCAATCTCCTCACTAATTTTATTTTAAGTGGGTCTATGTATCTAACTTCTTTAATACCTTCTTCTGGTTTTTTTAAGTCTATAACCTTATGATAAAATATCCTACCATCAACGTACCAGTTCCTCATGATTTCATGGCACTTTTTATCAAAGTCCATGATTTCTTTTATTGACTTAAACTCTTCTCTAATTAATTCTTTTAATTTTCCAGATCCAGGCAAATTCTCTAAATCAATCTCCACTGGAGAATCGTTCTGATCTGAAACTATTGCTTCGTTTATGATATCTTCAATGGCAGAATCCACTTCTGGATGAAGTGCCATCTCTCTATATCTTTTTATTAACTCATACTCAGACTTATATACTCCATCAATATCTACATACTGGCCATAAAATCCACTCGAAACATAATAGTCCGATGAGTCCTCATTCGATTGAGGAACAGGAGAGACGACGTTTTTTGTATTTTCGTCGTCTTTCTCTATTTTAAAACCAAATAATTTAGCCATTAACTCACTACTACTGGGCTGTCCCAGTTATTTATTAATATATTATAACACGAATTTTATGTTATGTCTATTGATTCTGATTGTAACCAGTTAAGAAGGAAGCTGAATCCTCTCCTCTGTAGGCATCCCACCACTGGACTTGTAGATCCACTGTAAATTCTTCGACTGAATCAGACTGATCGTATGAAAGTTCGATTGCACTTACGTTTGTTGGGAATATTCCGTGGAACTTGTATGTTTTCAAGACAGGAATATCAGAGTTAGCGGTAATTGCTTTTTGAAGTTTACCAGCACTATCACCGATATAATTTTCGGGAGTCTTATAATTTGGTTGACCATTGATAGCATCTCTGCCCAACTGATAGACATATGCATTTGTTTGATAGTCAACAGGTGAAACTTCTCCAGTAGCGTTGTCAACACGGTTGATTCTATTCATCCATGCTTCAAATGCATTTCTTAATCTGAATGTAGTATCGTTGATAACTGTGATTGTCCAGATATCAAATGTTCTATCTCCAGCAATTTTAAGGTTTCTACCTCTAAATGGAATATCAATGACGTTGATATTCGATGCTGGTAGGTTTGCGGCTTTAACCATAAACCTAGTATCTAAAGCTAGTTCTTCTCCAGAGATCTCAGTAGCTAAACCTTCGGGGTAAACTAACTTTACCTCGAATAGGTTAGGACGAGCACCTCCACCAACCAACCTAGACCTAAATGAGTCTATGGTTCTTTGATTGACCTTTGGTAAATTAGTAGGCATTTTCTTTAAATCCTCTCCGTGACGTATTTAGTAAAATTAAACAGATCCAATCACTTCATCAAAGCTGATGCCAGTTCTTGTAGCAACAAAGGTTAGACCGATGAAGTTAATAGAACGTGCAGGCTTCACGAAGATGTCTGCCTTGAAGGTATTTGAATCAATAACATCAGGTGTGTTATTTGACTCATCACATATGACTACGAATTCGGAAATACCTCTCTTAGCCTGTACATCACGAAGATATGGTTCAACAATATTCACAAAAGCAGTTCTTGTGAGATCATCATTAAATTCAAATAACTGTGATCTTGCAGCTCTCTCAATTGTTCCTTCGATTGTTAAGAACAAACGACGAACATTGATTCTATCGAACGCAGATGCTTCTTTCTGTGCAGTCTTATCACCAAATAGTACAAGACCAGCGCCAGGTGAGAATACCACAGGGTTAATTCTCTTAGGATAAAGCAAATCTCTTTGAGCTTGAGATGGGTTGTAAGCAATCTTAACTGCATTGTTGATTGTTCCTCTGGTAGCACCAGCTGGTGAGAACCAAGGGAATGACTGAATAGATGTTCTTGCCATCAATCCAGCAATGTCACCATTTAGAGGAATGTATCTAAATGTGTTATTGAATCTATCAAAAGTATACTTATAACCTGAGTCAAATACAGCATAAGAACTGGATGTCAAACTCTCAAAGAATGAAATGATGTTACTTGTCTGTTGATCAGAGTTGGTCAAACCAACAACACCAGACCTGTAAGGTGAGATACATGCAATACAATCTTTACGAGTAGTTGCAATTTGGATAAGTTTATTTGCCTTAGCCTGTGCTTCGTAGATTGAGTCTCCACCAGATGGCCCTTGGATTAGATAGTTGACTGAGTATTCAGCAGGGTTATCTAACACAGTGTAAGAAGAAATGATATCTCCTAATGAACACTTATATGCACCAACAGAACCATAGTCATTACCGTTTGTAAGTGAGAATGTACTTGGGCCTGCACCGTTGAATGTTTTTCCTTGTGCTTCAGATCCCCATGTACCACTAGAATCCACGGTGTATCCACTTAACATGGTATTCTTAAGACCGATACCAGTTTGTGCAGCACCAACAAATGCATACTGTGAGAAGTTTGCAAGGTAATTCTTATAGAAGATATCTGTGCTTGGAGAAATCTTAGCATCAAGTGCCTTAGATAATCCAACCCACTTCTCTATAATTGCACCAGCTGTACCAGTTACAGATCCTGTATCGTCTACGACTAATACATGAAACTCGTCATACTTGGCGTTTCTTTGCTTCGCATACTCAGTTGTGCTTGGAGCTTCTGCAATTTGATTCCAGTAGATCTCTGTGTTTGTAAGTCCAAGAGTTTGCTGATTATACCAATCGTGAACCATATTACCTTCTCTTAGGTAAAGTCCACTACCCACACCAGACATTACTATGAAGTCTGTGTTTGCAAATGCAACGGTGGCCGCAGCGTTCATGATGATTCTTTGAGTTCCTCCGCCTGGAACATCAACAACATCAGCAGTGTATGTTCCGTTGAGTGATTTGATCTGGTCGCCAGGAGCAACTTTCAATCCACTAAGATCGTCTCCAAAATTTATTTCAGTAGAACCAATACCAATTGCAGCTTGGAATCTTGTTCTTTCTATTCTCTGAGATACTCCAGAATTATTAAAGATCTGGTAACGGTTTGGCTGGTTTTCAGATGCTGATTTAGTAAACTGTTCGTTGTAGATACCTATGTCATATCCTTGGAAAGAATTGGTTGAAGAACCTTCCTCGTAGTCAGCAACACTCCAAACATCAGTTGTTACATTGTGTTTTGCAACAACCTTAACATCAACTGATCCATGATGTACGTCTGTAATTATACCTTTAATGTATCCAGTTTGAACTCCTACAGTTCCATCTGTATTTGCAACACTTGTTGAAAAACCAGCAGTAATAGCATAACCAGCTACGATACCGTCAGTACCTATTGCAAGTCTTTGATCCGCTCTTGCATCTATTGTACAAATCTTTAAACCATTTGCCCAAGAGCCAGGGTTTCTTGCAGCATAGAACCAGTTAGTATCTGTTGAACGATTATTGTAATAATCCTCAGATGATTTGACTGATAGGTTTGTAATTGCAACACCGACAGGTGCGTTAGCATTAGATAAAGTATTATTATTCGTTCTTAATACTCTTAGGATTCCTCCGTAAGATAAGAAAGAAGATGCAGTCATCCAGTACTCATATTGAGCATCGGTAGATTTAGGAGCTCCAAAAGTATTCAGTAAGTCGGCTTCTGTCTCGATCAATACTGGTTCATTGACTGGGCCTTTTTCAAAAGGGCCTGCAATAGCTCCAACTTGATCGTTGACTCCATCGATTCTTCCTACTGTTAGGTCTATCTCTTTTACCTTAACGCCTGGAGATACTAGATTAAGCGCCATGTTAGTGTTCCTCGAAGATCTCAGTTGTTTTCTCTGTTATTATTTAGAAATTAGTACTTTTTCACTGGGGAAACGATACATGAACCTCCTACCAGTCAGGATATATGTCTAATTTGTCTTTCTTTCTTTTCTTTTTTACCCTATCAATAGTACATGATTTACATTCATATGAATATGAGGAAGGTTTCTCTCCTCTACTTTTCCTAGAAAGGTAAAATCCTTCTGTAAGTGGGTACGTCTTGCCACATACTCTACATTTCCTTTCGTGTAGAAATAAAACTGGCTCATCTAAATCCATTACAGATAATCCCACATGTATGATCTATCCCCATACTCATCTAAATGCCATCTATCTCCCTCTGTATCTACAAATGATGTTTCCTCATTTACGCCATCAGATATAAAACCAAATGGAGCCATGTCTGCTTCGATCTGATCTCTTTGATCATCATACACTCTCTTTCTTATATCATCATCTGTCATCTCTTTGAAATAATCTTGCATGACCAACCATGAAAATATTACTAAACACATGGCGAGATCATCATTACACCCTTCCTCAGCCTCGAATGAGTTTGATTTCTCGATGAAGGTTGTAAGTTCTGCAATGATATTATAATCTTTGACTATCAGTTTATCCGTTTCTATGAGAGTCTTGAGGTTGAGTGACCCTATTTTTTTCACAGTCTTGGACATCTTGACTCCTAGTTGCACCTTACTACCAGAGAATCCCTGACCTAATACCTGTCCAGCTCTGCCCCTCACAGCAGTCATCAAAACATTTTCATATTCCATATCATAAAATAGTATAGATGCAATCTGATCTCCGATATCATTTACCTCACATAAAACATACGCATTATTATATGCTTTAGCAAAATCTAAAATGACATTTGGAAACAACATTGGTTTGATAGTATTGTTTCTATATTTGGCAACAACTTTATATGGAAACTCTGTGGTGTCAAATACTATGAAAGCAGAGAAATCTTTCTCCACACCTCTTGCAACGTCTACCGTAATTGAATAATTATGTTTGTCTATAGGATTCTCGTATATCTCCCCACCTCTCTTTCCACGGTTAATAGGTTCATCATACACCATAGTTTTTAACTTGGCTGGTGATATCAATGTATCAACAGATCCTAAGAACTCACACTCAAACTCAACACGAAACTGTGCCTCTGATGTGTTCTTGATCGTCTGTTCTTTCCATGCTTCGTCTCTGCCTGGCACTTCTGACCAGTGAACTTCTGTGGTGACGTATTCGTTTCTACCTAGTTCTGCATCATGCCACAGTCGGTAAAAATGATTCATACCACGAGGGGTAGAAACAATAATTACCTTAGTAGACTTACCAGAACTAATAGTAGGATATACACTACTAAAGAAATCATCTGCTAAATGGTTGGCAACGAACGCAAATTCGTCTAAGAATATGATGTTAAATGACATACCCCGAACAGCTGATGCAGAGGTAGATGCCGCAATGATCTTGGATTTGTTCTCCAATTCCATAGATCCCTTGTTCCATGCAATGATACCCTGTTGCATCCACTTAGGTAAGTTCTCATATGCAATTTGTAATCTACCAAGTAGATCTCTTGCAGTCTGAGCCTTGTTTGCAAGGATTCCTATTGTGACACTATCGTTGAAGATGGCATAGTGTAAAAGATATGACACCACAGTCGTTGACTTACCTGACTGTCTAGGCATCTTACAAATATTAAATCTTTTATTGTGAAAATTATTAACTAACTTTTCTTGAAAGTCATACATCTTAAAAGGCACTAGACCTTCATCCAAGTTGATAATCTTTACAAATTTTTGTGCAAAATATACAGGATCTTGAGCACACTTCAAAAACTCAGCAACTTGTTTCTTTGTAAAGTTCTGAGCAACGTTGGCTTTTTTTAGATTAGGATTTCCAAGATATTGTTCATGCTGTATCATAATCTACTAGGGGTCAATTACTAATAAAGGTTTTGTTGGATCTTTTTCACTAGGCATAAAGTAAACTACTTTACTGCCTGGATATATCTTTTCTAATTCATATTGAACATTCTTCTTCAACGGTCTTGCCCTTTGTGGGAAAAACATTTGAAGCATTTTGGTCTGTCCTCTGAATATAAAAGTAATGGTGTAAGTTGAACCATACTTATTCAGTCTTTGCCAATTTTCTTCTCTTAGTGATCTGAATGTTTTCATATAATTATTTATTATTGTCTTTCATACTTTGTTTTAACATCTTTTGTAATTCAGATGTACTCCCTACAAATAAAGAGTTATTAGTGACGTTAGTGGTTTTACTGTCTTTTACTTCATCAATCTCTTTCATCTTTTTTTGCAGATCTACTAACTTGTCTGCCGTGTCTGCAACGTGTTTAATAAGTTGACCAGCAACTTCATACGCCCTTGCAGAGTCAGACTGTTGTGCAACATCCAATGCACCATCAACTGCCTCCTGACCTTTCTCAACCAAAGAATATAATTGAGCTCTACTATACTCATAGTCTTTAGTAAGATCCTCTTTTCCAGATTTTATATTTTTAGGATTAGTTCTTGTGGGTTTATTGACAGGCGCTTTCATAATCTCAGCACCTCTATCGATGTCTAGAGTTTCATCTATTTCATCAAATGTTTCGTCTTCAATCATAAGTCAGAGTCCCTCCCTTGACTACTACTCCATATATTGCCGTCACCAAAATCGGTGCGAGTTTCACCAAATCCAAAATCATCACCTTCAATAATTTGAATATCATCCTGTACATTTATTCTATGTATGAATACATCTGTGTCATGTGGCTTGATCACACTTCCATACTGAGCTCTTTTGACTTTTAATCTATTACCTGTTATAGAACTAATTAACATCTTCTCTTCATCTATCTGAATATAATCACCCTTTCTAAAAGGAATAGAAGTATTAACATTAAACTCAGTTTTAACTGTATCAAATGCCTCTGTTGTTTTTGCAGCACCATCTTGGTCATAGTCTTTGACAGCGACTGGTGTGGCAGTATACCTTTGTTGTCTAGGTGCAGTTTTGATAGATGAGGTATCACTGTAGTAATCTGCCTGTACTTGTTTAATAAGTCCAGAAGTTCCCTCACTACTATTATTGATTGGGCCAAATAGATATGTCTTACATGTAAAGTTTAAAGTATAAACTAATGATCTTCTAGTTAGATAGTCGTCCTCATAATTATCTTCCATTTGTATGCCTTCTAATTGAATTGGCATGTCTCTCTTTTCACCAATAATATCAACCAAATCAATTGTGAGATTAAACGCTGGTTGAAAATATGGTAGTATTTGTTCTAATATTTGTATTGCATCTTCATTTAACTTAGATAAAATACTAAGTTGCATATTGATATTATATGGAACAGGCATAAATGCCTTGACCATTTTTTTAGTATTTTTATTTACAGACTTAAATGTCTGCATTGTAGAAACTTTTCTAGTAGCGTCATAGTTCATACCCATGACTTCAAAAGACATTCTGGGTAAAGTAAGTGTAGTACTTACACCATCCTGATAATCTCTACCTTGTTCTACTCTCGCTAAAAACTTTTGTTGTGGGCCATAAGATATGGGAACCTTTACTGCACTGACAACTTTACCGTTTTTGTCTTTGTGTTGTATTTCAAGATTATTAAACAAGGTTCCAAAAGACACGATTGTCTTACGGATGATCTCATGATAGAAATGATTTGTTAACATAATATTACCACCTTATGAAACTATTTAGAATTCCCCAAATGGATTTACTTCTGAAAAATCCAAAATGGTGTCTGCCTCTGTCTCTATTTCATCGTTTCCAGCAAAAGCAATATCAAATTCAGAGTCAACTGATAGTATTCTGTAACTTGCTCCAGCACCTACAACTACTTCGCCTACTTGGAAGTTACCACTAGGTATTGAAACTTTAAGAATATTATCTGCCGTATTCCAGTGAGAGACATATGCACTAGTGCCACTAGAAACACCCTTAACTATTTCATTTGTTTCAAACTCACCAAAGGAGTTTGATGTAACAGATGATATAGAAACAACAGCAGATGTATTTGTATAACCAGCACCAGCATTACTATATCTAATTTCAGATACTGTACCTCCAATTGTAACCGCTTCTGCTTTTGCGTTCATAAGTAAAGGTATTGTTTCATTAGACTGTTGTAAGTATACAGAAGTAATGCCAACTGTAGGTGTGAATGTATATCCTAATCCACCAGTAGTAATTCCAATAGGCCCTAATACAGCCTCTGAAATTACAGCAGTTGCAACAGCGACTGATGTTGGAGATCCACCAGTAAATACAACTTGTGGAGGCATAGTATATCCTGTGCCTGGATTTGTTAATAATATTCTATCAACTGACTGATTAGGCACGCCTGATCTACTTGTCATTATAGCAACACCAGTTGCCTGAGTTCCCATCTCTGGTTCTTCGATAGTCATGATAGGATCTGATGTATAACCCCATCCCTCATATGTTATTGTCAGTCCAGATACTTCTCTTGATGCGTTAGTTACGGCAATGACTACTGGATGTTCGTTATCCAACTTACGAACAAATGAAGCTTTAGTGTTTGTTTGTATATCAGTTTCTTGTAATATTTCTGTGCTAGGAATTTGTGTTGCACTAGCAGTTCTCATAGAATTATCACCAGTTAGATTGAGAGTAATATTATCTAAGAAACCTTCCCATGATGCAGTCTGAGATGGAATGAAACCTTGTCCTGAAGCATCAGCACCTAATTTCAGGAGATCGCCTGCAAAGAACATAATTGGGTTCGCTGTGTTAAGACTGTTACTTACAGTTCCATTTACAGATATGGTTGCATCAGTATTATATTGTTCTACTCTAATAAAGTTCCAATCATTTATATTGAGTTGTGTTGTGTTCTCAATAGATCCAGAACCAGAAGCAAATACTATGTTACCAGTTTCTCTATAGTATATCTTAAATCTATCAGTCCACATAATTGTTCCACCATTTGTGGCTGGATCAAACTTAGTTGGATATAACCAGAAACTTAATGATAATCTACCATTACCACTATCTCTAGAATCTACATTGGTTACAAAGTCGAAGTTGGCACCTATTACATCTCCAATATTGGAATGGTGTAATGAATTATTACCAAATTTAATCTGAGTTGATGTGGTTTTGTTGGGAGGTGTGAAACTTATAGAAGGCACGCTTAGGTAATTTGATCCACTATTTGTTAGTGTTACGGTGTCTATACCACCCTCTGCAACAGTTACAGTACCAGTTGCTCGATTACCTTGATTGGGTTTGAAGATTGTTACAGTTGGAATTCCTCTGTAATTACCACCATCAAACATTGGCACACGTTGAACGGATTTCACACCAGCGAATGTAGATGCAAGAGATACATATGCCACTGCATTTTGAGATGTATCTTTCTCCATTTGTAAAGTAACAACTTGTCCACTAGTTGATCCTACAATATCATCAACCTCAACGCCTTCCTTGTCAGTCAATCCATCAGGTAAATCAATAACCTCATCTTCTGGTTCAAAGATCTCACATCTAAACTCATACATGAATAGGTCATTGAGTTGGTAGAATGGTACTTTTCTTTCAATATATTTGATTTCAAATAAGGCATTATCTAGAGGTAAATAAATTAAGTCACCTTCATTTGGGGTCTGGGCATTCAATCTATCCTCTGCTGGATATAACTTTAGGAATGGAGTTATAAAATCATCATACCTTTCTTTAGAAACAATTAGAGTAACTTCATCTTGAGCTCTGACGCCAAACTTACTTAATACATCAGATGGAGTTCCAAACCCATCTACGTTAGATAGATATGCTTCCAATCTAAAACTATCGTCAAATTTAGACGCAGTTATTTCCCTGATAACAGTATTCCTGTTAACAATTTTTCTAGGCAAATATAGGATATCTTGACCGAACAACTGTAAGTGTTCGTTCACCAAGTCTTGAACTAGTCTTTGTTCACTTGGAGATCCATTTAGAAAGAAAGGTGATAAAGGCATTATCCAACAAAGTCTAGTGGTGGCATTGCATATTCTTGCATTAACTTCTCGTCAAGTTTTTCCAATTCCATAACTGCATCATCATATATCTGTCTACCATTAAGTTCCAATCCGCCAGGCAATTTGACACCAGTAAACTTAATTAAATTTTGTCCCCATTGTTTTTTTATTAAAGATGTGGTATACTGTTTAAGCCAATGGTCATTGTAAACAGCAGTTTCACTCTGAGGATCAACAATTCTAAAGGCATCTATGATTAGAAAATGATTATCAGTAAGTTCTTTTATGTTAAGATCCATGTATAATCTACTATTCTTCTTATTAAATCTTACTTGAACATCAGGATTCAACATATAATCAAGAGTTTCCAAATATGATTTTACCATACCATAGTTGAGTAAATCTATTGCCCCGTAGTAGTATAAATCATTAAGGAAGATTTGATATTTAATGTTAAACATCCCTGCCGATATGGTAGATGAATCAGCTTTGAATACCTTATTAACTCCTATTATACTGTCAGGTAAAGGCAAATAGTTTGCACCTTCGGTATAATCTACCGAAGTAAGTCCACCCGCTGTGCTAGTGCCAGTAGTTGTTGCTTGTGTATCAAGCATCTTCTCTTTCTCAGCAGCAGTAAGTTGATGTTTTAAGAATACTCTATCAATACCTTCTCCATGTCTCTCATGAAACAACTGAATGGCATCGTCAATGAGATCATCAATTTGATCATCGTCAACGTTAATCTCCAGCACAGGTTTTCCAAGTTTCCTAAGTGCGTATTCTTTCAAACCTTCTTTACTATTAGGTTTTGCCACAACATCTCCACATTAGTTCTCCGAAGTATTTAGTTATATGAAAAAGTATTTTATAGATGAAGCAGAAACCTTTGCTATTAGTGATGAGTTGGGAGCAAGAGTTGAACTTATGGGTTGGCAAGAAACTCCCATAGTTTACATTGATAATTTTTACAAGAATCCAGATAAGGTAAGGAGTTTAGCACTTAGATGTCCAGGCACAAATAATCCTAGAATATGCGGTGGAGTGCCTGGAGTGAGAGTAGATATGAATATGAATCTAGATCATATGCATGATGTGTGGAAACAAATTGCGAAAAATGTATATGCCTTGACAATGAAAGAAGATCCTCAATTTGATCAAGCATGTTTACAGATACCTTTTTCTGTAAATGTAACTCAATCTAAGGATAGAGTTAAAATCCCTCATGTAGATTATCCTCCAGAAACTAAGGGTAGAGGATGGGCTGGACTAATATATTTGAATAAACCTAAAGAATGTAAGGGTGGTACTGGGTTTTATACATACAAAGGTCAGCAAGTTAATCCACATCAAAGTGGCATTTGGGATAAAGAATTTGTTGATGACAGTATAGGGCCATGGGAATTAATACATCTAGCAGAAATGAAATATAATAGAATGATTATGTATCCTGATAGTATTCTTCATGGTGCATATGACAAGCCAGGATATTTTGAAGACGATCTTTACAGATTAGTTCAGACATTCTTTATACCTCTACATTTTTTTTCATGATTATTCTTACAGGTTACAAAGGTTTTATAGGTCAAGCATTTGAAAAAAGACTTGATCCAGAAAATGTTTATAGAGTTGAACAAAGTGGTGCATTTGATTTCTTAAATCAATATGATAAGTGGGATGAGGTAGAGATGATTCTACATCAGGGAGCTATATCAAGCACAACAGAAACAGATGTAAATAAGATCCACAAGTATAACGTAGAGTTTTCTATTGCACTGTTTGAAAAGGCAATAGAATATTCTATCCCAGTCAAATATGCCTCATCTGCATCTGTGTATGGTAAGA
>VTLG01006367.1_pt1 | contig 16266 bp, 16 predicted proteins | sample 4694571 | NCBI WGS metagenome assembly VTLG01 (sample SAMN12604809, study PRJNA352737) | marine metagenome | biome: ENVO:00000447; feature: ENVO:00000209|ENVO:00000569|ENVO:01000036; material: ENVO:00002151; isolation source: viral sequences binned using virsorter ...
TAAATTGCCATTGCAAAGTCATAATTGTAAAGCCAATATAAAACCCCCTGACTGATTTGTCAAGGGGTATATTCTTTACTTACTTTAAGGTGGATGTGAGTGTAATGTCATTTTATTTAAATCTAAGATGTACTTAAACTAAACTAAAACCTCCTTACATATACGTTTACAGACTGATTGGCTTTCATCACATTCGATTAAACACTGATAGTAATCTGCGATTAAATCATTATCGGGATTAAAGGTTTCCTCTCCTGCTAGTTGATTGTATGATATTAAGTTGTGCATTAATCTTCTCCATAAATTTACACATAATATACACCTTTAATGCATTTGGTTCTCCGTATTGTACCTTTCGGTGACTAATATTATTTATAACATAAATGTCCTGGTTTGACAATCTTATGTAATAAAAATTTATGCCTAGTACTCTCTCTTTTCTGACATATAATATTCACCTAATGTTCCACTCATTAAAGTTTCACTAATATCACCATTTGGTGTACTAATTGTAGGTTCTACATGATTGTTCTTCTTACCAAATGCCAATGGTTCTTCATGTGGATTTGGCATCTGTCTTACCATTTCTATTACTTGATCCCTTATCTCCATCAATTCGTGATAACATTGTTGGTTATGAGAACATCCCCTCAATCTGTCATCAGGTTTATGTAAAGACTCCAACATAAGAGTCTTTCCACGTTCCCATTTCTCTTGTTTAGTTTCCTTCATTTAATAATCTCCCAATGGTCATCTCCTCCTTCAAACATCTCAAATGAATAACGATTAGTGATTGAAGCAAGAACTAATTTTCCGTTCCTTCTATTTACCACCCTACAAGAATGTAGTTTATCCATACTGGTATCAAATCTATATTCAGCCTCAGAAGATCTAGGTTTAACACAAACGAACTCAGTTTTAACAGCAGTTTTCATAATAAATTAGAAATAATAAGGTTAGATACACGAACGCCCCAATTCATAAGAACCATGAATGAGGCGATGAAAACCAATTTTTCAGATCCAGTTAATTGCATGAAATAAAATAATTTATGAGGCCATCATATCAGATAAACCATACACAAACCAAATATTATGACAGTTTAATTATCGTCACTCACTAACTACGGTTGATCCAGCAAATCCACCATTACTTCCATCATAATTTGTGGCTTGTGCGTCAGCAGTTGACTTAGATGAATAAACCTTTCTGTCTGCATAGGTACTAGTCCATGTAGATCCACTTTCATAGTAGACATCACCCGACCCTAATGCAGCTGGTTTTTTAATATGAAAAGGCATTGTTTTGTTTTTAGATATTTATAATCAATTATTAGGTACTTCAGGCCATTTTACCTGATGAGGAAATCCTTCTTGTTTAGATATATCACGAAGTGCTTGACGATATTCTTTCCACTCTGGTTCTATTTCACGATCTGATACTGCTCTCCAATCACTTTCTTTTATCAAATTATCTCTTTGGTTTCTTATATTATATGCCACCCTATCATCAACCTCTTTCTTATCATATGTACCCAGACTATACTTAGTAAACCATTTACCATCTATTTCCTCCACCCCATCTCTATAAGTATATGAATAAGGTGCAGGGCATACTGGAGTTGCTCCTTCAAAAAGCAAATCAATTCCAAAGTCATTCAAAAGATCATCATCTAAAACTCTAGGAAAAGAAGTATTTTTATGACGTAAACGAAATGCCTTATCACTGATAATTTCACCAGTTTCTTTTATTCTATAATTAATCACAATATACTAAGCATGAGCCCAATATATGTACTTACTATTATTTTCATTATAATCATTACTACTATCAGGTAATGTAAATCCAGTAGAATTTATCCCTAGAGAAGTTTGAGAAGACTGTCCTTGATTTTGATTTGTGTATAATTTATTAGTCCATCCTCTTTTAGAATCAAATAAAACCCAATTACGACTGCCACTAGGAAAAACTGCTGCCTTTATAAGAATAATTCTGGGCTGGAATCCTGTCGTAATGGCTTCATTACTATTACCTGTACCAGTGTAGGCTCCAACCTTCGAGACTCCATTTACATCACCAAATAAAATGGCCTGATGGGATTGCTGATTAGTATTAAGTTCAGCAGAATCACCAATAGTAAAGTTTGTTGCGGTAGGTGCAGTTCCATTCCAAGTATTAATATTTCCTGCATTTTCTGAAGTATTACTATTTAAAAAAATGAAACTATTTGAACTCCTAGCGAATATATCATAGTGGTATACAGTCCAATTATTTCCCTGATCCATAGACTTGAGCCACATCATCTTAGGAACGGAGCCCAAATTATGTGGTATGACATGAGGACGTTGGCCATTCCCTTCATACAAAGTAACATCTATCGCAGCACTTCTTTTAAACATCCAGGACAACCAATTTGAGTTCATATCTGTCCATCTATCCCAACCATCATTATAAGCAAAAATCTCTGTGGTATGATTTTGAAGAGTATTAACATTGTTCAATTCAAGATATCTAAGACCCATTGGTCTGCTAAACTGCATCCAATTACCTGATCCATTATATTTTTTAGCAAACGTAAAATCAACAGGGAATTGATATTCAACACCATTATTTGGTGATGAGTCATAATTAGGAGTATCATAACTTGTATTACCTGTACCATAATCCATAGCAAAATACTGTTCTGCGGTATCTGTTTCAGGTGGTCTAGAAAGTTTTCCTGATCTTTGACCGATAGCCATATAAATTGCTGAACGAGAACCATTAAGATTCTCTGCAAATGCAGGTAAGTTACTAATAACAAATCCATTCGACCTCAAGTCTACACCATTACCACCACCTGTCTTACCCTGATTTGAATTAACCACCAATTTCATTTCATCATCGGGGCTGGACATTCCCATCGTTGTATCTCTCAAATACCAACTAGTGTTATTATAATCAACAGTTTTTGACAATATAAACTGAGGTTGGAATCCCAAGTCTACAAGGGTTCCTGGAGGATACGATGAGGGGTTAGTAACCATTCCACACTTAATTACATCTTCTTTTCCACTTTCTCCAAAAATTCCATCACCATCATTATGAGCAAAGAGATAGGCTATATAAGTATTCGTATTATAATTAACGGAATCATGTAAACCTACAGTAAAGTGAGTATCTGTTGGTGGTGTATTATCCCACATATAATTACTTGAATCATTTTGTTGTTGTTGATTAGTACTCAACTGAAGATATTTGTTTGTACCTAAACTACGATGATAAACTATCCATTCCGCAATAGACCCATCTAACCTTTTTATTATCATCATACCAGGAGTCGATTTAAGATTATGGCTGATCGTCTGGCCAGTACCATTTCCTGTATAATAAACAATATCTAGGAACTTTTCATGTTGAGTAAAGGCAAATGCTGCCATTGCCTGATTATTTACATCACTATTTGATCCAAGAGTAAAACCTGTACTATTAAAATCAATTAAACTATTACTTAGAGTAGACTGAGTTGAAGAGGAATTTGATGTAATTGATTTATTAACACCTCTTTCAGTATCAAACCAACACCAATTAGCAGCCTGAGCTCTTTTTTTAACTACAACTAATCCACCTTTAACATCATCAGCTGGTTTTATATATGGACCAAAATCTACTACAGGATAAGTTTGAGATCCTGAGTCATGTTTAGACATATTACCACCTGTACCTAAATTAGTCTCCAGAGTAGTAGCATCATCCAAAGGCATGAAAATAAGTGGATTGCGGGATGATAAGCTACTCGCAGAGGTTGGTTCTCCATCAGAAGTTCTGAATATTCTACGATTTGATTCGGTTCCTAATTCAGTATAGGTCAAATCCATATAAAAATTAGATACATAACCAGTACATTTTGTACCAAAAATATTACCACCCGATCCTCTTTCACAAAATAAACCTATACTCTCTGAATCCCACGCTATATTTGCATTACTATAAGTACCCCATGTCCAGTTTGATACTTGAGTGTCATTTATATATGCCTTTCTCTTGCCAGTATCCGATAGGTCAAAAGAAATTATAATATGTTGCCATTTACCCCTTTCTAAAGGTTGATAACTTGAAGTATTTACATCTAAGAATCTTGAACCACCACTATCCCAAGCATTAACTGCAAAATAATGACCAATAGTAAGCTCAAATCTTGTCCTATTGATATTATTTTGACCAAAAGCTATTATCTTCTTACCAGTTTGTGTTTGCTCTGGCCACCACCAAAAACTAATTGTAAATGTTTTACCTGCTGATGCACCACTAAAACCAGGATATTTCTTAAAACATGCAGTAGTATCTTTACTAGGTGCATTAAGACATAAAGATTTACCACCTCCAGTTGATCCTAAAGCTTGTCCACTATTAAATCTTCTAGGAACTACTTGCCCATTAGTCTGGGACACAAACATTTGCCCTTGATAAAGATCTTCAACATAAGTCTTATCGCCACCTGCACCAGCAGCACCCATCATCATTCTTTGTGTAGTATTATGCATATTATTAAGTCGTATAGTCTACAAGTGAACTGCCTCTCCATTTAGTACCACCATCTCTGGTTACTAACATGAATAATTGAGTCTTTGCATCTGTTATTGCTGGTGCAGCATCTCCTGGCCACTTAACTGCTGCTGGCCAAGTAACTGCATTAGATCCATTAAGAGTTAATTCTATTGTCAAAGAATATTCTTTGCCACTTGCAGGAACATTAGAAAATGTAAATGCTGTTGCACCTGTTATTGTTTTTGTAAAATAATTTCCTAAAGAACAATCAATAGCAGTTCCAGATATTGCAACAGCATTACCTATTTGATTACCAGCAGTTTCTATACCTTCAGTTGTGATGCGAAGTCTTTCTGTACCATTAAGTCCTGTAGCACCAGTTCTAAACGAAATCGGATTCTGATTATTCAATATAAGAGTAGCATTATCAGTTTCTACTCCAAATCCTCCTCTATTTGCACCACCCCAATTAAACAGTACATGAGCAGCTCTATTACCAACACCCTCACCTTCACTATATGTATAAATCGCAGCATAGTCTTTATTATAACTCTTGAATGATGAATAACCACGAACAGAAAGAACTTCACTACCAGTAACCAAGTTCTGATTGGTATTAATTCCTATAGTAACACCATTTCCACCAGTACCTATGCGAATTCTTTCTGTACCTGAACCAGATGTAATATAAACTGAATCTCCCTCTCCACCTATAGTTGCACGACCATATCCACCAGAGGTATTATCCATAAAACAAACTGCTGCTTTAGCGTCTGATGAACGAGCAACAATAACAGTATTCTGTGTTCCACCATCAACTTCTAAAGCATATGTTGGAGAGGTACTATTAATACCAACTTTACCTGCTCCTGTGATGCGAAGCCTCTCTGTATTATTCGTTTTGAAATACATATCATTGTTAGAGGTTCCACTCAACTCAATATTAGAACCACTAACTATTCCAAACTTTACAGTATTGCCACTTGTTTGAGTAATTTGATAATATCCTGTACCAGCACCTTGAGTTAATTCAACATTACCACCAGTTACTTTAATTCCACTTCTTGCCGTTATTAATCCAACTGAATCTACATTAGTTACATCTTGTTTAGTTAGTGTCCCTGCAATAGATACATTACCACTGAAGGTTGCCCCAACCGCAACCAGTTGATCTGTCAGTGTAAAAACACCTGTTGGATCTAATAATTGGGCTTTAGTCTGACTCATTCTCTGACACTTTTTAGATATTTAGGTTAGTTTTTATTCACCCATCTAAAGAATCCACAAATGATAGTAGATTATCAAATATCTTTACTCCTTCATATTTATTATTAATACCCTTAAAATAATCTTTTTCAGTCTGCTTTCCTTTACCTGTCCTTACTAATACTGGAGTAACACCAAACTTGATTGCCATCTTAATATCTTCTATCGTATCACCAACATAATAACCATCAGTCCAATCTATACCCATTTCATTCTTAGATCTATTTAACATTCCAATATTAGGTTTTGCATAAGGATCTTGGGAATAATCTGATTGATTATATAAAAACCCCTCAATATTAAAAATCCCACTCTGCCCAAAAGTTTGCATCATATAATTCATAATATTACCAACATCTTGATCATTCAGTAAACCTTTGCTGATATTAGGTTGATCTGCAAACATAAACATCTTATGTCCTTTCATTTTCAATTTACGAATCGCTTCAAGTGATCCATTAATATACCTAACATCTTCGTATCTTTTAATTACATTCTTCCATTCAAGAATTACACCATCCCTATCAATTCCAATCGTTGATTTTGGAAAAGAAGTAGGCCAATCTTGTTGATTATACTGTCCTTGTTGCCCCATTTGCTGTTGAGGTGGCATACCCATTTGTTGTGGGGGACAACCACCACTAGAATTGGGAGTTGATACTGGAAATTGAACAGGTTGTGTTGGTGGTTGTTTAGATTTAAAACGTCCCATTATTCTTTGTTAGGTATTTTTATTAATTTACCCAATTCAGGTAAGTAAAGATATTCTAGTTGACTCTTCTCTAGTGTATCAATAGCATCAAATATAGTTTCAACCAAAGGTTGGCCACCTAAATTAAAACTTGTATTAAACAAAAGAGGAACCCCACTCAACTTATAAAACTCATTTATAAGATTGTAATAATTCTCATTCTGTTCTTGTGATACAGTTTGTATTCTACAAGTTCCATCTACATGAGTAACAGAAGGTAATTCACCTATCTTCTCTGGTTGCATTTCCATTGCATACATCATGTATGGTGTTTCATCCAGACCACGAAGATCAAACCATTCCTTTGCATGTTCTTTCATAATTGAACCAGCAAAAGGTCTAAAGAATTCTCTACCTTTAACAATATTAACTCTATCCTTACCATCAGGATCTGTTGGATCATAAACAATAGAACGATTACCTAATGCTCTAGGACCTGCTTCTGCTCTTCCTTGAAAAATAGAAACTATATTACGATCTTTAATTAACTGTGCTACATCAGCATCAGTAGCATCACTAATCTCCGTAATATCATTAACAATACCTGTAAGATCATCAGATCTGATATCATATTTTGGTCCAAGATATAATGTAGTCAAAGGATCTTTAGGATGTTCTTCTTTCTCTTCTTCAATATGTTTATGAGCAAACATCTTTGCAAGACCAATAGCAGTTCCACCATCATGTGATATAGGATCAACGAAAATATTTAACTCAGGGAATCTTTCTTTATAATAATAATTTGCTATTACATTTAATCCATATCCACCCGATAATACAATATTCTCCTCACCAGTTATATCAACTGCTTTTTCAATCAAATCCCCAACATATTCTTGAGTTTCTTTCTGAACCTTCCATGCAAGATTCTTTGCAGCATTAGTAAGCAATTCTGGACGTTTATGCCATGCTGTAATCATCTGATCCCAATCCTCATAACTTGAATTAACAGTGGGTATTTTATATTTGAGATAAGGATATCTTTCAGTATCTATTAATGCCCCTGAAGGATATTGAGCCATAAAAACATTCTTATCACCTCTATTTGTATCACCCAAAAATAAATTAGGAAGTTTATCATCCCTTTTACCATAAGGAGCAAGACCCATTGTTTTTCCTGCCTCAATAAAACCAAATCCAAGATATTGAGAAACTGCCTCATATGCTTTAACTGTCGTTATTGCACAATCAATTTCACGTTGCGATTCAATCATTCTAGGTAATGAATTTCCACCATACCTTTTAAATACTGGTTCAAATTCACCAGGAAATTCACATTTATAGATACTCTCTGTCTCATATGCCTCAATAATGGAATTTTCATTATTAGGATCTATTTGTAGTTTTTGTAAAGATCCACAACCATCAACAATTACTGCAGCTGCAGTATCAAATCCAGAACCATAAAAAGAACTAGCAACATGCCCAATATGATGTTCATCAGGGCATGATATAACCTTTACATTTGGATTAAATTTTCTAACTATTGATTGATAAGAATTTTCACCAGTCCAAGGAAGTTGATGATCTTCTTGTCCTGTGCCTCCTATAATCAATTCATCAATATGATGATCCTCCATCAAATAAAGCATTGCACGGAAAGGATTGCCATCATGTTTATACCGAGTTAATCTTTCTTCTTCAATATAATACTCTAACTTACCATCAACTACAAGAGCTGCAGATCCATTATGACCTGGATTAATGGCCATTACATTATAAGTCATTATACTTTCTCCTTAATATGTTTTACAATTTTATTATAAATTTGATTAATCTGATCATCATCAAAATTCATCAGACCATCATTTAATCTATCCGCAAGATGAGAATCAAATCCAACTGCACGAATTGGTGAATAAGTTTTCTCCACATTTTCATTTTCTATTATTTGGAAATAATCAGAATATGTAATATTTTCAGCATAAGTTGATCCAAGAATCACTGTACCTGGAATATTAAATGCTCTTGCCATATGCTGACCTAGACTATCACATCCAATAAAATAATCACATGCTTCAATGATAGCTGCCCATGCACGAATATCAGGAATTTGTGGTTTTTCTGATATTGTATCCTCTTGAGATACTACTTGTACAAACTCAGGATCTGCCATCAATATAATATTATATTTCTGTGATAACTTTTTAACTAACTTATGATAAACATCTTGTTCTAATGATCTAGTACTATCATCAATAATATCTCCATTATCAACTCTTGCTGACCTTCCAAATGGTTGAATTACAATCGTATTACTTTTATTTTGTTTTGCTTCTACTTGTGCAACTAAATTTGCAGCAGACTTTTCTTCAGCTTTACTAAGATATAATTTAGGAGGTTCTAAATCTGAATGATCATCAGTGTCATTAATAATCTTATCAAATCCTTCTACCAAAGAACATTTCTGATTATAATATTCCCAAAGCAAATATGGTTCTGGATGGATTAATTGATTATCTTTAATTAAAAGATTAAATATGCCCTTAACATCCATACCATACGTCTTATCTTGAAGAAGACGATTACCATATGTTAAACTATCCCATCCACCTATAATAACATTAAAATCTTTATCTGGATTCTTCTTTGCATATTTTTCTAATGCTGGAAGAGCACATATAACCCTACCTGCCCCACCATCAAGGTGAAATACTTTCTTTCGTTCCATAAGTAAAAGCCAAATACCTGTGAATGTAATTCATACACTGGTATTTATTATACAATCAAATACTTATTTGTGCAACTATGTTGAGGTTATCCCTACCGTTATCCCTATACCAGTACTAAAAACATTCGTATTATAAACAGTATAACCTAATACTGTAGGATCTGTAATTGTCGAAGCAAGAGAAACTGTTGTAGTGAATTGTCCTACATTATCAACTGGAGTAATAGTAGAAGTTCCTGTTAAAGAAGATCCATCAGCAAGTACTTCTTCACCCGCAGTAATTTTCCAATAAAAACTATCATCTTCTCCAATCATATTCCTAACAGTAGAAGTAAATACAACTGTTTCAGATGGTCCTGCACCTGCTTTATCTGAAGTTACTGATAAATTAATTAATGGTCTTTCTTGCTCATAATAAATATTCCCTACTCTATAATAATCAATATCACCATTAATTGCAACAGGAGTAGTTGATGCAAGAGAAACACTTATTGTAGTAATTCCAGAAATTATACCAACATCTATATCTGTTCCTGTCAGTTTTAAATGATCACCAACTTGCAATCCATCAGTATAACCAATACCAATAGAATTTGCTGCTATATCAACATCACCTGTTATAGATCTATGTCCTTGCTTAACCATAATGGTAGTAATTCCAACCCAAGAAGTAGTTGCTATACCTAATGGATCAGCATTGGCCTCTACAAAAGCAATAACATCCGTAGAAAGAGATGATTGTCCAGGAATTAATGGCCAATCTGAACTAGGAATATACGGTGCTTTTGCACTTTGAGGAAGTTGACGTAATTTTGTTCTATATTCTGTCCATTCTGCTTTAGCACTTGAATCTAAAGCACAATCAATTGTTTGAGTCCAATCACACTCTTTAAGTGCCTGATCTCTAAGAGCTCTTAATTCAATAAATCCATCTTCACGATCTTGTTCAAAAGTATCAAGATTATGTTGTAATTGTTCTTGAGGATCAGGATTTTCTACTCCAAAAGTAATGGTCCCATCTAAATTAAAAATAGCTGACATTTTATACTATCCCCCTTAAGCGAATGTTCCTGAAACTGTACCAAACTCTGGTCTATTACAAGGTATTCCATATATAGACCAACATGGTTGTCCTGCCAACACACCACCACCAGTAGTACTGCAATAATTTCCAGCAAAAGTTGTAGGTTGAAATGCTACGTCATGAACCTTGAGGCACATGCGAGTTAAAAAACTATTATAGCCTGCTTGGTTGGGGCCCCAACCCAAATTTGGACAATATGTCATGCCCCAATGCACATCATATCCAGGATAGCAATAGGAATTTGCCTCGCCAGCAATGTTTTTCTTATATTCCCACTTGTAGAAAACATTACCTGATTGTGTGCGACCAGGATCCTTCCATTCTGGCATCCAAATACAGAAATTAAATCCCCAACCTATATCAACTGGTCTATTACAACAATAAATACAAGCACTATTAATCATATAACATTTTTGATATGTATTCCATTGGACGCAGGATCTCTGAGGCCAACCACATGTACACATTCCTCTATATGCCTGGTCACAACAACAGAAACAAGTATCATCCCCAAAACCTGGACAAAGATACATGTAACAACATGCACAAGACCTTATACCTCTATACTGGATTCTAAATCCTCTATAACTCGCAGTATCTACATTCCATATTAAACAACACCCATAACAATCAGTCCAATTTGGACAATTACAAATCATTTTCCAATAACCATTATATCCTGGAATAATATCAGGTTTGTCAGCAGTATACGTTACATTTGAAACTGTTTGTACTGCACATACTGCTTCACATACTTGGTCAAGTGTTACACCAGCTCCACCACCTTGCGATTCTCCAGTGGCACTAACAGTTTTTATAAACCTAGCCATTAACCTTCATACCCCCATACTTGAACATTAATTTTGGGAGTCCCATCATTATTAACCATAATTCTATCACCATTAGATAGAACAAGACCTGTTCTTTCATACTGATTGGTTTTCACTCTAAAGTCTATAAGTCCACTACAATCCATATTAGCATAGAAGCAATTACATGTATCAATAACACACTGATAATCGTCAGTTATGGTTCTAGTTAAAGTAGTATTTACTTCTTGAACAAGAGGATCAGACGCTAAAGTCCATTGCCACAAATTATTAGAAGTGTATCCATCCCATTTCTTGGTATCATGGTTATAAAGTCCCATTGTCCATAAACATTTTTCTGATCTATAGAGACAACTTACACACATTCCACCACTGCTATATTTGGGCAAAGCCCAACATGCAGGCCATGTTGCTACTCTACAAAGTGCTTTAGCACCAATACCACCATCAGATGAGAAGACCGTACCCCAATCAGATGCACCAGGAGGGTTGGAATGGTGCGTACAGAGGTTTCCGCAACAGAAACATGGTTGTCCACTACATCCGCAGAACATTCCCATATTTCTTCTTACTTCATGCGTCTCTATTTGGAAAATACCACAATCATTAGCAGAAGAAGATCTAATAGCAACATAAACAAGACATGTAAACGGATTCCATGCTGCATATTTCACAGCAAATTCATCATTAGCAGGAGACAATGCTTGAACTGGAATTTTGAATGTATAGTAACTATTATACATGCAAGGACCATACTGACAACAACAACCACCCCAAAGACATATATCATTAAATCCAAAGTTATAACACTGAGTGTCAGTACCATGAGCATAGAATGCCATAAAGAAACAATTGGTCATTCCCATGAGATATCCATAAGGACTCATTCTCTTAGTATTTGTTGGGGAATTGTTCATGTAACAACCACAACTGCACTGGTATTTACATGTCCATCCACAGAAAGTATAGAATAAATTTCTTGCATTTGTATGACATCCTGGTTCACAAAGTCGTTTATCAGCATTTTCTGCCCAACAGACGTATCCACAACAACCAGTATTACAATGCATACTTACATTATACCCATTACCTTGGGATATTCTACCCCACTGACAACATGTATGAGGACTATCACCGCACCATTGGACGCTCCACCACATAGGAGATCCATACTTTCCACAATCTATCTTATATGGTCCCTGCTGATTAATGCTTGGCCAACCACAACCACCTGCACCACAATCGAAACAAGTATTCCTATCTCCACAATTAACTGCAGTTATACAACATCTTACACCATTATTCCATGTTCTACCAGTCCATGCAGGAGTATTACATAGAGCATAGTAATTAAATAAGGTGAAAAGATAACGACCCTCATATCCTGCATGATAACACAATTTACAACCTTGGATGCTACAATGACTTCCACCCATACAGCAACATCCCATATGAGAATCACATCCATCCCATCTTACAAATGGGAATGTATTATTGGTTCCTCCATTCGGCATAAACCAAGTATCATTTACACCACAATTACACATAGGATTAGCCATGAACTGTGCTGCTCTTTGTGCTGCAGTTACACCAACTCCAATATGTCTTTGAGTTATAAAAGTACTCAACTGAGGCCAACAGCATCGTTTACAACGATTACCACCATCCCAAGATTGAGGATACCATCCAACTACATTGGATTGATACATTGGTCCATGAGTGGCATCAAAGCACATTCTTGGTTCTTGAGCATCTATCCATATTGCAGGGTTTTGTATTTCATTACCACCATATACAATAGGAACACAACAATTACTACACATACATGTTCGATATGTCTGATCAACATCTGTTACATTTCCTTCTGTTGAAATAAATGATGGTCCTCTAACAGGATATGATCCACTATAATCACTTGCAAAAGAACAACAATTTCTCCATGTTCTGTATGCTCCTTGCATAGTTGCTCCAATTGATGGAGAAGGATACTCCATTCCAGAACCACATCGACAATAAGCACAAGAAAAGTTAAATGCAGTTGTACTTTGATATGTACCTACTGTTCCTGAATTTGCTATTATTACAGTACTACCTAATGTTGTTGCAGCAACACCAATAACAGTTGTTAACTCTGTGTTCGTTATAGTACTTAATGCCTGAGAAAATAAAGTAACAGAAACATCTTTCCCACTAGAATTGACATAAACCTCAGCTCCAGTACGGCCTCCAATAATACAACGGCCTAATCTTCCGCTAGCCATTTACTTTACGCCTCCTCTCTGTGTACCACACATCTCTATAATAAGTTGCATTCTCTTTCTATTTAGCATGTTTAGTAATTAATTAAATTGTCCTAATTGTTACTCCACCAGAAGAAGCAGAGAAATATGAACTCTTACCTGAACTACCGCCACCGCCACCACCAGCAATACTAATGTCAACTGTGGTTCCTGTTACATTAAATGTATTACCAGCACCAACAAAGTTCAATGTCTTTATTGGTCCGTTAGTTATGTTAGTAGCACCTGATGTGATACCAATCATAAAACCACCAGTACTGGTAGTTACTCCAGCAACATTCAAGAATGGAAGTGCAGCACCAGTTGCATGTAAGAAGGTATCATTACCAATTCTGTAACCAGTAGCATCTACTGTTACACCAGATCCAACATTAACCTTATTATTAGTACCATCTAGTGTTAAACTACTCGTTCCAACGGTAAGGATACCAAGTACTCTTGCTCCACCATCAACAATAAGAGTAGTGTTACCATATCCAATAGTAACTGTACCAGCAGCACCAGCAGAAACACTAGTAATACCAACAGCATCTATACCACCAGCAAGAACCTTAATACCAGTTCTTGCAGTAACAACACCAACAGAATCAACGTTAGTAACATCTTGTTTGGTTAATGTTCCCCCGATAGAAACATCACCACTGAAGGTTCCATTTACAGCAGTAAGATTTCCTCCTGCATGTATATTACCTTCAAGACCCAATCCACCTTCAATTACAAGAGATCCTGTATCTTTATTTGTTGACTGTGTGGTATCAGTGACTTTAGTAATACCACCTATAGTAGTAACACCAGTAACAGTAAGTCCACTTGTTATTCCAACTGTACCATCAGCTGACCAATTAGGTCCACCTCCAGTAAGTTTTGCAGGACTTACCGATGCATCAGCAATTGTATTCAGAGATACATCAGTTCCTAATATAACTGCCCAAAAATCAAGACCATTAGCAGGAGCAGTACTGAATACAATATTTGCACCAGATAAAGTAAAATCCTTTTCAGGATTCTGCATTACACCACCAAGACTCACCAATAATTGTTGAGCTGTTACTGCAGTAACATCAATACCAGAAACTTTTGTTGGGAATTGAGTAGTTGATCCATTAAAACTAGAGGATATATCATCAATTTCCCTGATGTTAGATATCCTTGTGGTACTTATACCAACACTAATCCATACCGAACCGTTCCACTTAAAGGTAAATCCCTTATCAGTATATTTCTGATTTAAGGACGGGGAATCGGGAAAATTAATTGCTGCCATTATAGATACTCTTTAAAGTATTTATCTATTGCTTTTCCTATTTAGTTAGGTTATAATATTCATAAAAACAAATGATCATAATAACAGGCCACGAAGGATTTATTGGAAAGAAATTTCTTGAAAAATTAAAGGATAAAGAGGTCATTAAAGTTGAAAAGAATAACAGTTGGCACTTTCGTACCTTTAATGAATGGCAAAAGGTAGAACTAATAATTCATCAAGGTGCTATCTCTGATACCACATGCACTAACTTAAAAGCAATCAATCACTTTAATGTTGAATTCACTGAATGGTTATGTGAACAAGCTATAAGGTATCAAATTCCTATTAAGTATGCATCATCTGCATCTGTCTATGGTAATCAACAAGGAATCATAAACCCTCTTAATTACTATGCAATATCCAAAGTCATCTCAGACTATTGGGTACAAGATAATATAGATAGGTTTTCATTAGTTCAAGGATTCAGATACTTTAATGTTTATGGTGATGGTGAAGATCATAAAGGGGATCAAGCAAGTCCTGTTCATAAATTTACACAACAAGTCAAAGATGTAGGAGCTCTCAAACTATTTGAAGGATCTGATAAATTCCTAAGAGATTTTATATGCGTAGATGATATTGTAGATATTGTCCTAAATAACGATAAACCTTCTGGTATCTATGATTTAGGTACAAGTAATCCTATAAGTTTCCAAAAAATAGGGGATTTGATAGCAAAAAAATATAACGGTATTATCAAATATGTTCCATTCCCAGAACATCTAAAAGGTAAGTATCAAACATACACTTGTGCTAAAAAGGAATGGGATTATAAATTCACCACTATTGAGGATTATATTAAATGATTACTGCAATACCACATCATTTCTATTCAATTATAGATCCTCCAAATAAAAAAGAACTACTAGAAACTTTTGTTAATCCCAATCTACATGAAGATCAAAGTTGTGAATGGAATGATGGATGTTTAGTTAAAGTTGAAAAATTAAATATACAAAATAGTATATTTAAACCATCAATAGATACATTTTTAGAAGAAATAAATCAATACCTATTTAAGTTAAACACAAATATTCTTAGAATGCGTATTGTTGAAGTTTGGAAAAATACTTATGAAAAAGGATATTTTCAAGAAACTCATGTACATTTACCTTTAGATTTATCAGGTGTTCTTTTCTTAACTGATGAACAGGAAGGTGATAGTAGATTTTTCTTTCAGAATCAACATAGCAATGAAGTTTCAAAAGAATGGAGAGAAATTGGCGTGTCTGTAGACAAACATTATATAAAAGCTGAAAAAGGAAAAGTACTTTTATTTCCATCATACATGATGCATGGAGTAACAGTACATAAAACAAACAATCCTAGAAAAACTGTTGCATTTAATATAGAATTTAATACCTCAATCCCCTTTGAACACCCTTATTGAATCATCATCAAAATGTTGGGTTGAGAACTCAAATAATTCTGTATCTTCTAAACCAACCATTTGATGCCTCAACCCTCTATAAACATGAAACCTATCACCAGGTTCTAATATAGTAGTCTTTGCATCCTCAAGTTTATCTGT
>VTLG01010650.1_pt1 | contig 16265 bp, 19 predicted proteins | sample 4694571 | NCBI WGS metagenome assembly VTLG01 (sample SAMN12604809, study PRJNA352737) | marine metagenome | biome: ENVO:00000447; feature: ENVO:00000209|ENVO:00000569|ENVO:01000036; material: ENVO:00002151; isolation source: viral sequences binned using virsorter ...
CTAAATCCTGATATAGAAGGTTTAGTAGGTGCGTTAGGTATTGCAGGAACAGAAGAAGAAAGAAGAATACGTTTGATAGAACAAGCAGGAGGAAAGCAAGCTGCTTTAAATGCAGTTACTCAACGAATGAATCAAGTGCTTGGAGAAGAAGCTGTTTCCAAGATAAAACAATTTGGCGAAGCTACACAACAGATAGGTAATGCTTTTGCAGTGTTAATGCTAAAAATGCAAGCAGCCATAGCTCCACTTTTAAATCAAATAGCAAAAGGTATTCAAGGAATAACGGGAATGGACACAGGTAGGGTAGATCGATTATCCGCAGGTGCAGCACGTTCTGATCCAACTATTTTTAATGCTAGAAAACAAATAAAAGAATTAGAAAGTCAAAGAAGTGGTGCTGGAAGAGGCAGAGTAAAAGCTATTAATGATGAGATTGCTGCTTTAAACAAAGTAATATCCCTTAGAAAAATAGCTATTGCGGATGAAAAAACCGCAAACTTAGAGAGGTCTAACAACAATAAACAGATAAGTCTAACTTTGGAGGATATTGAAAAAGAAAATCGTTTAAATCAAGCAATACTAGCTGGTAAAGGTGAAGAATTTCAAATAGAACAGCAAATAACTGATCTTATCAAACAAACAGGAATTGAAGAAGAAAAGTTAACTGAGGGACAAAAAGATAGAATACGAAATGCAGTAGAACTAAATAATAAACTTGAAAAGCAAGTTGAATTAACTAAAGACGTTGGCAGTAACTTTGAAAAAATTGGAGAATCTATTGCTTCTGGTGTTAGTGATAATTTAACTGCTGCAATAATGCAAACAAAAACTTTAGGCGATGCTGCAAAATCAATATTGAATGATTTAGCTAATACACTTGTAAAACTTGGTGTAAATACAATTTTAGGAAGTTTTCTTCCTGGTTTTGGTAGCTTACCAAGTCTTTTACCAAAGGAAAGGGGTGGGTCAGTAAATAAAGGAGGTAATTTCTTGGTAGGAGAAAAAGGGCCGGAACTATTCGTACCAAGGAGATCAGGCACAATAATTCCTAACGATAAATTAGGAGGAGGCACTACAAATATTAGTGTAAATGTAGATGCCTCTGGATCGTCTGTTCAAGGTGATGCACAAGAAGGAAAAGAACTTGGCAGGGCTATCTCAGCAGCGATACAATCGGAATTATTGAAACAAAGAAGACCTGGAGGTTTATTAAGATAATGGCTACTTTTCCTAATTATAATCCTGTTTTTTCAGCAAGTAAGGCTGATATTACTAATACTAGAACAGTTCAGTTTGGTGATGGCTATCAACAAAGATTCACCTTTGGTATAAATCAAAAAGCAAAACAATGGACTTTAACATTTAATGAAAATGATGAAGATACTGCCGAGATAGAAACATTTTTAGAAGCAAGAAAAGTTGATGGAGCTTCTTTTGAGTGGTCACCTCCAGATTCATCCACTACATTCAAATGGGTATGTCCTTCTTTTACAAAAGAAATATTTGAATTTAATAGAAATAGAATAAATGCAACATTTACACAAGTATTTGAACCCTAATGGCAAATCCTGTATCTGAAACACAGGCAATAAATCCTGGCTCAGTTATTGAACTGTTTGAACTAACAACAAATGCAGCTTTACATGGAGCAGCAAGAACTTATAGATTTCATGCTGGTACGAATGAAATAGGTAATGGAAATATTATTTGGGATGGTAAACCTTATATTGCATTACCAGTTGAAGCTGAAGGGTTTAAATATTCAAAAGGTCAATTACCTAGACCTACACTGACATTTAGTAATGTTACCAATATTATTACAGCTATTTTATTAAATGTGAATACAGTAACTCCAGGAAATGATTTAACTGGTGCGACAGTAAAAAGAAGAACTACTTTAATTAGATTTTTAGATGCTGCCAATTTTGCTCCTGTCGTTACAACAAGCACAACAACTTCTACTATTGCCGATCCATCTGATGTAGAAACTATTACATATACTGTTACAGTTGTTCAAGATGGAAGTGGTAATAATGTATTTGCAATAAATGGAGTTCAAAAACCAGTAATAACCATGAAACGTGGTTCAACTTATATTTTTAATCAATCTGATAGTTCTAATGTTGGACATCCTTTAAGAATTACATCTGATGCTGGAGGACAGCAAACGACAACTAACGCTGGAACTCTTGGGACAGATGCAACAGTGACTTATCAACCAGCATATCCAACTGCTCCAAACGATCTTAGATACTACTGTACAAGTCATGGAAATAATATGGGTAACACAATTACAATGAATAATCCAAATACTATTCAACAAGAAACAGCCGTAACTTCTACAAGTCAATCAAATCCTTACGGAACACCAGACCCTACAGCAGAATATCCTCAAGAAATATATAAAATTGATAGAAAATCAGCAGAAAATAGAACAATTGTACAGTTTGAACTTGCTGCCTCTTTTGATTTGGCAAATATAAGAATACCACTTAGAGTATGTACAAAAGAATTATTTCCTTCTATTGGAACTTTTATACCATGACCGATTGGAAAGAAGCTGCTCTTAGTCATGCAAAAGTTGAAGATCCAAAGGAATCTGTTGGTCTTTTATTAAATGTAAAAGGTAAAAAAAGATATTATCCCTGTAATAATTTATCTATGAGCTCTCAGCAATGTTTTGTGCTTGATCCAGTTGATTATGTACAAGCTGATTCTATTGGTGAGATAATAGCTATTATTCATAGTCATCCAAGTACACCTCCAATTCCTAGTCAGGCAGATTTAATTAGTTGTGAGGATTCTAATTTACCTTGGCATATTGTTAACCCAAAAACAGAGAAATGGGGCTTTTGCGAACCAAGTGGCTATAAACCTCCTTTATTAGGAAGAGAATGGGTATGGGGTTTGACAGATTGTCTAAGTCTAGTAACTGATTGGTATCTAGAGGAAAAAGGAATTGTGATAAAAAAAGCTACAAGACCTCTTAGTGTTGACAAATTTATAGAGAATCCAGAATCAGAAGAAGATGGGGATTTTAATAATTATCTACTCAATGTAGGATTTCGTTTATTAACACCAAATGAAAAATTAAAAAATGGGGATGTTTTAGCAATGAGTATTTTAGGAAAAGGATTAAATCATGTAGGTATTTTTTTAGATGGGGATGTTTTACATCATTATGGAGATAGACTATCTTGTAGAGAGCCATATTCACCTTGGCTATTAAAATGTACAGGAGCGAGGTATCGTTATGATGCGTAAATTAAAATTATATGGAGAGCTAGCTAAATTTATAGGTCATAAAGAGTTTGAGATAAAAGTACATAATTTACCTCAAGCTATCAGTTTTTTGGTAAATAATTTCCCAGGAGTTGAAGCCTATATGACTCCTAAACTTTATCAGGTAAAAATTGGTAATTATGAAATCAATGAGAATGAAATAAATTATCCGATAGGACAACAAGATATTCATATCGTTCCAGTAATATCTGGAGCAGGAAGAGGTTTTGGCCGTTTTTTAGCAGGTGCGTTATTAATTGGCGCATCATTCTTCTTCCCAGGTGCAGGACTATTTGGTACGACAAGTTTTTTTGGTGCTGCTGCTGGTACAGGAATTGGTACAGCTATTGGTACAGGTTTAAGTGCTATCGGTGCTGGCTTGGTTCTTTCGGGTGTTAGTGAAATGCTATATCCAACACCAAATACACAATTTGAAGATGATCCACAAATATCATTTAGTTTTTCTGGGACGCAAAATACAGCTAGGGCAGGTACTCCAGTTCCCATTGTTTATGGTGAAATATTTACAGGGTCAGTTGTTATAAGTGGAGATATAGATACAGTTGCCGTAGAAGTATGACCGATAAAAATAAATATATTATTGGAGCTGGAAAAGGTGGTGGAGGAAGCAGTGAACCACCAACTATTGCTGAAGATAATTTAGATAGTAAGCAATTTGCTACGTTTCTTGATCTTATATCCGAAGGAGAAATAGAAGGTTTTGCGACTCCTTCAAAAGAAGGAAGAACACAAGGTACACCTGCATATACAAATGCTGCATTAAAAGATATATTTTTAGACGATACTCCTATTTTACGATCAAATGCAAGTTCAACAAATCCTAGAAAAGTTGATTTTAATCATAAAAATGTAGGTTTTGATGTTCGTTTTGGAACAGGCAACCAAGGAAAAATGAAAGGAGTTAAAGGTAGTTCCTCTATTTTTAATGTTGGAGTAGAAGTTAAAAAAGGTAATGCTAATGCCGTGACTAGACAGTTAACAAATAATACAGAAATAGATGCTGTAAGAGTAACTGTTACTGTTCCAGTATTACAAGAAATGGAAGAAGAAGATGGTGATATCGTTGGTTCTGAAATTACTTTAGAAATTCAAGTTCAAAATAATGGAGGTGGTTTTGTAACTAAAGTAACTGATACGATTAAAGGTAGAACAGGAGATGCTTATAACAAAGATTACAGAATTAATTTAGACGGTGCTCATCCAATAGACATAAGGGTCAAAAAAACTTCTGATGATAGCACAGATAGAATATCAAGAGATTTAATTTGGTCATCGTATTCAGAATTAATATTTGATTCTAATAAATATTTAAATAGTGCTTATACAAAATTAAGATTAGACTCAGAATTTTTTAGTAGGATTCCCACCAGAAAATTTAGAATTAGAGGAATAAAGGTAAGAATTCCAGCAGCAGGAGCTAGTGGATCAGGTACTCCAACTGTAGATTTAGCAACTGGAAGAATTAAATATCCAAGTGGTTATATATTTAATGGTGTTATGGGTGCTGCTCAATGGACAACGTGTCCTGCAATGATACTGCTTGATTTACTTACAAATACTAGATATGGATTAGGTAATCATATTATTCAAAGTAATTTAGATTTATTTTCTTTTGTAACTGCAAGTATATTTTCTAATAAAAAAATTCAAGGTGAAGCTAGATTTGCTTGTAACTTGAACATACAAACAAGTGTAGAAGCATTTGATATTATAAATACTCTCTCAGCTGTTATGAGGTGTATGCCAATTTGGTCAGAGGGATCATTACAGCTTTCTCAAGATAAACCTATAAATCCTAGCTATTTATTTACTTTGGCTAATGTCGGGCCAGAAGGGTTTAGTTATACAGGCAGTAGTTTAAAAACTAGAAGTACGGTTGTTGCAGTTTCTTATTACAACATGAATATTAGAGATATAGATTATGAAGAAGTTGAAGCAGAAACAGATTATAAAAACAAATATGGACATCATGTTAAAAGAATAAAAGCATTAGCTTGTACAAGTAGAAAACAAGCTCGCAGACTCGCAAAGGCAATACTCTTTGCGGAACAACGAGAAACAGAGGTAGTGACATTTACTACTTCTATGGAAGCAGGAGTTGTTGTACGACCTGGGACGATCATTAATATTGCTGATCCTGCTAGGTCAGGTGTAAGAAGAGGTGGAAGGATTGCTAGTGCCACAACAACTCAAATAACCGTAGATGATTCAGATGAAACTGATTTATCTGCTGAAAATAACGCAAAACTTAGTGTCATAATGAAAAATGGCACGGTACAAACTAGAGATGTAGCTTCAATATCAGGAAAAGTAATTACATTAGCAAGTGCTCTAACTTCAAAACCAAATTCTAATAGTGTTTGGATGCTTGAGAATGATACAATTTCTGCTCAAGAATTTAGAGTAATGTCAGTTGAACAAATAGATGCCGTTAATTATGCGATATCTGCATTATCTTATGTAAAAGAAAAATATGCTTTTATTGAAAAAGATGAAGAATTAACAGAAGAAACTATAAGTAATATAAATGTATTAAGAGATGCTCCTAATGGATTATCAGCAGAAGAAGTAATAGTTTTAATTAATAATCAACCTGTATCGAAAATAATAATAAGATGGCAACCTGTTGAGGGTGCGTCAAATTATAGGATTAAATATAGGTTTAAAAATAAAAATGCTGTTTCAGTTTTAGTCAGTAGCCCCGACTTTGAAATAATTAATTCACAAGTAGGCCCTTATGAAATATCCGTTTTCACTTTGAACGCAGCTTTACAGAAAAGCCCAACTTCAAGTGATATTACCTTTAATGCTATTGGAAAAACTGCTGTTCCTGGTGACGTAACAGGGCTTACTGGAGAACCAATAAACGAAAAACTTGTAAGATTACGTTGGAATTTATCAACAGATTTAGACGTTACTCACGGTGGTCGTGTTTATGTAAGACATTCTCCTAAAACTGATGGAACGGGATCTTTTTCTAATGCTACTGATCTTATTGAAGCATTAGCAGGAAATACCACAACTGCGGAAGTTCCTTACTTAGAAGGAGAATACATCCTTAAGTTTCAAGATGATGGTGGAAGATTTAGTGCTGGTGAAGCAAGTGTAATTTTAGATTTACCAGATAATTTAGATGCAAAAGTAGTTCAAACAAGAAGAGAGGATCAAGATGTACCAAAGTTCCAAGGAACAAAAACTAACGTAGCTTTTGATGCTACAACAAATTCTTTAAATCTAATCGGTGCAGGATTATTTGACGCTGTTACTGATTTAGATGCTGTTGGTTCGTTAGATGATATTGGAGGTATATCTCCGCTAGGTACTTATATTTTTGGAGGTACTGCTGGTGGAACTACTTTAGATTTAGGTGCTATATACAGCTTAGATTTGAAACGTCATTTTTTAACAGAAGCGTTTTATCCTAGTGACCTAATTGATTCAATACCAGATTTTGATTTAAGAGGAGATTTTGAAGGATTAACAGCTACAAAGGTAAATGCAAGTATGCTGGTTCGTGTTACTCAAGATGATCCAAACAGTGGATCTGCTACTTATAGTGGTTTTCAAACTTTTGTAAATGGAACATATAAGGGAAGAGGTTTTCAATTTAAAGTGATTTTAACTAGCAACGATCCTGCACAAGATATAAGAGTATTTCAGTTAGGTTATACAGCTTCTATACAAAGAAGAATGGAACAAAGTACTTCAGTTTTAAGAAGCATTGATCAAAATAATAATCCTGTTGCTAAAACAGTTACGTTCCAACATCCGTTTTTTCCTGGCACAGCAGGTCTTGGTGGCGTAAATAGTAGCTTACCTGCTATTGGTATAACTGCTCAGAATATGCAGTCTGGAGATTATTTTGAGATATCAAATGTTTCTGGGACAGGATTTACTGTTCATTTCAAAAATTCATCAAATAATTCAGTTGATAGAAATTTCACCTATCAGGCTGTCGGATTTGGTAAAGCAAGTTAGAATAGGATCAATATTTGTTTTTTAGATGGCTAGACCAGGATCGACTACCAGCGAAACAGGTAATAATTATAATACCGCCAATGGAACGGGTGCTGCGGTTCGTGCAAAGCTTAATGAAATCTTTTCTGCATTAAGAACATTTAGTTCTGGAAGTAGCGACCCATCTGGAGCAGCAAATATAGCTCAATATCAGGCTCATATAAATACTTCTACTAACGAATTGAAAATAGCAACAGGAGTTTCAGGAGATACTGCAACATATAATGTATTAGGAAATATCACACTTGATAATTTAGGTCATGTTGTGGCAGCAACACCTGTTATGACAGGTGATGTAGCAATGAACTCTACAGGATTTTTAAAAGTTCCTGTAGGAACAGCAGCACAACAACCTGGTCAGTCTGGTCAGCCAGCAGCAGCAAACGGACAATTTAGATATAATTCAACAACTAATGAATTTGAAGGATATGCAAATAATGTATGGGGTGCGATTGGAGGTGGTGGAGGAGCTACTGGAGGAGGAATACCAAAAGAAGCTATATTTCATGAAAACGAAAACACTATGAACAATGACTATACAATCGGTGATGGAACGTCTAATATGAATGCAGGAGTTTTTGGGCCACTTACTATCAGTGCAGTCCTTACGATTCCAGCAGGTTCGGTAGTAACTATCGTTTAATTATGTCACTTATTCTTAATGGTACAACTGGTATAGGCGGAGTAGATGGATCAGCTTCCGCACCAGCTACAAGAGGAACTGATGCTAATACTGGAATTTCATACGCTGCGGATACTATTAGCCTAAACACTGGTGGAGCGACCCATGCAACTTTAACTGCTAATGGGAACTTTGGTATTGGCCGTGCTGATCCTGACCAAAAATTAGTTGTTAGAGGATCTGGGACAACAATATTAAAAGTTGAAAATAGTGATGATGGTACAGCACAACTTACATTAGGAAATACTGGATCAAGTAATTTAGCAATTCAACAAGTAGGTGGTGCAACAATTTTTCAACAGGGTGGTAGTGAACGTATGCGCCTCGATAGTAGTGGGAATTTATTGATCGCACAAAGTACATCAACATCACCCGCACAATCTGGCAGTACAACAGGGATTGCCTTAACTAATTTTGGTAGAGCAGAAATTGATGCTGGTAATAATGTATCTGTTGTTTTAAACAGGACTAATAGTGGTGATATTCAACAATTTCGGAGAAATACTCTTGTAAAAGGAGAAATACATGTAAATGCAAGTAGAACTGCCTACCAAACAGAATCCGACTACAGGCTCAAAGAAAATATAACTACGTTATCAAATGGCATTACAAGGTTGAAAACTTTAAAACCTAGTAGATTTAATTTTAAAGAAGATCCAGATAATACAATTGATGGATTTATAGCACATGAATTGCAGACTGTTATACCAGAGGCAGTTTCAGGAACTAAAGATGGAGTTGATTCTGAAGGTCAGCCTAAATATCAAGGTGTTGACACTTCACTTGTAGTTCCGTTACTAACTGCTGCATTACAAGAGGCTATTGCTAAGATTGAAGTATTGGAAACGAAAGTCGCCGCATTGGAGGCTGGATAAATGACAGCAAAGATTAAACTAAACGCAGCATCAGGTGGTGGGTCAATATCTATTCACGCACCATCATCTGCTGGAAGTGATACAGATTTTCTTGATACAAGTGGTAATTTAGCTGTATCTGGAAATGTAACGTGTGCAAGTGACCTTTCTGTTGATAGTTTATGGTGTCAGGGCATGGATTAAATTTGATGGGGAAGGAACAGTAGCAATTAATGGTAATGGGAATATAAGTGCTTTAACTGATAACGGCACTGGAGATTACACCGTAACTTTTAGTTCTGCTATGCCAGACACAAACTATGCAACTGTTGGGATGGGTAGTGTCAATGGCGGTAATGGAGCAATTGCTGTTAATACAAGTAGTCATACCCCTGTGCTTTACTCAACCACTCAATGTAGATTTTGCAATTCAAATACAAACAGCGGAGCACTTACAGATGGTGGTGCTATTGGAGTTGCTTTTCTGAGGTAATTATTATGAGCAAAATAATCTACACAAATTCAGATGGTACAGTTGCAATAATTCATCCAACAGGGGATGTAAATGATGCAATAAAAGCTGTGCCAAGTGGTTTGGCTTACGAGATAGTTGAAGACTCTGCAATTCCATCAGATCGTAGTTTTAGAAATGCTTGGAAGCAAAATAGTAAAACTATTGAAACAGATATGACAAAAGCAAGAGAAATTCATAAAACCAATATAAGAAACGCAAGAACATCTAAACTTACAGAGCTTGATGTTGAATTTCAAAAAGCCTTAGAGACATCAGCAAGTACAACTGATATAGTTAGTAAAAAGCAAGCATTAAGAGACGCACCAGCTGATTCTGGTATAGCATCTGCTGATACTGAAGCTAAACTGAAAGCACAATGGAACAGTTCTATTCTTGGAGACTCACCTTATAATTAATTATGTCAACTATTAAAGTCAACAATATAGAATCATCAACAGGTGGTGGTGTTGCAGCTAAGTTAGCATCTGTAAATGGTGGATTTATTGGTACTAAAAATTTAATAATTAATGGATCATGTATTGTGGCCCAACGTGGAACGTCATCTACGCAAGAAGGTTATAAAACTATAGATAGATTTACAACTGTAAGGTCTGGTAATGACAATGGCCCTACCATGAGTCAGGGGAATGTTGCATCTGGAACTACACCTTATTCATTAGGCTTTAGAAAAAGTTTTAAAGTTACTAATGGAAACCAAACTAGCGGTGCACAAGCTAGTAGCACCAGTATGATTGTACATAGGTTAGAGGCAAGAGACATAGCAACTAGCGGTTGGAATTATACTTCTAGTTCAAGCTATATAACATTATCTTTTTGGGTTAAAGCGAGTGTATCACAAAATTATTATTTTTCCGTATTTACACAAGACGGCACATCATATCAATATACTATGGAAACTGGAGTGTTAACTGCTGATACTTGGACAAAGATAATAAAAACTATTCCAGGTAATTCTAATTTACAGTTTGATACAGATACAGTTATAAATTCAATAGCTAGAGGTTTTGATATTCAATGGGCTATGTTTAGAGGAACTAACTCAACAGGAACAAGACCTTTAAATGCCTGGGCTGCTTTAGATGCTGCAACCAGAGTACCTAACATGACCTCAACTTGGTACACCACAAATGATGCTACTTTTGAAATAACAGGAGTACAGTTAGAAGTAGGTAGCGTAGCAACAGATTTTGAACATAGATCATTTGCGCAAGAGCTTCAACTTTGTAAAAGGTATTTTCAACACGCTGGTGCGTCCCATTGGGGAGTAACTGAAGGGTCAAGTAACTTTAGATTACAAGTTCAATTAGAACCTGAAATGAGAACAGCACCAACTGTTACTGTAAGAACTGGAGGTGTTTTTAATACTAGGTATCTTGGTACTGACGTAAATATAACAAACCCAACCAAAGGAACTACTACTATCAAACAACGAACTATTTGGACATCTGTAGATACTACCGGAAGAACTACTAACAATTTTATATTCGGAAGATCAGGGCAAGGAGCTCTTGGTGATTATCTAGCTTGTGACGCAGAACTTTAACTATGTCTTACAAAAAAACAGAACTAAATGATTCTATTCTCAGATTAGCTGATAATGCTACTATTCCTTTTGATGAAAGCAATACAGATTATCAAGAGTATAAAGCTTGGTTAGCAGAAGGCAATAAGCCACAAGAGTATGATTAATTAAAACATGGCTATTTCCCCAGGAACATATAATATGACGATCCAAAGAAGATCGGATCATAGTGTAGATTTTCAATTAAAAGATAGTAATTCTGCAAATGTAAACTTAACGGGTTACACAGTTTCTTCTCAAATTTGGGATAAAGCAAGAACTAATAAAGCTGCTGATGCAACAATTACAATAACAAATGCAACAGGGGGAGCTTTTTCTTGGAAAGTTACTGATACTCAAACTGCAACATTTGTTTTACCTACCTATCAATATGATATTTTACTAACAAATGGATCGGGCGATAAAGAATATTGGGTTGAAGGTACTATAACAATGGCGGAGGGATATACAGCATGACTTCAGTTAACGTAACAACTCAGAGTAATACTGTTACTGTTCAACAAGGAGATGCAACTACAGTAACTATTGCAACTCAAGGGCCACAAGGCCCTGCTGGTGTAGGATCTTCAGACATTGTAGATGATACTTCTCCACAATTAGGTGGTGATTTGCAAAGTAATGGTAATGATATTAATTTTGCTGATAATGATAAAGCTATATTTGGAACTGGAAGTGATTTACAGATATTTCATGATTCAGCAAATAGCTATATAAAAGATAATGGCACTGGACAACTACGATTGCAGACAAATGAATTATTAGTAATTAATCCAGCTTTAGATGAAAATATCTTGAAAGCTAGTGCTGATGGGGCTGTTGAGTTATATCATAATGGAACAAAGAAGGTAGAAACATCAGCAAATGGATTGGATATGCCAGATAACAGCAATTTACAAATAGGTGATAATCAAGATTTGCAGTTGTTTCATAATGGTACAAGAAGCGAAATTAAAAGTTTAAATGTTAATAATTTCACAATAAGGCAACAATTTGCTGCCGGTTTTATGTTTATTCATAGTGATCAATTACATTTAAGATCACATTCAACTAATGAAATTTATATAGCTTGTACTAATAATGGATCTGTTGATTTGTACCACGATAATGTAAAGAAAGTAGAAACCACAGCGGATGGGGTTGATGTACAGGGTCAAATTCACGTGTTAGGTACAGTACCTCAATTAAGGCTAAATAGTGATACAAATGATGGCTCAACTACGAGAGCTATGTTTGGTATGGCTACTTCTGCTAATAATTTTGTAAATGGCTCTACTGTTAATGATGTTGTTTTAAACTGTCCAAAAGATTTCATCATATCTCATGGTACAACTGATCTCATGGCTGTTTTTAAAGATGACGGAGCAGTAGAGCTTTACCACGATAATGTAAAGCGTCTCGAAACAAAAAACTATGGAGTGAACATTCAAGGTGCTTTAGTCGCAACTAACAGTGTTAAAGTGGGTTCATATACAGGTAAATTACAAGTAGGTGTATCAAATGAACTACAGTTGAGTCATGATGATACGGATTCATTTATTGAAAATGCTGTTGGTAATCTGCATATAAGACCTAAAACTAGTGAAGAAGGCATAAAGCTTATACCTGATGGTGCTGTGGAGTTGTATTTCGATAATGGAAAGAAAGCAGAAACTACCTCAACAGGATTTAGTGTTAATGGTACTCTTGTAGATTTAGGTGCTACTCACTTTGGAGATGTTCAATTTACTGGTGATAATGCAAATATAGTGTTTGATAAGTCTGATAATGCTCTAGAGTTCGCTGATAATGCTGAGTTAAAACTAGGTTCAGCAGGAGAAGTAAGAATTTTTCATACAGGAAGTGCTACAAATTTTATAGTTAGTCAACATTATTTCAATTTACAGGCAAACGGATACTTTTTTTATAATCAAGCTGGTAATGAAACTTTATTTTCACTAGAACAAAACGGTGCTGTAAAGTTGTACTACGATAATGCGAAGAAGGCAGAAACAAGTTCAACAGGTTTTGATATACCAGCAGATTTTATAGCAGGGAGTGGTAGTAAATTAACAGTTGGAGCTTCACAAGATCTTACTTTTTTTCACGATTCAACTAATTCTTATGTGCAGAATCATACTGGTGATCTCATATTAGGTGACACTAATCATCAATATTTCAGAGGAAATACATCCGACAAATCTGTTTCTTTATATTTTAATGGATCAGAAAAAGCAAAAACAACCAATTCTGGAATTACAGTAACAGGAAGTGTTACTACACAAGATATGAATATGTCTAATTTAAACGGAACTGCTAATGAAGTAGATAATACAAAAGGTAGCTGGTCAATACAAGAAGGTGCTGATGATTTATTCCTAATAAATCGTGTAAGTGGTAAAAAGTATAAATTTAATTTAACTGAAGTTAGTTAAGTTTTTCTTGCATTTGTCTAGTCATTAAGCCCATAGTGACGTAGAGAGGAGACAGAGCTACAATAAGCAGTAATACAAGCACACTTGTAAATGAAAGTGCTTTTAGTATCGCAAATTTAATCATGTTAAATAAAATCTCATCTGTTCTATCTATTTTATCTTTTATCATCAGCGTCACAACTATTGCTGCTGGATATGCAGGTTATCGTTACATAACAAGTCCACAGTTTGAAGCAATGATGATGGAAAAAGTTATGGATAGTGTAAGCAAAATTTTACCCAATCAAATAGATAAGAAAATGCCAAAGGTGACAGGCCCTATGTTGCCTTTATGACACAGTTACAACGCACACCTAACCGTATAAAAACTCGTTTTATAGCTGTTTTAGCATTAATCACGTCAGGAATTACTTTTGGATCGGGTTTTATGGTGTTTCTGTACATGAAAAGTTCAGCTTTTGAAAATCAATTATTAGGACAAGTAATGAAACATATGGATTGGATAGTCGCAAATGAGCTTGAAAAACAAATACAAAAATTAAAACCAAGACCTATTAAAACCAAGACCTGTGGCAGATGCAAACGATCCAAATAAATGGTTTTGGGATTACATTGAGCAGAAAAATAAAGCCTATATAGAATGGGAAACAAAAGGTAAGTGGGAAAATTAATGATCTATAGTGTTTTTAATACTAATTTTTACTCCCTAATAACACCACCTAATAAACAACAAATTTTAGATGTGCTAACAAATCTTGAGTGTGACGAAGAACTTACAAAAAAATTAAACTGGAATGAAGGTTGTAAAGTAAAAGTTGAAGTATTAAATAAACAAGAGACAGGCAAAGTTATATTAAATGCACTTGAGATATTTTTTAGTGAACTTGGATATATAAGTTTTTTAAATAATTTACGTATATCTTCTGCATGGAGAAGTACATACTATAAAGATTATTATCAGGAATTACACGATCATTATGATATAGATGGGTCAGAATTATCTGGAGTAGTTTTTTTAGATGATTATAAAGAAGGTGCATCACAGTTTTATTTTTTTAATAAATATAGAAGTGAATTATCTCCTGCTTGGATGAAATTATTTAACACTACAGGTTTTCAATATCGCAATGCGATTATTAGACCAAAAGCAGGTGATGTACTTTTATTTCCATCATATTTAATGCACGGAGTAACACCTCATAAATTAGATACGCCTCGTAAAACAGTTTCTTTTAACATCTCTTTTTGATAAGCAAAATGATACTTGGGTTTATAAAAAAGCTAGTCAAATATTACATAGATAAATTAATTCATTGGATGCGTATGACTAAATTTAATCTAGAACTAGACAACGAAATAAAAAAATATCACGAAGAATTAGATAAAAAAATAAAAAAACCAAAAATTATAGAAAAAGGTACATTTGGAGAAGATGGTTGGTCTATTTCTATTGGAGACATAGATGACAAAAATACCAAAAATTGAAATAAAGGAAGTTTATATTCCAAAAATTAGAACATGGGAAATACAACCACCAATATTAGATATTATTTATAAACCAGTTGTAGATATTCCAGGATGTGTCGATGCTCATAGAAATAATCTTACAGGACTGATTAATGAAGATGAGCTAGGAACATATCAAGCTTGTGGTACGTTTGATATCCCTAGCTTTGAACCACTTGAATATAACCCTGCAAACTTTCAATACACCGCACCAGCACAACAACAAGAGCAACCGCAAGAACAACCACAACAACAAGAACGTAAGATAACAAAAAAGAAAAAAGAAAAAGAACTAGAAATACCACCCTGTCCTAGTAAGAAAGACCAAAAAATCGGTGATTTTCGTAACGATAAGAAGCTAGAACGTGTTATTGGCTATGAAAGAGGGCAAAATGGGATTGAATGTATCACTTTGTATGAAGACGTACCGTTCATCTCTCAATACATTCCAAGTTTTAAGCAGTTTACTGGGGTTTTTAGTCTTGCTTTGGTCGGCTGTTCTGCTCCGCTCATTCTTAATTTAGTAAAACCAGTTGTTAAAAACTTGATAAAGAAACTAACAAAGAAAAAAGATAAGGTAGAATAGTTATCCGTAGATAAGTTTAATACCCGTGACTTGTCTACTCTAATTTATGAGTGTGCGGTAATACCTGATTCATCTTTTCAGTAACGATTACATCCTTACATAGATCATGGTAAGGACTATCTGTAGCAAATGATATTCCAGCTATCTTTAATTCACCGCAGTTTTTTAAACGGGCAAGTTCATAGTTGAGCCTTTCCTTAGAAAGTATTTGGGCTTGTATTTTTTCTTGAGTTGTAGCAGATTTCAAGCAAGCATTTTGAAATCGCTGATCTAATGGGAAGGTAAATGTCAATGCTGCTCCTACATTTAATCCTAGAGAATCCTTGTTACCACTATAGTTTTCTTGATAGTAAAGAATCTTACCAGGATTTATTAGATTGCCATCATCATCAACACTCGGATCATACACTGGCGTATCATAAGTGTAATCAAATGGGCGTTTTTGATTAAACGAAGTAGTGACAAATGGGCTAAATGACATTTGTGGGCCTTGGCATCTAATACCATTCCCGTAATGATTTTCTATAGTATTTCCCTGTAAAACCTGTGTTGCAAAATTAGAAACAGAACCACTAGCTGAAGCAGAGGGAGCAGCAGTGTTTGAGGTATTAGCAAACGCTGGACTCCCAAATAATAATCCTATTATTGTGAGAATATTGTAGTTGTATCTGTTACGCTTTCTGATTGGATTGTGCGAGTTACGTCTGTGACAGATTCCAGACCAGGTGGTGTATAGACTTCTGTAAATTGAAAAGCATCCCCAGGATTTTTTATTGACCAATTTGGTTT
>VTLG01000241.1_pt1 | contig 16261 bp, 25 predicted proteins | sample 4694571 | NCBI WGS metagenome assembly VTLG01 (sample SAMN12604809, study PRJNA352737) | marine metagenome | biome: ENVO:00000447; feature: ENVO:00000209|ENVO:00000569|ENVO:01000036; material: ENVO:00002151; isolation source: viral sequences binned using virsorter ...
CCTGCACTTCTCGCACAAAATGATTTACGTCTTTTAGCAGCTTTAGATCCTGGTTTGACTTTGCCAGTGACCGCTGTTTTTAATTTAGAACCAGGGTTTTCTCTTCTATATCGGGCGACCCCAGCTTTAGTCATCCCTGCTCCAGATTTTGTAGATCTGAAATACTTTTTAGTTTTTGGTGGTTGATTGTCTCTTACTCTTCCACCTTTTGAATTTAAAACTCGTACAATTTTTCCAGGTAAATTTTTAATTCCACCACTATCTATTAATTGATTTTCATATTCACGCATAGACATAACTCCCTCTCCTGGAACCACGATCATACGCCTCTCGCTTCCAGGTCTTTTAGGGTCTCGTTTTACATATTCAACTGGAAGATTTTTAAATTTACCACTCATGATATTTTTGGCATCCTAAAACCTGGATCAGAATAATATTTTTTTGAAGAAGGATTTGATACTTGTACTCCACCTAAATCTCCCTGCACATAACTTCCGATATAGTTTCTCTGTGCTTGTCTTACCATTGAGTTCTCTCCACTTGCTGGAGTCCCCGCACTTCTTTTCTTTCTTGTAAAAGTTTTAACGTTAGTTGGCTTACCGCCCACACCCTGAGCTACCGCTCTTTTTCGTTTGACAGCACTCGCCCTTTCGCCTTTTGTCATCCGTGTGGCTTTTGCAAGTGGGACGCATTTCGGATACTTCCTCTTCGCATCCGCTTTTTGTTTTGAACGGCCACACTTTGCGAAGGAGCCATCTTTTTTTCTGCTCCCAATATCTACCCATTTTTGTTTGAACCATTTATCAAGACCGTTTTTTGCCATTACACTTCCATCATTATTGTCATATCATCGTCGACAATTGATCCACCATACGCCGCTGGTTTACGTCCTTTAAAATCTTTTCTTTTTAAACCAGAGGGATCTTTAATTTTACCTGCACAAATTTTAGAAGCATAAGCGTTAGCATACGCTGACGGATACACTTTAAATTTTCTCTTCGCTGCCGCCTTACCTCTAGGACATAGTTTAGTCATTATTTTTTCCTCACTGTTTGTTTTGCTCTCGCAAAGTCAGATGCTTTAGGTGCACCCTTCGCACCTTTTTTTCTCATCTTACCTCCACGTTTTCTTTTAGCGTGGATGTTTGCATATAAACCTTTTCCAGCCATTACACTCTTCCTCCACGTCTAAAAAATTTTTTGCCCTCTAAGGCTACAACTCGTGCAGTCTTTTGAGGGGCTTTTCGTTTTTTCTTTTGCCCCATTTGTTGAAGCAGTTTTTTTACATCAGGTTTACGTTTGGCCATTATCTATTGATCTTGCCTTTTTTCTTAGCTTTAGAACCAAATTTTCCGTAAGACTCATCTCTGCTAGCTTTTAACTGTGCAGGTGTTCTTTTCTTTTTGATTCTCATAGCAATAGATTCATCTTTTCTAGCTTTGAAACCTTGTTTTTTCTTACCGACTCTTCCACCTTTTTTCATCATAGTGCCACCTTTCATGCCCATGTCAGGCGTATAAAAGCCTGATGCTTCGTCTTTTCTTCTAGTGCCAGAAATCATTCCTCTTCCGCCACCCATCATTTTTGCACGTCCACCTTTATTAAATCTAAATCGTGCAGGTCTTACTCCGTTTTGTCTCATTTTTTTCCTCCATTTTTGAAAATTTGAGTTCCCTTTATACCAAAAATACTTCCGACGACGAGGATCCAAAGGGTACTGAACCAAGTCGGCAGTGCCGCAAAATGTTCGAAGAAAATTTTTACTTTCTCCAAAGCGCCCGGATCGTCCGAGAAGACCCCCCAAGCGAGCACAATTATGGGCGCCGACAAAATCACAAGAACGAACTCGTCCTTGTAATCATTTTGACGTGCCTCTAACAACTTACCCTGGTAAGCTTCTTCACCTCGAGCTTGTCGTTCAGCGTGCAGTAGTTGAGCATCGGACATCGCGACTTTTGCCCTTTGCTTATTAGCATAAATTTTACTACCAGCGGAGACAGCTAATTTAATTGCTGACAACCACATGTTAGTACCACTTAGCTGTTTTCTTTTTGTCCTTAAGCATTCTTTTAGTTCCTCTAACCTCTGTTTCATCTCCAGTTGGTATGTAGTTTCTTGGCATACCATCAGCAGTTGTTACAGATCTAGGATCTAACTCAATATTTTGAGATGGAATACCTATTTCTTCGGACTCAACAAAAAATTTATCCTCTTTTGCCATTTTTCCTCCTGTTTTTACTTATACCAGCTCTGTTTAAAGCTATTGCAATCGCTTGTTTACGATTTTTTACTTTTTTATCAGAGCCACCAATTTTTAGAGTTCCTTTTTTGAACTCTTTCATGACCTTTTTAACCTTTTTTTGGCCTTTTGTCATTTTTTTTTCTTCTTCATACCATTTTTATTTTTTGGTATGACTCCTCTAGCCATTAATATGTCTTTTTTAGTGATTTTTCCATCACCAGACACATCAGGGAAAGATTTTTTCTTCTTCATCTTCATTTTTTTCTTCTTCATCATCGATTTTCTCCTTCATATTTTTCTATTTCGATATCTGGTATCATTTTATCTACATTTGGAATAGATTTACTTAATACCGTTTTTTCAATTGATGTATTAGCTCTTAGTTTTGCTAATTTTTCGTTCTGATCCAACTTGTCTTGTTTATCTTGTTGGTTCATCATCGCCTTCATACGATCAAGATTAATTCTCTCTTGTCCTTCGGCACGTTTTCTTGCATCGTCCATAGCTCTAAGGTCTAATTCTCTTGCTCTTAATTGTGCAACTGGATCATTTCCAAATCCTGCTGTTACTTCACGTTCTTCTTTTAAGAATTCTGCCATCATCTCAGCAATCAAGACAGCTTTTCTAGCTTCTATTCTTAACTGCATTTGTTTTAATTGTTCAGCAGCTTGTGGATTTTGTTGTGCAATCATTCTTAACTGTTGCATTTGTGGAATCTCTTCTCTAAATTCTAATTCAATTTGTTCTTGTGACATTAAACTAATATGTTCAAAAATATTTTTTTCCATAGCAGCAGTTACCATCGGATTATTTCTAGCCATGTTAGTTGCCATAAAATTTAAATGCGAAGTAATATGTGCTCTGTGATCTTGTCCTGGAAACGCATTAAATGGTTTACCAGATAAAGCCATAATATTTTCTGCAGCAGGGTCCATAGGTGCAGGTGGTTGAGGTTTGACTAATAACAAGTCAACATCTTTTACACCCAATGCTTCGTACATATTTCTATACGCTTGATACATGTTGTGCATCTGAGGATTAGATGTCGCCAGTTGCAACTCTGTTTGCGCGAGGGAAATACGCTGAGTCTGTGAAAAGATGTTGGGATCAGCAACTGGGACAATATCTACCCGATCATCAAAGTCTTGTTGTTTAATCATTCTTTGACCCCCAACTACATCGTACGGATATTCCGGTGGTAAATATAATTTGAATACTCTTGCAAGAAGTTTAAATTCTTGTTTTAGTGAAGAGTAAATTCTTTTATGTATAGCAGACATTGTTCTGCTACCTCTTTCAAGAAGAGCAACAGTTGTTCCTACAGCTGCTTGTTGATTGCCATCACCAACTTGTAAGTCTGCGATAGATGCAAATCTTTGTCCAGCTTGAACAACTATACCCATTAAGTTTAATAATGTTGCAGATGGTTCTTTAAATGGCAACATCATAAAAGAATCTTTTAAGTTACCACCAGGAGCATCTACATCTCTAAACTCACCAGGTTGTATTGATTGCGCATCATCTCTAATTCTAATGCCACGCATTTTAAATCCTGCGGGTAGGTTGGAGAGCGTACCCGCATCCAATAATTGACGAAGAGCTGCAGTTGCAGTTCTAGACAGACCACCAATCATATGGATGAGACCAAAACCATAAAAACCTAGTCCAGGTAAAAATTTAAAATGGACAAAGTATTGTATTTTATTTTTGTTTGGATCTCCAATTTCATAATTTCTTCTAATAGATAAAACTTCTCTTGTTGCTAATTCTACCGTTACAATGTATGGAATTTTTATGCCAGAGGGTTCACCAGATTCGTCTTGGTGTTCAAAACCTTCTAAATCTAAATCAACATGACATTCTAACAAAGTATAAATATCATCGTCTTTAGATTTTCTTTGTCCTTCTAATTCTCTTTCTTTTTTCTCTACATCATTTTCATTATAGCCAGGCGTTCCTAATTCTATATCTCTATAAAAACCAGCGACCTGTTGTTTTCTTAAATCGTTTTTTGAAACCTTGACCCTGTGAATGATTGCTTCCGCATCGTCCAATGAGGTAGCCGAATATGGAACAATCAAATCATCAGCGGGTACAAACTTTGACGTAGCTCTTTTTTCAAGTTCATCATAGTAAACTTTTTTAAATGCTGAACCTGCAAGTGGAAGATAAAAAAGCATTTGGTCAAAGTCGGGCTCATAGTCTTTCATTTTTTCCATAAGCTCGTAATTCATATAATCTTTTACACGTTCGGCCTGTTTACTTTTTTCAGGATTAGGTGCACCAACAACTTGAGTTCTAATAGGTCCGTTTGCTGGTAATAATTCTTTGTATGCTAATGCTTGAAACTGAGTAACAGCTTCTGCCAAGACTGGGTGCGTGGCGCCTGATGCACCTTGAAATGGTTCTGTACGCATGTCATATTTAAATCCTAAAAGATCTAAACCTTTTGCATAACTTGATGCCCAATCTTTTCTTGAAGCATTATAGTCTTCATACTTTCCAACTAAGTCTGAACCAAGTTCTCCTAAAACTTCGTCCGGTAAAAATTCTGCTAAGTTTGCGTAATGTTCATCACCACCTTCTGGTGATGCTGCGTTAGGATCAAAATCTATTTCAACTGATCCATCTTCTAATTCTGTGGTTTCAATGGGCCCTGGTGCCTGTTGCTCTTCTACTGCAACTTCTTCAACTGTTTCTTGAATTTCTTCTTCACCCGGAACTGTAACCGAGCCCCTTGGACCTTGCGTCAGGGACTTGTCTATTTTGTCTGCCATTTTGTTTCTCCAATTTAACTACTTTAACAGTATTATAATTTATTTTCAAGCCTTGAGGCGTTGGCCCAGACTTGGGTGGTAATAAGTGAGTTTTAGGATATTTAGTCATCTGCATCTCTAGTCGTCAGGTTAATCGGGTCTCCTTGAATGTCTTTGGCATATCCAAATTCTTCAGCTAATTGGTTTGCTCTTATTTCAGCGTCCGCAGCCGACAATTCTCCAGAAGACATTTGTTTAACTTTTTTACCCGTAGCAAACTCTTCCATAGTTCTTGAAGTGCCTTCATACATATCATCAACTGTTCTAACAATTTCATCTTCAACGTCAAAGCCTCCATCTGGATCAGTAGTATATGCTCTAGAATCTGTTGCTACAAAATCTTGTCCTTTTTGATATCTCATCTCTACTGGTTGGTTATATTGATTATCCCAATTAACAACCATTTCATCACCGTAGTCTTCTATTTTTACGCCTGGTATTTTTTTATTTGTGTAAGTAGTAGCAATTACTTCATCAGTATCTTCTAATCTGTAATAGTCCATGTGATCAGGTTTATTTATTTTATAATCAGTTGTTCTAGCTGAGTCATCAAAAATTCTTTTTTCACCTGCTTGTACAGCTTTGTTGTATTCATCTTCTGTAAGTTTAACTTTTTTAGTTTTAAAAAGATTTTCAGCAATTCCTGTGTTTCTAAATTTATTAGCAAAAGTTGCAAACCAATCTGGAATTTTAGTGGTCGAGTCTTTTATATTTTCTATTGTTGTAAATATTTTTTTAGTTTTAGCTGGCCCTAATCTTATACTTGCTATACCTGCCATGGTTGCAGGAACTAATGTAGCTAATTTTAAAAAGGATCTTCTGGTAATACCTTTTTTAGGAGTACCATCTTTAAAACCTAGACGTTGAACTATTCCACCTTCTGCAAGAAAATTTCTATCATCAGAACTTGGTCTGTAAGATGTAATGCCAGAGTCTTTTTTAAAATTAGGTTTTCTTCTTTCTGCAAGCGGTGGTGAAAACGCTGAAGGTTGATCAGGTGTATCATCTTTATAAGGAGACTCACTAATACCAAATAGTGAACCTATTTCTTGAAAGTCTCTTTTAATTGCATCTAAGTTTTGTCTGCCTCTATCACTTAGTGTAGCCTCTTCATCGTAATCTAATATAGGCGGTGTGTTTATATCTAAAAATTTGTCATATGCTTTCATAGCTTTATCAATAGGTAGATTAAAATTTTCAGCTTCTTCTCTTACTCTGTCTAATTCTTGCTTATATTGATAAGTCTCTTGTCCTAGCTGTAAAGCAGGCAACGCATAGGTAGATCCAATTTTTCCAACCTTAGATAAAATAGGAAAAAGTTTCTTAGCTCCTTCAATAGGAACACCTGCTCTTGCAACAAACCTTGAAAATTTTTTAAAGTTACCGCCAGATTCATTGTATAGACCCATGAGTCTTGATGCTTCATCTGTAAAAGCAAGAGGCAATGTTGTAATTAAAGGACTGTCCTCTGCGAAGTCTGTCATGCTTGCAAACAACGCCTGGATAACAGGAACATCTAAAGCTGCTAAACCTTTTAAACCAACGTTAACAGCGTCTTTAGGTATCTGTGAAAGATACTTACTTAACAACTCTGGATCCGCAAAAGGATTAGCACTTAGTCTGAATCCTGCTGCCTTTGGTGATAGTTTTTGAGTAAATGTTTCTACAGGTTTATTTTTTACTTCACTTAAAAAATATTTTTTATTTTTATAAGTATCCTCTATATTTTTAACAGACTCCGATGAAAAATTTTCATAATCTGATTTTTTAAATTTTACTCCTTTATTTATTTTAGGAGATCTAACTTGATACTCATCAGCAAATGCTAAAGAATCTTCATTAAATTTTTTAATTGCATTGTCTAAAGACATTTTTTCTGTTTTATAAACAACTGTTTTTTTATCTTCGTCTATCGCTCTTAATAATTTTGACAAAGGTAAATCTATTGCATTTTTTTTAGCTTGATTAGCTTCGGTAGATATAAGTTGAAATGCTTCTGCATAACCAGGTGCTCTTCTAGAAACATTAGAAAGACCAAAAATTTCATCTAGTTCAAGACCTGGTTGAGTTAAGTTACGTCTTTGAGTTCTAAATGTCCCTGAAGGGTAGCCTAATAAATTATCTATAGAATCAAAAACAAGATTTCTTTTAAGCCCTGAAGAAAATTTAAATTCACCTGTATCAATTCTATCTATAATATCATTAATAGTTTCTTGATTGGGTAATACCATACCAGCTGGTTTATATCCCCCTTCTAAAGCTCTTAGATATTTTTTAATATCATTGTCTACTTGATTTACTAAATCTGCTTTTCCTGCAGCATCAGCTTTATCGTAGGCATCTCCATATATTCTTTTAGTTAACTCTTCTCCCCTTTTAACATCTGGATCAAATTTAAATTCTTCGTTAAGAGCTTTTATAATTTCATCAGAGGATTCTAATTTAGCCCTAACTCTTTCTTTTCCAAGCTTACTCATTATTTGTTTTCTTTCTTCTTTACCTAATTTCTCTAATAAACCACCTTTATATTGACTTCTAGATCTAGACTTTGCTTGCTGCTTTTCTCCTAAGGCTCTATTAATTATAGCGTCTGCGTTTGCTTCTGTTAAGTTTAATTCTTTTTTAATTATTGGACGTGAAACATACTCACCTTTTTTTAGTTTATCTAAAACAAAATCTCTAACTCTTTTTTTAAGGACCTCAGCGTCAGCTAAGTTCATTTGAATACCTTGTTCTTTTTTTAATTTTCTAACTAACTCATTAAATTTTTTAGTTGTTTCTTTTGTAACATTATCAAATGTAGCTTTTGAACCAGAGCCTGTTCCAGGGGTGTATTTAATACCTGCTTCTTTAAGAGCTTTTTTTATAATTTCAGGAACAACCTTACCTGTTTGAGCTGGGCCTAATTGTCTTCTTAAGTTTTCTGCTGTAGTCGCTGATTGCAATTTACCAAATTCTAATGCACTTAAACCATCGGCAAAATCTGTTCTTTCTACTATCTCTTCAGAACCATATGAAGGAGGAAAGTCTTCACCCTTATCAATTAAACCTAAATAAAATTTTTTTCTGTCTTGTATGTAACCAAGTGCATCTTTAGAATCTACACCTGCTTCCATAGCTTTCTCATATTCTTGATTTAATCTATCAACTACAATTTCTTTTTTTGAGGGAAAACCAGGTAAGTCAACTGACTGTGTTCCAAAATATGTTTGCACATATAGGTCTGCTACTTTTTTAAAATTTTCAAATGTGTATGGTTTTTTTGGTGGGGCTTCTATTTCTGTACCATTAGCTAAAGGTAATCTCGGACTCTTAAGATATGCAAGAGCTTGTTTGTATTTTCCAAGCTCCATTATTAAACTCCTAATATGCCAGCTAGTCCACCGCTTTGATTTGGTTCTCTACCTTCAGTATCAAACTTAGTTAAATCTTCGATCTGTCCTTTTTCCTCAACGTTTAAACCTTCTCTTGGTTTAGCAAATTTTTGAAGAATACCTGTTTCTTCTAAGACCTTTGTTAGCTGAGGCATACTTCCCACCTCTGCTAATTGATCTGTAATATTATCTAAAGCAAACAAAACCTCATCACCAAAGATTTGTCTAGCCATTTGTATTGGGTCTTGTTTTCCAATTCTAAAACCAAAACCTGCTTTTGATAAAACTTCTCTAGCCGCTGCTCTAACAAGTGCTTCTTGTCCTCTACTTGGAAAACCTAAGAATTCTCTTTCTTCATCTGATTTTATAAACGTCTCTAAATTTTTTTCACCTACTTCTTCGCCTTTTAATACTTTACTAGTTTCTTTAGTTTCGTCTAATATTTCATCAAAAGGGTTTACAGGGTTTTTTCTTGCATCTGGAAAATCTATAACGTCACCTTCTTTCTTGGTGCCTGATGCTGGTTTCTTGAATCTATCATAGATGTCATCTATTTGTCTTTTTAACAATTCAGACATTTCACCAAACTCACGCTTAGCTGCATTGTATATATCGTCTTTCTTCACACCTTGCTTAGAAAGATTTCTAACCGCCTGTAAAAATTTTATCATTGGTCCCATTAATAATATGTCCTCTGTTTAGGTAGTGCAGGTTCATCCTTATAATCTTCAGGGTGTTGAATCAAACCACCTTGTCTAAATCTCATCACAGCCTGGGTCATACTATCGACCAAGTCATCATGATCTCCGTAAGGAAAGGCAGCGCATTCTTCAATCACCTCTTGAGCAAACTCCATTTCTTTGGGCGCCCATATCAGCCCCGACTCAAACATCGGTGATACTGCGTTTACTCTAGTGTGCTTGTCGTTGCCTTTACTAGGTGTGAAATTTATAACAGGGATTCCCATTTTACGCAACTCATAAGTTAAAGGCAGTCCGGAAGCCTTACTCTCAACTATTACAGTTTCAGGGTTCCAGTAGCCATATTGCTCTAGAGCAAGCCTACGTAATTCAGGAAATTCATATCTGCCCTTCAAAGAGTCTACTAATATTAAATTAGGAGGGTCATCTTCACTTGGACGAAAAACTCCCCAGGTAGTTATGGCAGAGTAATCTGCAGTTTCTTTTTTCATAAAAGCAGTGTCATAAGATTGTATGACATGTTCCAAGGGAGGCAGCTCTTCATCTTCCCAGTCTTTCCACCATTCTCTTTTTATCAAAGCACCTTCTTCTGAGGTAGGGTTCTGCATATATTGAGCATTCCATTTTGATAATGGTATGGAGGCTTTTACAGATTCTAAATCCTGTAATTTCCAATACTCAGGCCACACAGGTTTTCCTGATGGCATGATAGCAGGAAACTCTATTATCTCCCATTGATCTGCTTTAACTTCTTTTTGTGCACTAAGTAATCTACCTGTTAAATCTTTTTCGTTCCAACGAGTCATGATTACAATTATAGATCCACCAGGTTGCAAACGTTGTCTTGGCCCTGACGTATACCACTCGTAAGTTCTATCCAGAGCTTGTGCATTCATTGCATCTTGTTCAGAGTGTGGGTCATCAATAATTAAAAGATCAGCGCCTCTTCCTGTGATTGCCGATCCTACACCCGCTGCATAATACTCACCACCCTGTTCTGTTTCCCATTTACCAGCGGCCTGAGAATCTGGGTTGAGTCTAGTTTTAAAAACCTGTTTGTATTCTGCGGAGTCCATCAATCCTTTTGCCTTACGACCAAACCTAACTGATAGCTCAGTTGTATTTGTTGATTGAATAATTTTTAATTTAGGATTTCTACCTACCATCCAGGCGGGCAAAAGATAAGAACCAAACTCAGACTTTGTATGTCTTGGTGGCATATTAATAATTAATCTTTTTATTTTACCGTCAGCTAGTTTATTAAATTTTTCTGCTATACGTTTGTGATGTGAGCCCTCTATAAAATCTGGCCAGACGTGTTTAACAAAAGTTAAGAAATCATTTCTAATCGAAGATTGTTTTTTCTTTTCACCGTATTGATTTGCTAATAAAACAAATTGTCTTCTAACATCAGCAGGTAGCTTATCTAAGTTCTGTATAAATTTTTCATTCATAAAATTTTTTTTGCAAAATTTTTTTGAGGTTGTTTTGAAAACCTGCAAAGTATTTTACGCTTATAAAAGTAAAAAACAAGGCATAAAGTGCTAGGTCTGGGACCCCTTTGTCTGTATATAAAAAAACTTTTTTGTAAATTTTAAAAAATGAGATTTGGTCTGGGACCACTATGGAAAATCTCGGCCCGTTAGGGCCGAGAGTAGAAAGGTCATGCCCAATCTTTTAGAGCATGTTTCTTGATGTAGATCGCAGGACCTACAACAACATCTTTACGACCTGTAATATAATTGTCGTTGTCGAATGTAATCTTCCACAACAATGTTGCTTCTGGGTTAAGGGGCAAATTTCTTAGCTTGCCCTCTTCGTTTACTATTAATACATCACCGTTTGGAAAAGTTATGCACTCAACATAACCACCAACAAAGTCTTGCGCCTCTTTTAGTGATGGAGTTTTACTCTCGTCGTCAATGTAATTAAATTGACTTTGATCAGTGTTGGCAGATTTAAAGTAATCTGCCAGGCTGATTTTGTTTTCTTGTTCATTCATATTTATATTTCCTTTCTAGGATAATCCTATAGTAGGTGGGTCCTGATTGTCAACCTCTTTTATAACTTTAGTTTTAAAGGGTCTGCCGGCCCAATTAGTATGGGTATGAACATGAACCTCAATAGATGTTTCCTTGGGCTCGTTGCATGGTGCAATCTGTCTGCATTGATCTGCATATTTATTGAAGAACTGATTCCAACAGCCTTGACTACAGAACCATTGCCACGCACTATCTCTATTCCAATTAGTGATTGGAACTTTTCTGGTCCTTAAAACTTTATTGCCTTTAACACCTCTTATTCTATCCTGTGTTCTATGTTCATGGCAGTTTGGTCCATGGCACCAATTATAATTACTCATACTACCCCCAACATTACAATCATTGCAAAGAAAAAGACGCAACTATAAAATTCAAATCTTGTCATATTGCACCTGTCCCAAATAAAAATGTTAATGCTATGGCGGCAACACCGGCTACGCAAACGATCGCGATTGCGATCGTTATGCCTAATTGATTAGGGTCGTCCATTTAGAACCTCACTTTCCAAGAACCTTTTGCAGTTCTATAACCTTTTGCATCTAGATCAAAATAAGTCATTAATGCATCTCCAATCTTAGATGTCCAATATCTGCTTTGATCTGTCCACTTACCATTTCTTGTAATGTGACACTTATCCTTGTTAGAAAAATAAGTGATTGTAAATTGTTTGTTTCTTTCCATTTTCTTTCCTTTCGTTAATATGGGTATCCTATATTAAATAGGATACCCTTGTCAACCCTTAATTTACAGATTGTTGTTGTGCTTTGAAATAAGCGATTTTTTCTTCTCTAGTCATTTCAACCTTATCTTCCAAAAGACTTGCCAAGTTTTCTGGACTATAAACAGATAGAGCCATTGAAGAACTTGCATCTAAAATACTTTCATTCAAAGCAATTCCAAGTTTATCTGCAAGGGCTTTTGCTTGGTCGAAGTATCTATAAGATTTAAGACCTAATCTTAATTTCTTCATCTTCTCATCAACATAATTAAAAATCTTCTCATGTGTTCTAACTATATCTTCCTGACTTTTTCTGAACATTTTAAAAATTTCAAAAGTTGTTTCATCAACTTTAAATTGTCTAGTATGACAGTAACTAGAACCAACAACCCAGATTTTATAATCATCATCATTGTCCCATGCTTGAACAGGTTTAGTGATTGATTTATCTTCGTTAGAAGAATTAGAAAACCCTAACCATTTATCACAAGCCGCCTCGTGATCGTAGTATCTTGGATTTCTTTTTTCTTCTTTCCATTGTAAATCATAATCTGGATTAAGACCTTTGGCTTTCATTTCTTCTCGGTAATAAGCACGACCAAAAGCACTTGATCTATGATAACCAGATAGACTTGGGTCTAAAGTAAAGTTGATTTTTATTTCTTCTTTATCTTCTTTCCCTTCTTCATCTATTGTTGGTTGATGAAAGATGAAACAATTATCGTGGTACAATTCCCCACCTGACCTATCATATTTTTTTATCATTGATCTAATTGTATCAACATCTTCTTGCGGTTGATGTGATCTTATGACATTATTTGCCAACTCTAAAACTTTTGGTTTCATAGTGTCATAAGTATTTTTTGCGTCTTGCCACTCTCTAATGACAGGACTATCTTCTCTTTCCCAATGAGATTGAAAAACATTTTCTATTGTTTTTCTTTTTTCTGCATTGAGTGTTAGTCTTTTTTCCATTTTCTTTCCTTTCGTTAATTTATTTTTATATACACTATTGACAATCTTTGTCAATAGGATTATATAGGAATAATCAAAATAAAATTTGTACCACACCTTTTATTTTGGCGGACAACTTGCAGTTGTAAAAAATGGTGCTGTTCACACCTACCTTTCGCAGCTGCAATTGATCCAGAAAGGAGGAAACATGGCAAATGTAACAAATGGTAGTATGGCTTCGACAGCTAGTACTACAGATCCTGTAGAGACAATAGACTCTGCTTCTGCAGCTCAGCTGTCCAGGATTGCTGACTCGCTGGACGTCATCATTAGGATGATCAGAGAGGATCAGGAAGAGACTAAAAAAAGATGGGAAAAAGAAACCATAGGTGAGTAGGGCTGCTGAGCCCTGGTCCATTGTCTAAACACCGCGTGAAGAGCGTCTTCAAGTGCAATGGGCCTGGGGTCAGCAGCTGATGGAGCTGTTGGTCTCCTTTGGTTTTCCGCTTGAAAGCTTAGAGTTTGGTATTTATGTTTTCTTTTGTCCAGGCTCCGAGCTTCAAGCGGCAAGCGTCAAGCCGCAAGCCGCAAGCATTGACAAGTGTCAAGCCGACTGGTATAGTATAGGATAAGAAAGGATAAATTATGAAAGTAAAAGAAGCAATTAAAATTACAGACTCATTTACAAAAACAAGCAAGATGCCTGGACTGAGCTATAGCCTGCCAGCCTGGGAGTGTAAGACAGGTTCGAAGCTCCGGAAGATACCAGGCTCAGTCTGTGCCAGCTGTTACGCATTGAAGGGCAACTACACCCGTTACGCAGCCATCAAGCAAGCACAATACCGTAGACTGGAAGCAATGAAGGACCCGCGCTGGGTCCAGGCCATGACGGCAGTCATCAAGCGCCAGAAGTGGTTTCGCTGGCATGATGCAGGAGACGTTCAGAGCTTAGAACATTTAAACAATATTTATAAAATCTGCGAAGCAACACCGGACACCAGGCACTGGCTGCCAACCCGTGAAGCATGGATAAAGAACGAGCTGGACCGGAAGCCAGTCAACCTGGTGATAAGGTTCAGTCCTCCTATGATGGGCCAGCGGGTGGACACGTGGCCCAACTCTTCAATGGTTGTAGAAGAAGGCGCGAGCTGTCCGGCCCCGAAGCAGGGCGGCAAGTGTGGAAGTTGTAGACAATGCTGGGATCCTGCTGTAAAAGTAGTTTCATACGGTAAACATTAAAATGTTCAGACATCCAAAATATTATAAAGAATTACGAAAGCTACGTAATAAACTGGATCAGGTCATTAGCGACGAAGCTTCGACGGAAGCGACAAGCGTGCATCCTGATCCGGGCCTCAAGCAACAAGCCGCAAGCGACAAGCCACAAGCTTCAGCAGGCACCAAGCCTCAAGCAGCAAGCAGCAAGCCCTGTGGCGCAAGGGTCAAGCCCCAAGCCACAAGCGTCAAGCTCCTTGACTAACCTTCCCTCATAAAGTTTTATGGAGTTAAGACCAAGGGCCTTAACTAGGATAAATGTATTGTTCGGATGTTTCACGTGGAACGCAATTTGATGTGGCGAGAGCCTAATTTTGTTTGTCTTTGTTACTTTTAATTCGATGGTAAAAAAGTGGCCAGAACTATTGCAACCCAATATATCAGGAGTACCCCATGAAGCGGTATTTTCCACACGTGTAAATGATAATTCGCAATTATTTTTAGTGTTGAACGTTTTAATTTCATGCCAAAATTTCTTTTCGGGTTTCACTACTACACCTTCTTGATAACTTTGCCCATCTTCCAAGTTTCAGGTGTGATTGTGATTACTAATCTGTGACTCTCTCTAACACCAATCAATTTATTTTCAAGTAAATCTATACCCTTGATGTCATAAAAATCCCCGTTCGGTAAAACAACTTGCACTCTTGCATTGGCTGCTACCTCACCCTTCATGAATTTATCTAACGCTGCTCTTAATACCTTTCCAGTAAACATAGGTTGATTTATAGTCTAGGTTGTAGTAAAAATCAAGTATGGGTTTACCAAAGAAATTAACAGAACAACAAATGAAATTTGCCTACGAGTTGGTTACCAACGAGGGTAGAAAAACAGCTACTGAGTGTGCAGTCGATGCAGGCTTTGCAAAAGACTCTGCCAGGCAGTATGCAAGTAAGTTACAAAACCCACAGCTGTATCCTTTAGTTGTTAAATACATTGGTGAACTTAGAGAAGAGTGGCAGAAAAAATATGAAGTTACTTATGAAAAACATATTGCAGAGCTTGGCCAGATTAGAAAAGACGCTCTTAAAAAAGGTGCGTGGTCAGCTGCGGTGAATGCAGAGGTTGCCCGAGGTAAAGCGGCTGGTTTATATATTGAACAGAAGATAATAAGAACTGGTAAATTAGAAGATTTAACAACAGAAGAATTAGAATCACGAATGAAAAAAATAATTGATGATTACTCCCCAATCTTAGAAGGTATAGAAGTTGAAGACCTGAAACAAAAAGTACGGAAAGAAAAGCCATCACCAGATAAGATGCATCCACTGAAACCGATTGAATCATAATAAAATACGTTCCATTTTTACTATACATCCTACAGGAAATATGTTCCTATCTGAGAATGAAACATCTTTTTCTTCATATGAGGCAAACGTCCAAACAAATTTGGAAGTTTTTTTGTAAATGTATGCATGCGTTATCATTTTGCTGCATTCGAATTTATCAAATTCTTCTACTGATGCATGGCCTGCGTCCCCGGTTATGTCGACCCACTCGAGACGATAAAAATAATAAGTCTTCGAGCCGATCTTAACATGTCTGTATTTTGATTTCTTATTTACCATAGAGTTTATTTTACCTAAAACAGGTTTTAGAAAAACCCTTTTTATGCGCGCGCGAAGGGAAATCCTTTGTAGCAGCTTGTAACACCATGTAGCAGATTTGTAGCAAGCTTTTATTCAATGATATCAATAGTTTAAGTCCAATGTAGCAATGTAACAAGTATTTTTCTCTCACTTTTATTTTTTTTTCATTTTAGGTAAATCAAGTACTATGGTCCCTGATGCCTGATTCCTTCTTCTCGTAATATAGGTCAACTCTTCTTAACCATTCAAACATAAAGTGTTGAAATTTCTTACCCGTTGCCCCATACTTCAAAACATTACCACCCTTCACGCTAATTAGAATCACTCCAGATTGTATTGTTGTATTATAGACACAGTTGTGAGCCACGGCGTAGGCTGCACATTGTATGAAATAATCATCAATCCATTCTTCTTTCTTAAACTTGTTGCTTTGTTTAAAGTCTAATATAGCAGGCTGTCCTTCATATACTCCCACGACATCACAGGCGCCCGCATACAATCCAGGGTACCACAAGGGTATCTCTAGCCCCCAAACCTTGTTGAGCAGCTTA
>VTLG01003704.1_pt1 | contig 16259 bp, 27 predicted proteins | sample 4694571 | NCBI WGS metagenome assembly VTLG01 (sample SAMN12604809, study PRJNA352737) | marine metagenome | biome: ENVO:00000447; feature: ENVO:00000209|ENVO:00000569|ENVO:01000036; material: ENVO:00002151; isolation source: viral sequences binned using virsorter ...
TAAAAGCTCGACAACAAGGTATTAGTACCTACTGTGCAGGAAGAGTATTCTGGAAAACATATTTCACTCCACATGCACGTTCAGTTGTTATGGCTCATGACAGTGCAACATCAGACGCACTTTTTAATATGAGTAGAAACCTTATTAGAAATATGGAAAAGATTTATAAACCAAAAGAATTAAAATCAAATGCTAAAGAGATTGTTATATCATCTCCACATTTTAAAAAAGATGAGGTTGGTGAAAAACCCGTAGCATCATATAGATTATATACAGCAGGTTCTCCTGAAGCTGGTAGAGGTACAACCCCAACGATTGCACATTTATCTGAGGTTGCATTCTGGCAGCATGATGAAAAGATATTAGCTGGTTTGTTCCAGGGTATATCCGAAGCTGAGGGTACTGAAGTTATACTTGAGTCAACAGCTAACGGTGCAACAGGAGAATTTTATAGATTATGGAGAGGAGCCTTAGAAGGTGAAAATGAGTATACACCAATATTTTTACCTTGGTTTGTTACAAAAGAATATTACAGGGATCCTCCAGAAACATTCGAACGTTCCTCAGAGGAGGAGCTACTGGTAGAGCAATACGATCTAAATGACGGTCAACTCTACTGGCGTCGGTTGAAGATAGCTGAAGGTGGGGAACTTAAGTTCCGCCAGGAATACCCAGCAACTCCCGATGAAGCTTTTATTACGGCTGGCTCTTCAGTATTTGCATTGGACAAGTTAAATGAACTTGAACCTATAGCGCCTGAAAAAAGAATGCGCTTTGACTTTAATGCAAGTATGTGGGAAGATTCCACTGAAGGTAATTTCTATATATGGGAATATCCGGATTGGGATAGTAATTATGTAGTAGCTGCTGATGTATCCTTAGGGGTAGGTCAAGATTATTCAGCAGCTGTTGTTATGAATACAGATAGGAAAGTAATTGGTTTGTTTAGAGACAACCATTTAGATCCGAGTAAGTTTGGTGATTTATTATTTTATTTAGGAAGATATTATAATAATGCATTGTTGACTGTTGAAAGTAATTCTATGGGGATAGCTACATTATCACGGCTTACTCAAATGAATTATATAAATTTATATAAACAAACTAAAATCGCTGCTATATCTAAAGAGGAAGGTTTAGTTCCAGGTTTTAGAACAACACAATCAACGAAGCCTCATATTATAGGTAACCTTAAAAATGCTGTTGAGAATGATGATATATGGATAGGTTCTCATATTATTATCCAAGAATTAAAAGATTATATATCAACAGAGTCGGGGAAAACTGAAGCTGCACCTGGGTGTCATGATGATACTGTTATGGCAATGGCAATTGCTTTAGAAACTCTACGAACACATTATGATAAGTTAACAAGAGATAAAGTCCCGTGGTCTCAGAGAGCTGGTCAGTTTACACAAGACCAGACTGAGTGGATTTAACAGAATCCCGTTGTCCTCACTGCTCCGGCGGAAGCAGGGGATATATCCGCCATTTATAGGAGTTAAAATGAATATTGAAAAATTAAGGGAAGAATTAAAAATTGATGAAGGTTGTGTTCATGAAATATATAAAGATCACCTCGGTTATCCTACTTTTGGGATTGGCCACCTCATTACTGACTCCGATCCTGAGTATGGTTTAGAAGTTGGTACTGAGATTGGAGAAGAAAGAATTAATGATGTTTTTGAAAAAGATATAGGTATAGTTATTGCTGATTGTGAAAATGAATATGTATTCTTTAATGATCTCCCAGAGGAAGCCCAGCGCATTGTTGCGAATATGATGTTTAATATGGGTAAACCTCGAATGCAGAAATTTCTTAAGTTTAAAGTTGCTCTTGCAGAACATAACTGGGAGAAAGCTGCAATAGAAATGGAAGATAGTTTATGGCATAAACAAGTAACTAATCGAGCTAATAGACTTATTGAAAGAATGAAGAATGTCGCATAAGAAGATAAGACGTGCTGCTATACGTTATCAGAATAGCCAAGCTCGTAGAGGAAATTATATACCGTCAATTGAGGAAGCTATACAAGAGGTTTTAAAAACTCAAAATGACAACAAAGAAACTACAACCAGAATCAAAGTATAATGAATATGATGAGGATGGAGATGGTATAGTTTCAGATTCTGAACTAGCGCATGTAAAAGAAATAAAGGAAACAGAAACTGCTTTGAGAAAACATTTAGCACAATTACGTATGGCAAGATATACATTAATAGGAATGGGTATTTTTACTGTTGCAATGTTTTTTGTTCCTTTAGAAAGAGTTGAAGCATTATCTGATCTGTCTAATTTATTTTATATTTCAGGTGCAGGTATTGTTGGTGCGTATATGGGATTTAACAAAATTAAAAAATAAGAGGATGATATGATAATGTTTTTTGTTTTTGTTGCCACAATGGTTGGTGTAAATAATGCAGAATTTATTGATACTGCTAAAAAAGAAATGACAAGTGGTCATGAATGGGCGTATGTTGGGAAGAAAGAACCTAATGGTAAAGTACCGGCATTAACTATAAAACCAACAGTTGGTAATGAATATATTCTATTTAAATTAAAAAAAGATTTTTAAATGGAATGTCAAGGCATCTGTACTTTAAATGAAGAAGACTATTGTATAGGATGTGGTAGATCTATTAAAGAAATTATATTAACAGGGGAAAGATATAAAATGAGAGACAAGTTATTAAAAGCATGGCAACTTTATGCCGAAGGAAATAAGCAAAAGCATTTAGCAAATATAGAAGTATATTTAAATCAATCTGTAGGTATTGGTGAGCATAGTGATATTTTAGAGGCTTTAGAACAAGAAGCTGAAAAGGTATCTTACTGGGATGATCAATTACATGTGATAAGTAAATTATGAAATGTTATACACACATAAAAATAATAGGTTGCTTATAGAAGGTTCTACAGGAAAAGTTTATAAAGATAATGAACTATTATTTAAAGGTAACAGTTATGTTGCTATAAAGTTATTTATTAAGAACTCAGATAATAATGAGAACGTATTAAAAATGTTTGAAGCACAATTAACAATGCGTGAGCAATGTAGATTTGATGCACAAACAAAGAGTGAACGATTGAACCCAGGAGCGGATCATGAACGAGAGATACATTCAGCGACCAAAGGAAGTAAAAGTAAAACCCGTAAAAGAAAATAAAAAAGAAGAAAAAAGAGAACTTCCTAAAGCGGGTAGTTATACTGTTGCTGATTTAGAAAAATCAAAAAAGATATATTCAAATACTGGAGGTAAATACTAATGGCATCTCCAGGTTATAAAGAAGTAGTTACTGATGAACAATTAATTAATTTAATTGAAACAGGTGTACATAATTCTTCAGGAGATTGGTTAAATGCAACTGATCTAGCTAGAGAAAGATTAAAAGCTACTTATGAATATGCAGGTTTAGCAAATTATCATTTAGCACCACAAGGTGTTAGCACTATTGTTGATACAAGTACAACAGAAGTAATTGAAGCTTATACTGCAGTTATATCTGATTTGTTTTTAGCGAATAATAAGTTAGCTCGTTTTGTTCCGTATGATGAAAGTCCAGGTTCATTTAAAGCAGCAAAAGATGGTTCTGCTTTAGTTAATTACTGTTTATTTAAAAAGAATAGTGGGTGGGAAATTTTACAACAGTGGATTAAATCTTCTTTGTTATGGAAGAATGCAATCTGTCGTTGGTATTATGTAGAAGATACTCAATATGTTTTTGAAGAGTATGAAAAGATTTCTCAATCAGCTTTAGATGAAATGCTAGCTGATGAAAACACAGAGATTGTTGGAAGTTTAGAATTTGAAAATCAATATACTAATGCAGATCCTTTATCTGGTGCAGATCCTGATGTTGATTTAATGTATGTTAATGTAAGAATAAAAAAGAAATTAGATAAGTCAAGAGTTAAAATTGAAATAGTTCCACCAGAAAGTTTTCGTATTTCAAGAGAAGCAACGTGTATTACTGATGCTTCTTTTGTTGGTATACAAACTGAAATGACACGTTCTGAAATAAGACAATATTATCCAGAAGCTGCTGATAGTATTGATAACTGGGATGAACTTAAAGGTAGTGAGTCTTGGTTTGGTGCATCATCATATTCAGAAGATGTTGCTGCACGTAAACTTGTAACAGGGCAAGAGTATCATGACGGTGCTTTATTGCATGAAGATAATCCGTTAGAAGCTAATAGATCAATTACAGTTACAGAATCCTGGTTAAATGTTGATAGAGATGGTGATGGTATTGCTGAGTTAAAACATTTTATTACTGTTGGTAAAAATATATTAGCAGAAGAAGATGTTGAATCAATACCTTTAGCAAGTATTGTTCCAATAGATATTCCACATGAATTCTTTGGATTATCTATGGCAGACTTTACACGTAGTAGTACATTAGCAAGTACAGCAATATTAAGAGGATTTGTTGAGAATACATATTTAACAAACTATGCTCCTAAGTTAGCTGATCCTAATATTGTAGACTTCAGTGCATTACAGAATATGAAGCCTAAGCAAATCATTCCGACAAATGGTAATCCAACCCAAGCTGTTGCACCATTAACACCTGATACTATTTCTGCAGGTACAGTACCGTTGCTAGAACATTTACAATTAATAAAAGAACAAGCAACAGGAATGTCAAAGGCTGCTCAAGGTTTAAATGATACATTATATATCTCAGGTAACTCAGAACAAAAGTTACAAGCAGTACAATCCGCTGCTCAAAAAAGAATACAGCATATTGCAAGACGATTTGCTGAAACTGGATTTAAGAGATTAGTTCAAGGTATCTATGAAACTATGTACAAGAATATGAAAGGTAAAATTAATTATAACCTTGATGGTGTATATGGTACTATAGATATGTCAACACTTCCATCGAAGATGGATGTGGAAATTTTGTTAGATATTGGAGAAAATTCAAATTCAAATACTATTAGTAAGTTATCTAAGATAGGTGCAGAAATATTACCTGCATTAAATCAGCAAGGTGCAGGAATGGTAATACGTCCTGAAGCTCCAGCTGTCTTAGCAACTAAATTAATAGAATCAATGAATCTAGATAGTAATGATTTCCTAGAAGATTATACAACAGATGAGTTTAAGCAGAAAGCTGTTAAAGCATTACAAGAACAGTCTCAAGCTGCTGAAGTTAAGAAACAAGTAGAGCAAAAGAAGCTACAAGCTGATGCCGCTTTAGCGGAGGCGAACGTAGCGTTCACAGGTGCTCAAACAAAGAATACATTTGATGATAATGCAAAACAATTGGCTATATCAATTGATAGGCATTTTCAAGAATGGGCAGACCTTACTATTAAGGCGACTAAGGAAGGAACGGAGTTACCTCCGCATCCTAACTATGGTGAAATAATACAAATGGCCAGAGGGTTGTTGCAAATGTCAAAACCTCAAGGCTAATCTTGCTTTTAAAAGGAGAAGCTATTATGGTTAATATAGACCAACTTATGCCTTATACGATAGGCTTTGATCGTATGTTTAATATGTTAAATAGAGACTTTGTTCCATCAACATATCCACCTTATAATATTAGAAAGGTAGGTGAATATAATTTTTATATTGATATGGCATTAGCCGGATTTAATAAAGATGATATTGAAGTTAAAATTGCTGATGGAGAACTTTCTGTTAAATCTAAAGTTAAGAATAATGATAAAGAAGAAACTTTATATAAAGGAATAGCACAACGTAGTTTTAATAAACTATTTACATTAGCTGATGATGTTGAAGTTAAAGATGCTGAGTTAACTAATGGAATGCTTACAATTAGTCTGGAAAAAATTGTTCCAGATGAAAAGAAACCTAGAGTAATTAAAATTAATTAGGGAGATATAATATGGCTGTAGGAACAGTAACAATGTCCGTAGCAGGCGTAGGTGGTGCTCAATCAGGCACTATTACTACTGGTGCAGGATCAGCTGCAGGTGTAGTTATGGTTTGTAATGATACAGATTCACCAATTACATATAATGTAGCAACAGCAGGTACTGATGTACAAACTGGTTTAAAGTTAGATGCAAAAGCATTTACTAGAATAACAGGTCTTAATAATGGTGCACAAACTTTAACTAATGTTAAAACTGCACATGGTACTGCCGCACAGAATGGTGAAATTGTTTACATAACATTAGCGAGTGCATAATGACAAAAGATGAGGATAAACCTTATCGTAAAATGATTAAGGAAAAATATAGACAGGTAGCTGAGAAGAGGCTAGGTAACGATAAATCCTACGGCAATCATAAAATTCATCCAGACGAATTAGCGCGACGTGCCCATGTTCAAGGGCACTTCGCAGCAAAAGAAAGAGATGCATTTTTTGATGAAGTATATGGAGAAGTGTTAGTTGATTTGTTTTGTGAATGGTTAAAGACAGATTCACATGAAACTAAGTCAAGAGAATTCCTATACTCAACAGCTATGGCTTTAGGAAGTGTAAAAGAAAAAATGATACATTTTGAAACTTATGGAAAGAATGTTCCACATTTAAAAGAGGACAACGAGAATGAGACAAATTGATAACGATCAGTTAGTAAATAATATTAAAGAAATGATTAACACATTAGAATATGATTCTAGTAGAAGCCCAGGTAAAGCTAAAGTTAATTCTCAAACATTAATTAATTTACATAACTTATTAGAAATTTATACAAAGAATTCAAAAAAGCCTACACCTAAAAAGGAGGTAAGCAACAATGGATAATACCGCAGCAATACCAGACTCTACCCCTCGGGATGACTCTGTAGCTACCGGTGGTCAAACGGAAGAGAAACTGCTGGCTGACATTATTAGTAATTCACAATTTGTGAAAAACGAAGAATCTCTACCCACAGAGCAAGTTCCTAAGTTAGACCCGGAAGAATCAGATACACAAGACCCAGAATCTGAAGAAGCCGAAAGTGAAGAAGTTGAAGAAGAGACTAATGAAGAAGAAGTAGAAGCTACTGAGGAGGATGCCGCTGAAGAAGCCGCTACCCAACCTGAAGTTTTTACAACTGATGATTTAGATCTAGATGCTAAAGTATCCGTTAAGATAGACGGTAAAGATACTGAAGTTTCTTTTAATGACCTTATTAAAGGTTATTCTACTGAACAATCTCTTTCTAAAAAGGGTCGTGAACTAGGTGATCAGAGGAAAAATCTAGAGGAAGAATATAATAAAAGACTAGAAGAAGTACGTCAATTGGGTAGTGCTTCAGCTGCTGTATTATATTCGGAAGAGCAAGCCCTCTCAAAAAAGTACCATGATCTTGAAGCTCAAATTGATGAAGCTAGAAAAGAAAATGATACTTATAAAATGGGTGAGTTGAAAGATGAACGAGAACAAGCTCAACAAGCATACTGGAAAGCAAGAAATCAAAGAGAGTCTGTTGTAAAGAATATTCAAGCGAATAATCAAAAGCAGATAAAAGAAAATTGGGATAAACAAATTAAACATTTTAATGATAATATTAATGAGTTGATTCCTGATTATAATGAAAGTACTGCAACATCTATAAGAGAATTCGCTATTAGTGAAGGGATGAAACCCGAAGTTATAGATATGATTACTGACCCAGCAATTGTTAAGTTTGTAGATGATTATAGAAGATTAAAGCAAGGTGTTACTAAAGGAACTGCTAAAAGAAAAGCAGTACCTGCTAAACGAGTACCTACACGAAAAACTAAATCAGCTAATGAAAAGAAAAATCAAAAGGCTGCTGATTTAAGAACTCGTGCTTTAAGTGCTAACTCATCTAAATCTGATCAAGATGCTTTTCTAAAAACTCTAGCCGAAAGATCCCTAAGTAAAGTATAATAACTTATGGAACCTTTGGAGGGTTTAAAAAATGACGACTACAATCGGTGTGCGTCACGTAGAAGGACCAGGTGGTCCAGCTCGTGGTACTAGCACAAACGAGACCGTCTCTCAAAGAGAAGATCTCGCTAATTTTATTTCCATGATTACAAGAGATGAGACACCATTTCTTGCAGATATTGGAAGTACTAAAGCAACTGCGATTTATCATGAATGGCAGACAGATGAACTAGATACTCCAGGCGATTCAAGAATTGCTGAAGGTCAAGACTATGTAGAACCAGCAGGATCTGCACATTCTTTAACACCAGCAGTTGGTGCAAAGTTTGGTTTATCAGGACCAACCAGATCTAGACTTGGAAACTATACACAGATTAATGGTAAGACTATTGCTGTGTCTGGTACAAGAAGAGCTGTTGATCAAGCAGGTGTTGCAGACGAATATGCATACCAGCTTAAGAAGCGTGGAACTGAAATGAGACGTGACCTTGAGTTTGATATGGTTCATGCTCATAATATTTCTGCTGCTATTGGTGCTCAAGCTAATGCTGCTAGATCAGCTGGTGGAGTTTCATCTTTTGTTAATGGTACAGCAACTTGTAACTATGTAGGTCAATGGGAAGCTCCTTCTCAAGCTACTACTGGTGCTGGTACTGATAATAATGGTACTGCTATTCCTAGAGCTAGTGTGAATGCTTCATCTTCAGCTGCTCCTAATAGAGGAGCTTTAGCATTAACTGATATTGATGCAGTTATGCAGAAGATCTATGAAGAAGGTGGAAAGGCAACTAAGATTATGTTATCACCAAAATTAAGAAGGGACTTCTCCGACTTAATGGTAAGTGATACTGGTGTTAGACGTAATATGGATGCTAACGGTGCGCTAAGACAATCTGTTGATGTTTATATGTCTGACTTCGGAGATATTATGGTTGTACCAAACTATATTATGGGATTAACTAATAACCATGCTGCTATACTTGGTGATGGTCATGCATCAACTAAGTTTACTAGTAGTGGTATTCCAAATCTAGCGGACTTTGCTGCATATATTTATGACCCAATGTGGTTTAATATTGCTACGCTAAGACCTCTACAAGAAGTAGATGTTGGACAGAAAGGTGACTCAACTGTCGGTATGATGGTAGAAGAGTGTACTCTTGAAGTTAGAAATCCAAAAGGTTGTGGAGCAATCTACGGTCTTAACTAAAGATCTTAAGGGAAGGTTAAAATTAATCTTCCCTTTTTTTACAGGGAGAATGTAATGCCAAGAAAGAAAAACAAATATCAGAAGTTGATGTTAAAAGGTCTAAAGGATCTTAATATTAAACTTGGATCGGGCGCAGGACCTACCATACCTACTAACCCATTAAAAGATCGAAAGTATACAGTTGACAAATCAGGTCATGTACAATTTCAAAATAAAGGTGGTAATGTTGGAAAAGGTATGGGTGGTCCAGGTGACAAACCTTATATTGTAAATCCTGATGGAACTATCACATGGTTAAAACCAAAAGGTAAAGCTGCAGGTGGAAAGATTTCTAAATACTATGCCGGCGGTGGAAACGTAATTACAGGGAGAGACTAATGCCAACTCAAAAGCAAATGAATAAAAGTGCTAAGTTCAAAGCGTCTAAAGCCTACCAGTTTAAAAATAGAAAACCAGTAGGAATAATGGATATTATTAAAAATCCTTTAGGAGCAATAAAAAAAGCTGCAAGTAATACAACACAAGTTAGAAGAAGAGCAGGTCAAGTTGCAGCAGGTGATCCTATAGCTGAAAGAAAATATGGTACAGGAAAAAGAACTGGAGATAGAATAAGTCATAAATATCCGTCAGGAGTATTTAAATTTCAACCTGATGGCACAGTAGAAAAACCTCTTAAATCTTATAAGAAAAATCCTAAGCTTAAATCAGGTTTCAGTGAATTTAATAAAGGTGGAAAGATTTCTAAGTATTATGCTAGTGGTGGAAACGTAATTACAGGGAGAGACTAATGCCAATTAAAATAGTACCAAAAAAGAAAACTAAAAAAATTAAAGATGTAAGATCTAATCCAGGTCAGCCTACGATTTCAAGTGTGCGTACTGGTAGAACAACTTCTGGTATCGCTTGGTCACAGCCAACAGACTCTATATATAAAATGAAAAAGGATGGTACAAAAGTCGACTATCTTATGAAAAGTCATGATAAGCAATGGAACAAGAAAAAATTAGCACGAGCAAAATCTGGTATAGATTATAAAAGTACTGTATCTTATGGAAAAAAAGATCAAACAATTAAAGATGTAACTAGACCAAATTATAAAAAATTAAAGTTAAAGATTGAAGGGCCTGGTGGTAAATATTATAACACAGGTGGAAAAGTTTCTAAGAACTGGTCATCATGTGGCGCTAATATAATAACTGGAAGAGACTAACATAACGGGAGGGAACAATGTACGTTATAAGAACAAACGCAGGAAATATATACCCAGTAGAAAAATGTGTATATAGAATAGGAGCAGCTACAGGCGGTGGATATAAGATAACACATTTAGATCTTATAAATGTAAGTGGTACACCAGCACCAGCTTTACAAGCATCTCTTACAGCAGCAACTGCTGGTGATGAATTAGGTTATATTGGTAAGTCTGGTAGATTTATTGCTATAACAGAACCTGCTACGTAAAAGGAGTAGGGGATGTCTGAGCAATATGAATTTAATTTTGAAAGTGCAACAGTAAAGCCTAAAGAAAATATTAAAGCTAAATTTGATTTGCAGTCTGGAAGCTGGGCTGCAGAGCAAGATGTTACACATTTTAAAAAACATATCGATAATGAAAAACAAAGACAAGAATATTTTGGTCTTAATAAAAGTAGTGGCTATAGAAAGATGGCAACTATTCCAGATATTATTGCAATAGCAATTAAAGAAAAATATGGGATAGATTTGCATGATCCTACATTTATGCATGATATAGATAAGAAGGCAAAGTTTAAACAGATATTAACAACTGAATATCCACATCTTATGTATAGTACTTAAAGGGAGATTATAATGGCTTTAACATATACGGAGCTAACGACTTTAGTTAGGACTTGGTGTAATAGGGATGAAGAAGTAGTTTCTGATAGTGTTATACAAGATGCTTTACAATATGCAGCAGATAAAACTTATAGAACTTTAAGGGTTCCTCCTTTAGAGAATGTAGCAGTTTTTGTTAATACTGATAGTGAATTAGATAATGCAACAGTAGCAGCTACAAATATTAATCCAAGTAAAACTGAAATACAAGTACCTCAAGATTTAGTAGAAATTATTGCAATAAAAGAAACTGATTCAGCTGGTAATACAATAAGAGTATTTAATGAAAAGTTAGATGTAAGAACTTTTAATGATCCATTTGCAGAACGTTATACTAATAATAATTATTTTACTAGAGAAAGAAATGTTATATTTTTAAGTCCTGGATTTGGTTATTCTAATTTAGGAACGGCAGCAAATATAGAAGTATATTATTATAGAAGACTTCCTGCATTAAATGCAAAGTATGCAGTTACAGAACTTAACTACGCTGCAGGATTATTAACAACTTCAGGTGGAACTACTCCTTTATATTTTGTTAATGGAAATACAACGACGGCTTATGAAACTTTAGCTAGTGCTGAAACTGCTGATACAGGAAAAGTTACAGCTAAGGTAAATGTTGCAGTAAGTAACTCAACAGCTTTAACTAATGATACACGATCAGGTACTGTTGTTAATGGAATGCAAATATCTGGAACAGGAATTAGTGGTGTACCTACAGTATCAAATGCTTCTAATCAAAATAGTATTGTTATGTCAGCAGCACAAACAATTGCTGATGATGTTGATTTAATATTTTCTAATACAAATACTGCAAACTATATAGGTATAGATGTACCACATTGGTTAAGAGATGAAAATGAACGAATATTGGTTTACGGAGCATTGGCTCAAATATATGCATTTACCCAAGATGATATTCAAGCGGCTAAGTTTGATAAATTATTTTACTCGGAAATAGCAGAACTAAATACAGCTGATAGACAAAGACAAGCATCAGGTGGTAATGTACAAATGAATTTTAACGGAAGAGGTATGATATGACAACTCCAGCAAGACCTGGGAAATTTACAGGAGCTACAGATACTGCCTCAGCAGGTAGTTATTTTGGAACAACACTACTTAGTGGAATATCAGACTTAGTTGCGGCTGATGTATCTTCTGCACAAACTTCAGCTACTAATGCATCTACTAGTGAAACTAACGCATCAACAAGTGCAACAACAGCAAGTACTCATGCAACAACTGCACAAAAGTTTGCGACTAATCCACATAATACACAATTTACTCATGATTCTAGTAACTACTATTCAGCATTACATTATGCTACTGAAGTATCTAATCAAACTACTTTAGCAACAACTGCAAGAACTGATGCACAAAAGTTTGCTACTAATGCTGCTAACTCTGCTTTTACATATAGTGGAAGTAGTTATTATTCAGCATTACACTATTCAGCAGCAGCAAGTACTTCTGCAACTGCAGCCGCTAGTAGTGCGACTACTGCAGCAGGTCATGTTACTAGTGCAACTACTCAAGCAAATAATGCAGCTACAAGTGCGACTGCAGCTGGTAACAGTGCAAGTACTGCGAGTGGTCATGCGACTACTGCAAGTGATAAAGCAACCCTTGCAACTAACTGGGCTACTAAGACAAATGGTGAACCAGAAACTGGCCAAGGTTATTCTGCTAAGGCTTGGGCTGTAGGAGGTACAGGTGTAGATCATGCTTCAGGTGCTGGTAATGCTAAAGACTGGGCAACCGAAACAACAACAACTGCAGATAATACAGAGTATAGTGCTAAAGAATATGCAATAGGAACTCAATCAGGTCAAAGTGCTGGATCAGCTAAACAATGGGCTATTGGTGGTGGTTCTGGATTTACTACAAGTACAGCAGTGGCTGGAGGTTTATATTCAGCTAAATATTATGCAGAACAAGCGGCTGCTTCGGCGGATAGTTTTGATGATGTTTATCTTGGGGCAAAGAGTTCTGATCCTACACAAGATAATGATGGGGATGCTTTAACAACTGGAGACTTGTATTATAATACTGGAAGTAGTGATTTAAAAGTCTATAGTGGATCAGCTTGGGAAACTGCAGCAGTAAGTACATCAGGATTGCCAACTGCAGGTTTTACAATCGCAATGGCAATAGCCTTATAGGGAGAAAGGAATGGCACAAAATTTTAGAAGGTATGCATTAAGAAGCATAGGTACAACAGCAGCAGATGCTCCTGATGGTACTGATTTTAATTCATACGATACAATAATAGGAATACATTTAGCAAATAGAACAGCTAATACAATTAATGCTACTGTATTTATCACAGATTATAATGATGATGCAGATGATGATCCAACGAATAATGCTGCTAATACGTACTATTTATTAAAAGATGCACCTATACCAGCAGGATCTGCATTACAAGTAATGGATGGTGGAGCTAAAGTAGTTGTTCAAGATGGTGATCGACTATGGATTCAATCTGATACAGCAAGTTCATTAGACGCATGGGTGTCTGTTGTAGATGCAATAAGCACATAGGAGAGTTAAATGGGATATGTAGGAAATCGAGCAAGTAGTTCCTTTAATAGCATGACTAAACAAGACCTCACAGGTGCTACTGGTAGTACATTAACTTTATCAAATGTAGTGGCTAATGAAAATGAATTAGAATTATTTATTAATCATGTTAGACAAGAACCAACAACATCTTATACAGCAAGTGGAACTACTGTTAGTCTACAAGGCTATACTGTAGCAGCAACTGATGATATATATGTGGTATATGCAGGTAAAGGTCAACAAACAGTAGTAACACCAGATGGCTCTGTAACAAGTGCTAAACTTGGAACTGGAGTAGTTCATGGTCTTGGAATATTTAAAGGTGATACTGGAACGAACTTAGGTGCTATTATAAGAGTACATGAAAACGAATTAAATACAAACACAACTATTGATGCTAATACAAATGGAATTGCAAGTGGACCATTGACAATAGCTAGTGGTGTTACATTAACTATAACTAGTGGAGGAGCATTGTCAATCGTATGAGTACATTAAAAGTTAATACAATACAAGATACATCTACCAATAATGCTATGACCATTAGTGGTGGTGTTGTTACATTTCCTAATAACCCTAGTGGTATAATTACTCCTATACAAATAATTTCAAGTAACACAACTGGTGCAACAACAACTGCTCTTGAAATAGATTTATCTACTAGCACTGATTATAGATTTCAAAAACTTATGATAACTGGTCTTTATACAGCTGCTGGCGATAACATAAGAATGGTAATGAGAAATGATGCTGATGATGCTTATGTTGGTAGTGGATATTATACATCAAATATAATGGCTTCAACATCTGGCTCTGGAGGAAATACTGGTGGAGCAACTGATGGTGGTTGGAATCAAGCATATTTTGAAATGAATTACTATGGTTATGGCGATCATGCTGTAGATGAGGATAATAATCTAGAGATTAATTTTTATGATACTACAAACACAACACACAAATCTAAGTATATGTATCACAGAGTTGGTTCAGGATCTGATGCAGTTCATGTTACCGAAACTGGTACTGGTAGACTTTTATCTGCAGTTAAAGTAGATAGAATTAAATTATATGCAGGAGGTGGTGGTAATTTAATTTATAGAGGATATACACTTTATGGATATAGGAGGGCTTAAATGGGTACATTAAGAGTAAGTAATATACAAAACCCTAGTGGTACAAGTGCTATAACAGTAAATGAAAGTACTGGTGCTGTTGGTGTTCCTGGAGGTTTATCAGGTAGTATTTCTGTACAAGGAGAAAATAGTAATAATACTAATCTTCAACAAGGATTAACAAAACATTGGGTATATTTTAAAGGTACAACTACAACTGAAATAAAAGATAGTTTTAATTGTTCTAGTTTAGGGGATAATGGAACAGGTGATACTACAACTAATATGACAACTGCCTTTAATAGTGCTTTTTATTGTGCTGCATCTAATGCCCACTATGGTAGTACAAATGGTGGTAGAGGTTTAAGTGCTCCACAAAATGATGCTATAAATACAACATATATACGAATAAATTCTCACTCAGGAGTTAATACTGCAGTTGATTTAACATATAATATGTTTTCTATTGATGGAGATTTGGCATGAGTACATTAAAAGTCGGTGCTGTACAAAGCACAACAGGTAACGCAGCATTTACTATTGCAACCAATGGTAATACTACATTTAGTGGAACAGTGTCTGGAGCTGGATGGATAGCTGGGAATACAATAACGCCAACTAGTGGTGCAAGTACATTTACTTTTGCTGTTCCTACTGGAATAAAGTTATTAAGAGTTGCAGTTGCTTCTTTAACTGTTGGAGCTGATGCTTACCACACATTACAGTTAGGTCATAGTAGTGGAACATATCCTGATGGTGGATATGGAGGAGCTATGGAAACTTCCCAAAATAATACTTATTATGGAAATGGTGGAACTGTAACTGCATTAACTACTGCTCACGGAATATTCTATCAAGATAATACTTATTCTGGAGTTGTAGAATGTATGAAAGTTCAAGACTCAGATCATAAGTGGATTATTGAATCTAACTTTTATAGTGAAGGCAGTGGCACACATGATATAGGAAAGTCAATATCTCAGGTAGCTTTAGGTGCTGGGAATGAATTAAATATTATAAGATTTAATTGTAATAGTGGGAACTGGACAACCACGAATTGCAGAATTAGATTATTTTACCAGTAGGAGATTAGTATGCCAAGAAGTACAATAAGTGTAGGATACTTTCAGGGAGATGGAGGTACTGCAGTAGGTGATAAAGCCAATATATTTAGGACAGTCGAAAAGACTTTAAACACAAATACAACAATAGCAGCGACTGATAATTCTTATGCTCCAGGTCCAATTACAGTGGCAAGTGGAGTTACACTAACAGTTGCAAGTGGTGGGAGGCTAGTAATAGTATGAGTACATTAGCAGCAGATACAATCACAAATGTAGCTGGAAGTTCAGCAGGAACTACTATTACCATAGATAAAGATTCCACATATAATACTGAAGGTACAGCAACTACAAAAAATCTTGTTCAAAGTTTAGTAAAACAATGGGTTTATTTTGATCACCCTAATGCCACTGTTAAAAATTCATTTAACACAAGTAGTATTACAGACGTAAGTACTGGAATAGGACATGTCAATATGACATCAGCATATACAAGCTTTGATGATTATGGATCAAATTTTCATGGAAATGCATATGTTGGAAATAGTTGGAATACAAATACAGAAAATTCTAAAATGAATTGGAATACAACAAATACTACTTCATTATATGATTTTGG
>VTLG01008152.1_pt1 | contig 16257 bp, 12 predicted proteins | sample 4694571 | NCBI WGS metagenome assembly VTLG01 (sample SAMN12604809, study PRJNA352737) | marine metagenome | biome: ENVO:00000447; feature: ENVO:00000209|ENVO:00000569|ENVO:01000036; material: ENVO:00002151; isolation source: viral sequences binned using virsorter ...
TAACTTCATCAAATACAACACTTAATCTTGATGGATCCTCACCTGTCACTGTTGGTACAGGAGTATCAAATGTAGTTTCCTCACCAGTGAGTGATGATTTCTTTTGGTTTCCAATATAGAAGTCACCCTTATCATTCATACCTGTGTATACAACAGCACCTGATGATTTTTCTAATGCTTGTGATAGGAATTCCTCCTTTTCAGATAATGATACTGTTTGTAATTGTGGTAATGCTGTTGAATAGTTACCAGGACCATATCCAAGATATTCAAATGTGTGACCTGATGCTCTCAATACAGAAGGTCTTCGAAGTTCAATCGCTATTGGTTTAATCTTTCTAGCAAGTGATCCGTTGTCATGACTATCAACTCTTGTACCGAGTGCACCTCTTAATACAAATATTTCACCATCAGCAGTTACATTTGCTTGACTGACTCTCATTATTTCATCATCAACTTGCATATAAGAACCATATGGGAATCTAGATGTAACTCCAATTCCTGCTGGTAATCTTACTTTTATCTTATTTGTTGTTGTAAATGAATCAATATATAATACTTCATGATCAAATAAATGTGTGCCTCGTGTGCTTATATTCTCGTCAGTTGAGTCTGATGATTCATCATTTGATGATAAATTATGTTTCAACACTCTCGCATTTGGTGTGCTTTCACTTAATAAAGTTCCTGTGATAGGATCTTTAACTTGACCGACAACAGAGAAAGTAGTGACTCCTACAACAGATTTAACGATATAATCTCCATAGTTGTAATAAGGACTTGCACCACTTGAAGTTACAATTTGTACTCTATTACCTGCTGCTAGACCATGTGCATCTGCTGATTTAAGTGTTGTGATTCCCGCAGTCGATGGTGGTAAAATCGCAGTGCCAATACCAACACTTTGACCTGCAACAAAAGCATATTGGAATGGGATTATTTCTGGATCGCTAGTTGTCTGTGCGATTGAAATTGAACTTTTTGATGGGACTGATGCGATAGGGAAATATCCACCAGCAGTCGTACCTATACCAGTAATCTGAACATAATTCTCTGTTGATGGAGATAATTGGTTTGCAGATACTGTTAGTTTTCCATTACTACCTGTACCACCAACTGTATCAAAGAATAAATCACCAGATGAAATTCCTGATCCTTGTGAAACAATTTCTGCCGATGCAATACTTCCAGACGACACTATTACATTTGCTGTAACACCACTCCAAGAACTTAAACCACTATCATTGAAAAGTCTGACATTGTTAAATGTTCCATTAGAATATCCTGCTCCTGGATTTGTAATTGATCCGCTGGTTGCACCCTGAATTCCATGCTCTCTTGTAAATGTAATTAATCTTGTTCCAGAAGTTAAAGCACCGACACTTGCGATACTGATGCCGATTCCAACATCAGTCATTAATTTATCTACGGTTTCTCTGGTTATACTTTTCTTTAAATCGTTTGTTGTAACTTGTCCTAGAGGAAATCTATTTGCAAAGGTCTTAGTTGCCTCTGGGTTATCATTTGGATTATCACGATCTAATTGTGGGTATAAATCAGTTACATTTTGTCCAAATTTTGAATCAGTGAATTCAATTGGAACAGAGTTACCTGAGTTTAATGGGTAAATATGGAATATACCATCCTGAACACCATCTTTGTAGTCGGATATTTTTTCATTACGATAAGCATAAATGTTTGACTGTAAATTATTTCTCTCAAATCTTGGTAGATTTACAGTTTTTTCATTAAAGTTATTAGTAACGGTTGCTGCAGGAGTTCTACCAGGATTATACTGGAACTCCATATCATTGACAATGCTGGTTACACTATGTGTTCCATTATATCCGCTAGATCCTGCTCCTACTATGTTGATGTCAGGATTAGTACTATCAGTGATATTTTTTATGATGACAGAATCACCAACCTTCAAGTTATGTGGTAGTTCAGTTCTTATTGTGACATTGGGTGATGAATAAGAAGCATGACTTATAAATCTTGGATTTCTGTTAAACTCATAGTCACCATTAACATTATCTTTTTTTAATACATCGTTTAAACTCTTTCTAGTAAAATCTGAATCTGTACCAAAACCTGTTGTGCTTGACTCTTGTATTATAAAACCATTTTCAACATTCTTTGATCTCTTTATTTCCTTTGGTATTACAACACGTAATTTGTATATTTTATCATCTATTTTTCTTGAATCATTGATTCTCTCTATAAATGTGGGTTCAGTTCTAGCACCTATTCCTGCAACACCAAGTGTATTCATTGTGCTGAATATTTCATTATTCGCATTTGCAACTATAAACCAATTACCATTAGACGAGTCAAATTGTATAGGATGTCCAAGATCACCTACATTTTTTTCAGATACTCTACTTAATATTGATAATTGATCTCCACCATAGACCTTTAATGGACTTCCAACAGCAGCATCAGCTGCTGTGCTTGCGATTTGAATTTGTGAATCAGCTAGTGTAACTGAATCAGTTCGAGTAGAATTTATTGAATTTGTTATTGCAAAATATACGACATTATTTTCAATATTTTCAGGTAAATCACCTGTTCCACTTTGAATTATTATTTTCTCACCATTTACTAAAGTATGTTCACCAACGGTAAAAATACTATCTACAGGAGCAGAGGTAGGTAATTTCTTTAAAGAACTTGATGAAGCATCTGCCATCAAAATGTCAGCAGTCTTGCCTGTTCCTATAATCACAGACAATTTATCATTTTCTTGAGCACCTACTCTAAATCCTTGTGTGATACCTGCTGGTTTAATATCCTTTGAATCAAATCCAAACAAATATAAATGAGTGTTAATACCAACTGCTGTTGTCAAACCAACATCAAGAGTTACCCAGTCAATTTTGTCTTTTACTGATGTTAATGCTCTTGGAGTTATTATATTTGTAATAAAAGCTTTATTATCTTTTTCAAATGCCTCTTTCTTAAATCCTTCAGATACAAGTGCTAATTGTCCGAAGTTGGAGTTAGAGTTGGTAATTGAAGCGTCACCACCATTGGCAGCAGTAAAATGCTTATTATATCCGATTGCGAATACAGACACAATTTGCATGATCGCATCGTTAGTGATCGTGATATGGCAATTCTCCCAACCTCTTCTATAAATTGCTTTTGGATCTAAATGATAAACTGTTGCAGGATTCGTTGATGATGATTTAGTTGCGAGAGATCCACCATCTGTTTTGGTAAAAGAAATTCCATCATATGATCGATTTATTTCATTATATTTGACGAACGCACGATCATCTTTTTGAAGTGATACACCAGTAAACTGTGCAACAACCATTGAACGGAAACCAGTTGCTTTGTTTCCATCTGCTTTCATACCGTTCATACCATAAACGGATCTCATTGAGATGTTGAATACATATGGTGAAGCACCAGATACAGTATCAGTTTCAACAACTACACTACCGTTTGTAGAAGTACCAGGTGTTTGTAAGTTTGCATCAAATGATGGTAATAGATATGTAAATGTCTTACTATCAACAATAGAAGCAACAAGAGTTGAAATATTATATGCCTGTGGGGACACACCACTTATTTTTATTGGTGTATCTGTTGTAAGTTTATGATCTTTTCTAGTGACAACAGTAACTACATTAGATAAATCTGTTCCATCTCCTGCCTGAATTAATGAGATTTCAAGAGGGTCTGCTGCAAATGCTCCAACAATTTCAAATTCTGGTCTCTTTGGTCCAAAACCCTCTAAATTAGTAGGAAATCTATCTGTAACATCAATAGGACGAGTAGATGGTTCACCATAAGCATTTGATAATTTACCGTAATACATTTGTAAATCAGTTAAACCTGTTGATGTTGTATTCACACCATCAGCATATTCAAATATTGTTAATTTATGATGAGAAAAAGTTGCGTTTGATTTATTTGATCCTGCTAAGTCTGTTGGATCAGTGTATACCTCTCCTTTACCATCAAAACAAGAGAATTGCCAAAAATAACATGTACCAGTTATTCGAAATATTGCTGATGGTGAGACATCTACATCAGTTGGATTTGGCACATATAAAGGTCTAACCTTTGTTTTTCTCAAATCTAATCCAACAATCGATGTACCACGAGGTACTATAACACCACCCTCTACTGAATTAAATTTATATAAAATATTGTCAGGATCAGATAAATCAAATTTAGAAGTTAAATTTAAATTTAAGGTTTCACTATCTTGAACCACACCATTTGGATCAATTAATTGATATGATGATCCACCTGTTGATTGAACTGAAAAACCTGGTCTATTATCTACTGTATGATCGCCTGGCATTAAAAGAATCGTTGTTCTCTCAATTAAATCATTAGAAGCACCCGTCTGATATGAAAATCTTGCAGATTCTATCAGTGCTCTCTGTATAGTTTTGAACGGTCTTGCTAATGAATTACCAGAGTTTGTTATGCTGTCTGTTGCATCTAGATCACTCGGACTCACATAAAGGATTCTTCCCTCAGTGTTCTTTATGAAATTATCTAACTTATTCAGTGGCATGGTATGCTAATCTTCTTAAATTTCTCTATGTTCTATTTAGTTAGGTAAAAAACCTTAAGTCTTCATGATGTAGCAAAGAGCATAGTATGGTGGTAAGTTTGCATTAGTTGCAGATGATCCCTTTGTAGATGTTCTCCACATTTTACCACCACCAGAAGTGCTTGATACAGCATCATAAGAGTAATTACCATCATGAGTATTTGTCCAACCGGCAAGACCATTCGCACCAGATAATTGGTCATCACCAGGAAAATTGTGATAGTGGGATGGTAATGTTGCATTAGCACTACCACCAGTTTGATTTACAGGATAACTACTACCAGGACCAGAACCAATAACAAATCTGTTTCTAAGATCGGGAGTGCTATTGTTACCATCACATAATACAAAACCAGACGGTATTGCATTTGCAGCACCAGACCATATGATAATCATACCAGATACAAAGGCTTCAATACCAGTTAAATTAGATCCATCACCGCTGAATGATGTCGCAGTTACAACACCAGTGGCAACTATGCCTGATCTTGCTGTTATCAATCCAACTGAATCTACATTTGTTACATCTTCATAGGTAACTACTCCTCCAACACTTAAATTACCACTCACATCTGCATTTCCATTAATGTCTAAACCTGTAGCAGTGATAATTCCAGTAAAATTACCAGTCATACCATCTAAAGGTCCAGAAAATTTAGTTGCAGTTACAATACCTGAAAAGTTTCCACTTGATGCAGTTACAATACCTGAAAAGTTTCCACTCGGTGCAGTTAAAGTGTCTGTAAAAGTGACACCATCAGATGTGATACGAAGTTTCTCTTTTGAATCTAGGTTTAAGACAAATTTTTCTACTTGATTGATAGAATCAAAAAGATTCAATTTACCAAGAATATCTACATCCTCATTAAACTGAGCGTCGCTGCCTATAATTTCTCCTGCCATTAGATTAATCTATCCCCTCCAACTTGAGTTTTACTGAACGCTCTCTGCACAAAACTACCAACACCACCAGTGACGTGACCTATCGCTTTCATAATATTACCAGTTTGACCGCTTGCCTGAACTTTATTGCCTCTGAGATTCACTGTTTGTGATGCACTTAAACTGATGTTTCGACCTGCCTTTAATGATATGTCCTCTCTTGCCTCAACAACAATATTTGAACCTTTTATTAATATATTACCATCTCCTTCACAGGTAATCTCAAGATTGCCTTTTAGTGTAGCGATTTGAATACCTACATCGCCTTTTAATTTTCTACCTGAAACAATTTCTATATCCTTCTCATTATGCACCCTGAACGCACCAGATTCATCAAGTGATGAAAACTGCCTACAATTGTCATCAGTGACTGCATATTGTAGAAAAACATTTGTTCCTCTCTCACCCATCTGTGGGTTATTGGTATCAATTCTAAACTTAGGACCTAAACTAAGAATATCCCTTTGTTCATGATTTTGATTTGGTCTTTCTGCCATTAGTATCCTCCGTATCCACCGCCACCTGAAGGTGGACTACTTGGTGGTGAACTGCTTGGTGATGTATCTGTTGATCCTGATGTATCAGTCATATCTATATCACCAATTCTTTGTGTGGGTGTTGTGGTTGTTGTAGTTGTCATCGTCATTGCGGTTCCGACTGTTCTTGCAGACCTGAAACTTTCTTGTGGTGTATCATATATTATAGCATCATTTCCAGAATGTGACGAACCTGTCATCTTCACACCATTTGGCATAATATGATATGCACCAGAATATGCTTTACCATTGATATATCCCACAATATTATTAATATTTGGACTAATACAATCGATGACCTGAACCACTTCACCCTGTGGTGTAAGAGGTAGTCTTCCAATCACTGGTTTAATCAATGCACCAGTTCCTGTATTTGAAGTGACTGTAATTACTGGAATTTCGTCAACCTTGACATTATTTAGTGGTTTTACACTAATAATTCTACCATTCTGTATCGTGACATCATATTCGGTGTCATTATCATCTGTAACAACTGCATCTTCATATCCTGAACCAGTATTGATGACATTTGTATCAATAATACCAAAAGGAATTGAGTCAGAGTTGATTGCGTCACCATCATCACTTGGGGATGTTGGATAGTTTTCTCCGACTGATAACATATCAACATTTACAATCTGTCCGTATGTTGGTGAATCTGGATTAAAGTCCACGGTTGCTTCACCCACAGCACCATATCCTAAATTACAAGGGTCTTCAAATGTTATGAGTGGTGGGGTTGTGAAGTAACCAGCACCAGGATCTGTAATCTCCACACCAATCACACTTCCAGTTCTACTTAAATCTGCAGTGACATCTGATAATCCCTCAGTGTTACTTACAATACCACCTAGTATTGCCTTACCAGCACCACCAACTCCATCACCACCAAAGATATTAACAACAGGTGGTCCGCAGAAATCTACATTTGCACAGTCTGGTTTGACAAAAGGTGTGCCACCACCCAAATTCATATTTTCCAACACATTGTCTAATGAACCACTAATGTTAATTGGTTTCTTTGCATTGCCACCAGTTTTACGGGAAATTACCTTGCCAGCACATTTATTATTCTTTTGATTACAATCTATAAATGAACTTACGGATCTAAACAAATCAGATGAACTTCTGAGTGCATCTTGAACTTTAAATGCTGGTGACAATATTGAAGAAAGACCACCAAGTATTCCATCTAAATCAGAAGAAATATCATTTAAAATGCCATCAAGTAATGATGCTGTAAATTGTTCGGCAACACATACACCATTATTGACAACTGAGACTAAGGCATCATTGAGTAAATCTTGTATTGTTTTACCTAATCCTGAAACAATTTTACCTGGTAAACAATCAATAGTGTTTTCCAAACCTTTTACACCAGGTATCATTGCTCTCTGTGCGGCAATACCTGCTCTTTTTGCCACACCAGCATTTTGAGTCGCAGCAAAAGTAATCCCGTACACTTTATTATACAAGGAATCCAACCCACCTTGAAGTTCAGGTACCATCTTCTCATAGAATTTACCCATCACATTTGATACCAGACCATTCGACATTTTCTGAATCTTTGATGTTGCTTGTGCAATGTCACCAAGAAAGTCAGTTCCACTTTCAACTGCAGTAAATAAATTATCTAATGTTGATGATACATCTGTTAAAAAGGTATCATCACAATCATTTGCCGGAGTTAGACTTGCACCAAGATTACTAGATGTTCCAACTTCTTCTACTTCCCCTTTTTTCTTTTTCTCTTCATTTAATTTTTTTATTTTTTTCTCATTTACATTTCTTGTAGATTTAGCACTATCTTTTTCACCCTTTTCATTTGTCTCTGTCCTCGGTAGTGTTCCATCAGGTGGTCTAACATTTTTGGTATAACCTGTAAATGGTTCAAAACCCAATGATGCAGCTGCATTTGAGACATCCTTTGTTCTACCAAATGCTCCAAAGATAACAGGTAATTGTGCATTGTCACCATCTAGGAAAAATCCCATGACAACATCACCTGGTCTTAATTTGACCGCAGTCACAAAATTAGCAGAACCCGTTCCTGCTGTTGGTGGAAGAATTATTGTCGCATATGGTAAGTCCTTGTCAGGCAAATCCTCTTTACTAAAAGGATGATAACCGAGAATTCTTACTTTATAACGATTACCCCACCCCTCTCCTTTATTTTGTTTCCCAATAGATTCTATCGGTGCAATCTGCCCGACCCACCAACGGAAACTATCTCTTCCTATAAAATTACTTTTTATGAGTGATTCGTCTATCATGCGTCTCCAAATGAATCTCTTACTAATTTCATTGATGTAAATGAACGGTCAGGATCAAAATGATGACATAGTTCTTTTATAATATATTTACCACTGGTCTCTTCATCAAATCTTTCTGAATCCTGCCTTGAGACCTTAGGGAATTGACAAGTTATAATGTCACCTGCACGTAAATCGGTATTACAAGGAACAGTAATACTTAACAATTGAGTTAATAAAAGATTATATCTCATGGTGCTTTGTGCTTGATACTTCGTTGGGTCTGCATTTGTTTTCTTCGATGCATCAGGGTCTATCGTGCCACGATCAATTACTTGTGAGAACAAACGACTTGGCACATCCGATAAAGTTTTATTTGATTCCTCAGATATTTTTGGTAACACAACTTTATTACCCAACTTATCTATTCCAGACTCATCAAATTTAAATATTCGTTGTCTCATTTTAAAATTTAATGGATCGAATGTCAATCTTACAGACGAATATGTACCTAGTCTTAGTTTCTCAAGTAAATTCTGATTTCGATCAATCGTATAATTTAAAATTCTAAAATCATTATTCTTACTAATCGAACTTTCATTTACCTCTGTAAAAGTATAAGTTGCCTTTGATGACTGTTTTGTTAATTTTTCAATTGATTTAAATTTAAATCCGTCCTGTGTCTGATAAAATAAAAATCCTGCTGTTGTATCATTTGATTTGGAATCATCTACCGACTTAGATGCCAACCAAACTAATGTTGTAAATGGTTTTCTAAGATTACCAATAAATTTATATTCATTGCTAGTGGGGTCAACTTCATATCTTGATTTATCCAATTTAAAACCAATTCTATCATCAGTTAATATTTTTTCAACAGATGTGCTAATCTTTGATGAATACTTTTTAAATACTCTTGTAGTTTCATTGGTGATTGCCTCCCTTGAAACAAGATTAAGAAGAAAAGTCTCTCTTTCTGATTGTGAAATTACGTCAGTAATACTTGATACTATCAAATTTTGTTCTGGATCAGTAAAATCTAAACCTTTCTTTTGTTTTCCTTTTCCAGTTTTTCCTTGATCCAAAATCTTCATCGACAATCTCTCACCACCACGCAGAGGTAAACCATTGTAAATCGACTGCCTTTCCTTCGAACCTTCCTTTGCAATTGAATCTCCTGTATTGACAACTCTGACCTGTGCTGTAATTGTTGGAGAAAATAAATCCTCAAAATAGTCAATCGAAATCGTGCCAAGTTTGATGTCTACTGACCTTGACCTATCGTTTGATTCGAGGATTAACTCCTCATAAAGTGATGCATCGGATGCTGGCATTATGTGTACGCTGCGTCGAGTAAAATATTTTCTTTAACCATACTATTTAACGACTTTCCAAGAACAATAAGTTTTGCTTGACTCTCTTGTGCTTGTGGGAGTTGTGTAACCTGTGTTGATGGAATAATATTATCAACAACGATAGTTTTTGATTTTTTTTCTTTTGTTATTGATTTTGTGATATCAGCTTTTTTGATATTTGATATAAATTTACTACTATCCTTAGTTACACTCTTCATAGAATCTTTGACTGCACTTTGTGCCTTCTTTAATTCACCTTTATAACCTTTATCACCAGGTTTATATGTTTTACCATCTAATGTTTGTATAGTTATTTTACTTCCATCTTTTTTTAGACTTTTAATGTCTTTAACTTCTCTATCAAACTCGGCAATTTTTTCATTTTTATTGTCAATTTTTAAATCAACCTTACTCATCTCACTCTCTGCCTTTTTCAGTGATTCATTCAAATTATCTTTAAGTCCAGTTGTATCTGACATGAATTTATTTGTATCTTTCTTCAATACATCAACTTCACTATTCTTATCATTTATATCTTTAGTCGCATTATTTTGTTCACCATCACCAAATCCCGATTTTGCTAATTTCTCAGGGTCTTGATTTTTTTTAGATTTTAATATACCCAATCCTTTTCCTATATTAGCAATCAAGTTTGTAAATGCATCTTTTAATCCAGTAATTTTTTCTTTTATCTTTTCACCAACCTTTGAAAAATCAATGTCTTTTATTTTATCTAAAGTGCTACCTACAATATTTTTAATTCCATTAAAAAATTCACCAAACGAACTAAAGAACCCTGTTATATTATTATAAATGTCTTTTATTTTTTTAATTACTCCCTTAACAGTATCAATTATCTTAGGTAAATTAACAACAACCCATCCAATTAATATTGTAGAAACAAAATCAATTATTTTTTGCAGTATACCACCACCTTTTTTCATTGTCTTTTGAGGATTTGGTTTTTTTTCTTTTTTATTTCTTTTTTCAAGTAATTCCTCTTCTTGTTTCCTCTTATCTCTTTCAAGTTTTTTCTTCTGTGCCCTGTCTTTTGACATGAAAGTCTCTTTATTAATTTTTCTTTTTTTAATTACTGCCTTTTTTACATTACCTGCTACTTTCTTTGATTTCTTTAATACGGTGCCACCTTTCTTCATCGCCATCTTTCCACCTTTCGCGATTGCTCCTCCTGTCTTTGCGAGCATAGAACCTACTTTTAACGCTGCTGCTGTGATTGCCATTTATACTACCACCCCATATTGTAACTGAGAGTATGTTGAATAAAAATTACTTGCATTTGAAGATGCTAAAAGTGGAACATCTGATTGAGAACCTGCTTTTAATGGTTGATCTCCACTCTTCTTACTCTCTAAATTATTAACTGTAACCGTTGGTGATGCTTCATCAATTGCAGATAAATTACGTTCCGTAGTGCTATTTGATATATTGACATTGCTTGATGATGTACTATTGGATATGGTAGTTGAAGAACTTGGATTGATCAGTTTCTCATATTTCTTTCTGATTTCTTCTTTTGACGCTGATATTCTTTCCCTCCTTTCCTTTTCTTTTGGTTTACTAAGTCTACTGGTTCCATAACTACCTTTAATCTCAGCAGTGGAAGCATCCATTTCTGCTCTCATTTGTTTTTTAAGTGCATTGATTCTATCTCTCTCTGCTTTCACCTCTTGATATATTGCCTCTTGTTCCTCTGTTCGACCTCCTGTTGCTGGATCTATATTTCTTCTTGCAGATCCACGTATTGCAGAATTAGTCCCACTTATATCCATACCAGCATCTTTTAATTTTTGATCAAGTTCATTATGTTTCTCAGTAAACTCACCTCCTCCTGTTTGAGCAGTTCTTGCCATTTTAAATATTTTTCGTATTCCTAATATTGCTGCTCCAACACCAGCAGCAATCGCCAATGTTATTAAACCTGGTGGTGACAATAAAAATCCAATGATTGCACTTCCAACTGTGCCTATCACAGCAATGACTTTTGCAATTATTGCTGGTAGTGCTAGTATTCCTACGTTCATTGCAACAAAAATTCCACCAACAATACCGACACCAGCAAGGACATTCATTCCAATTTTTTTCAACTTCTCTTTATCACCATCCATAAATGCTTGAATTGCCTTCAACCCTTTATCTGCTAACCATCCAGTGAATATAAGCGAAAACGCTTCCATCAATCGTGATAATATACCTTTTGCTTGTTGTCCAACCGCTTTAACTGGTGCAAGTAAAGCATTCTTTAATCTCTCAGGGACTTTTTCTAACAATCCTTCTTTCTTCTTTCTTTCTTCCTTTTCTCCTGCCAATAATAATTGACGATTCTCTTTTGATGTTTCCTTTTTCTTTTCCTCTGCGTCAGTGATTATAAAGTTAGATATTTTTTGTAGAGTTTCTTGAATATTTGCAATCGACTTCATCACAGATTCCATATTTGCCTGTGGTTTATCAACCTTGACTATTGCAGACTTATCAAATACTTTGCTTGGATCAAGTTTTCTTTTTCTAAGTTTAAAAACCTGCTTTCTTTCATCAGGAGACAAGTATTCTCCTGTCTTCGGATTGACTCCTGTAAACTCTGGATTTAATTTTGGTAGAAGACTAGCCACTTTGCTGTTGTTGTTTTAGATTTTCTTCTTCAATATACTGTTCTAAGAGAGCAACATATACATCTTTTTCCCAAGGAATCATATTTTCAATCTCTGTCAAAGAGTATTTATGGTGTTGCATCAAGGCAAAGTTTATCTTGAAGTATGACGCAAGATCAGTATGCGCCATACCTATTCGAAAAAAGATGCTAACCCTTCTAAAACTATTTCATTCTCAACCTTTGTATTCGGATTTACAACCTTCACTTTATGAGAGAGTTTCGGCATTGTTTCAAAAAACTTTTCAACCTCTTTGAATTGTTTTGAACTTAACTGTTCAATAAACTCTGTCAACTCTTTCTTCGTGCAATCAGATGATGTCCAAGATTCTTCTTCATTATATACTTGATCGACACATGCAGTAATCATGTCAAATGATTCAGTCACTCCGATATTATCAACATCAAAATTATTTTTTACAAATTCACCGAGCGATGGATATTTCATTCTCATCGTCAGAGTGTCATCAAGTTTGATGTCAAGTTTGTGTTCAGGATCTTTTTGAACTTTAATTGCATCTAAATCAATAGATACATTCACTTGTGTTTCATTATCATCAGGGCAAGTTACAATCACTTCAACACTCTCACCCACAGACTTACCGCGTATATTCAAAAATAGATATTCAATATCAAATGTTGACAACTTATCTACTTTTGTTCCACGAGTTAAGATACAATTTCCAATTACAGTTTTGATTGCATTTGTAATCTGTTTCTGATCCTCAGACTCCATTGCAATAATCAACAGTTTTTCTTCTTTAACTAAAAAAGGTCTGTATTTTATTTTTCGATTCGAAGAAGGTAAAACCAATTCATACGTCGGGGTTGCAATTCTTGGTAAAGGCATAATATTATTTTTAGTATATTATATAGGCAGGTTTTAGGAATTATTTTCAGATATTCCTTTTTTGATGCTTAAATTAGTTGACTCACCAGCAATATATCTTTCGTAATTAAAGGTGCAATTGACTTTTAAAACATCAGAGTTTCCATACTGCACAGGTGTAGATGCCAGATTAATTGGAAACATACCAATAAAAGTATACTCTATTTCCTTTTTGTAGTCAACATTGAACTTAACAATCTTCGTCTTATCACACTTATAACCTGAATTACCTTTTGGATATCTCATACGATAGAAATATCCTGGTGATGCCTTTGAGAAAGAGGTAATTCTTCTTTTCTCTGACCCACTTGATATATAATCCATCCAATGCTCAAAAAACTTGATCATTTTATAATCTTTATCAACATAAAACTCTAATGACATTTCACTGAATATTCTCGTGTGTGCAAACTTTTCTTGAACACCAGTAAAGTTTCCAAAGATATCACTTGTTGCTAATGCACTGCCGGGTATGGAAGCGGCACTACACAATAGTCCAGAATTTTCAGTTATAAATCTTCTATCCACATTTTTTTGTCCTAAAAATGTAAATAAATCTGGTGACAAACCATCAAAAAATACTTGATAATGCGACGTTTGTGCCACATTCGTTAGTAAAGGTTTGAATTCGGATATTTTCTTAGGTCTAACCATCTAAATACTCTATATCTCTATATTATAAACTATTTAGATGTCTTATAAAGGTAAATATAAACCATCGAATACTCGAAAGTATAAAGGTGACCCAACAAAAGTAATTTATAGGTCACTTTGGGAAAGAAAATTTATGGTTTACTGTGACACAAATGAGAATGTATTAGAGTGGGGAAGTGAAGAGATATGTTTACCCTATCGCTCACCGGTTGACAATCGAGTACATCGATACTTTCCAGATTTCTACATCAAAGTCAAGGAATCTAACTCAATTAAAAAGTATCTGATAGAAGTTAAACCAAAGAAGCAGACAAGTCCACCCAAAAAACCAAGACGACAAACAAAAGGATATATCCGTGAAGCATATGAGTATGCTAAAAATCAAGCAAAGTGGAAAGCGGCAAAAGAATTTTGTGCTGATCGTATGTGGGAGTTTAAAGTTATCACAGAAATCGAACTAGGAATTAAGAAATGAATCGTCCAACCGATGATAATGAAAATCGTATCAGATCAATTGTTGATAGTGTGATTGGCACTGAGAGTGCAGATGATTTGATGATAAATTTAATGGATGTATTAACTGAGGGTGGGAAGATCCCAGAGGTTGGAAAATATTATACCTTTGTTTATTCACCAAAAACACCTAATATATCTTACGATTCAAATCCCCTTGTTGCAGTCACTGAAATATTTGAATGGGGATTCAAAGGTATTAACTTTCACTGGGGTCAAATGAGAAAATACACATGGAACGAGATTGCTGGTGGACTCTATGAAATTAATTCTGATGAACTCGCTGATGCCAGAGAGATTCCTTTTGGTAATATCCGTCTAAATAGTTAAAAAACAATAATGTCAAAGAAATTTTCGCCGCTAAGATATCCAAATTCCCGTATTGACACTGATAGTGACTACTTAGAGATTAGAGTTGTCGAATATAAACCACCAGGTTTTGATACAAGTGGGGAAGAAGCGTTAATTGGTAACTCCACAGACTCATTACAAGAAAATATTGAAAATCCACTAGGTTTTATCTTTCTACCAATTCCAGAGAATATACAAGATTCAAACGCTGTGGATTGGGGTGATGATAATATAAATGGACTTGCTGCGATAGGTATGAAAGGAGCAATGACAGCAATAAAAAATCCTAATCTTGTAAAGGGAGCAGTAGAGGGAGCAAAACAAGTTGGAACAGGATTGCAAAGTGTAATACAAGACAAAGGTTCACAAGATTTAGCAGCGTCATTTTTTGCATCAAAAGCAGTAAATGTTTTAGGTGGTAATACAACACTCGATGGAGTTCTAGCAAGATCATCAGGTCAAATTATAAATCCAAATATGGAATTATTATTCAAAGGTGTTACACTAAGATCTTTTAGTTTTTCATTTGACTTAGCACCAAGAGATGAGAGAGAAAGTGATACAATCAAAAGAATGTTGAGAATATTCAAACAAAATATGCAAGCAAAGAAATCATCAGATGGTGGAGATGCCTCAGGTTTATTTCTTCGTTCACCAAATGTATTTCAACTTAATTATAAGACGGGTCGAAGAAATCATAACTTCTTACATAAATTTAAACCAATGGCACTTTTGAATATGGCAGTCAATTATACGGGTGCAGGAACATATACAACATATGATGATACTACACCAGTACACATGAAACTAGACTTATCATTCCAAGAGTTAAATCCTGTTTACTCTGAGGATTATGATTCAGAAGAAGGTAAGGAGGGAGTTGGATTCTAATGAGTTATTTTAGAGAACTACCAGATTTTGAATATCAATCACCGTTTGCAAGTAGTACTGGTGCATCTGAATATGTAATCGTAAAAAATGTATTTCGTAGAATGAAATTACGTGATGATTTGAAGAATGTTTTTACTTTGTTCAATAAGTATGTCATTAAAGAAGGTGATAGACCCGACACGGTTGCAGAAAAAGAATATGGTAAATCAGATCTTGATTGGGTTGTGCTATTATCAGCAGGTATTATTAATGTAAGGAACGAATGGCCACTATCAAGCAAAGACCTTTACGATTTTGTTTTAGAAAAATACGGTAATGATATAAATTCAGTGCATCATTTTGAGACAGAGGAAGTCAAAGATAGTCAAAATAGATTAATTTTACCAAAAGGAAAAATTGTTGATAGTAATTTTACAATTCCAAAACCAGGTCAACCAGGCACAACATTGAATCCAGTTGTAGGAATAAGTAATTATGAACATGAAGTAAGAGAGAATGTTAAAAAATCTACTATCAGTATTTTAAGAAGATCTTATCTACAACAATTTTTAAGTGACATGAAAAAAGAGATGACCTATAAGAGATCATCTCAGTTTGTAAGTAATAATTTGATTCGAACAGAAAATACTA
>VTLG01011645.1_pt1 | contig 16257 bp, 15 predicted proteins | sample 4694571 | NCBI WGS metagenome assembly VTLG01 (sample SAMN12604809, study PRJNA352737) | marine metagenome | biome: ENVO:00000447; feature: ENVO:00000209|ENVO:00000569|ENVO:01000036; material: ENVO:00002151; isolation source: viral sequences binned using virsorter ...
TTCTAAATTGAGCTCTTGTAAATTCATCATTAAACTCAAAGAGTTGGAACTTAGCAGCAGTTGATATTGCTTTTTCTAGAGTAATGAATAATCTTCTTACATTAATTCTATCGAAAGCACTTGGTTTTGATTGAGCAGTTTTATCACCGAACAACACAGTTCCTTGACCAGGAAATGATGTTACAGGATTAACTCTTGCTTTATATAACTCATCTCTTTGTGTTTGATTTGGGTTAAAAGCAAGTTTTACTGCACCTCTAATCTGCCCTCTGTTAAATCCAGCAGGTGAGAAGAAAGGATCAGCGATATTATCTGTTCTTGCACAAAGTCCAGCGATGTCACCATTTAATGGTACAAATCTAAATACATCATTGTATTTGTCATACATATATTTGTAACCACTATCAATGACAGCATAACTTGATGATGGTAAACCATCAGCAAATCCTACAACATTTTGTGTTTGAGTTACTGCATTTGCAACACCAACAACATCTGCTCTCGCAGGTGAAATAAATGCTACACAATCTTTTCTTGCAGTTGCAACATCCATAACAGCAGTTGCTTTTGTGTCGCCAGTAGCGTCAGCACCTGTCTGTGAAGGACCACACATTAATAAAGATAAATCCACATTTTCTGTGTCATTAAATTTTTCATATGCAGTTGCAAGCTCAGCATTAGTAGCAACATAGTCATCTGTGCCACTTGCAAGTGAAGTATTAGATACATTAAACGCATTTGTTAATTCATTATCAAAAGTTGTTCCTGCTTTAGCAACACCATCTGATAAAGTTGAGATGTGATCTATCCAATAGATAAATCTACTAGTTCTATAAATTACATCTGGATAATAGTTTGAGTTACCTTGACTATCTTTAGCGTCATTTGCCTGTGAAACTCCTTCAAAAGTTTCTAGTATTTCTCCTGCAGTTCCTGTGATTGAGCCATCTTCGTCAATAACGACAATATGCATTTCATCATTTGAACCGCCAGCAGCAGCTACATCATCAGTAGTTGTTGGTGGTCCAGAAAATTGAAAGTAATATTCCCAATGTCTTAGGACTTTACAGTTGTCAACAAGAGCGTGTCTTAATCCGCCTGTTTCTGTTTTACCAGTGGCAGTATTAAATCTTGCGATTGTTAGAACATGAGTGTTAATTGCAGTTATCTTATAGAAAAATCCTGAAGGTGCACCATCAGCTGAAGGCACAGATGTTGCGTCTCCAAACTCTAGTATGTCGCCTACTTGAAATAAAGATCCATCGTCCATAGTGACCGTTGTATCTCCGATAGCAGCAGAAGAATCATTTGTTAGAGTACCACTTTGTGAGTGTGGTCCAAAGGCAGTTGAGTTAGGACATAAAGAAACTTTTAAACTGTTTCCTAGTGTTCCTGCTTCTCTTGCGGCCCAAGTTCCTATACTTGTATTTTGCCCAGCGCCTGTTTCAGAATAATAACTGTTAAGATATTCAGTAGTATTTTTAATTAAGACAGCAGTACCAGTTGACACAGCGTTTACTAAACCTGTGATTGGTCTTACTACCTTCAGATTGTTTCCGTAACCTAAAAAGTTAGCAGCACAGAAAAATTCTTCAAAGTTAGATGAGTTTGGTTTCCCAAATATTTCGACTAACTCATTTTCGGAAGAGACAGTAGTAACTTCGTCAATTGGTCCTTTTTCTGCTGTTATTACTATACCACCTGATGTCGTTGAGACAGCAGGAATGACATTAGTAAGATCCTTTTCAGTAACGAGAACACCTGGTGATACTTGAAAAGCCATATTTTAGTTCTCCTTAATATTAAGTTTATTAGTTATAACCCTTTGTGTATATTTATAGTATGCCAAAACTACACTATTCCCCTTTGCGATATGATACGGGTTGCCAAACCTCTCCTGCGTCAACAAAATAACCGTCTTGACCCTCTGGATCGTTCAATCCATCGTCTATGAAACCAAAAGGTGCCATATCTGCCTCGATAGCATTCTGTTGTTCAGTAAACATTTGACCTCTCACATCTACATTTGTTAATTCTTTAAAATATCTTTGATTTGCTAACCATGAAAATATAACGAGACACATTACTAAATCATCTGTAGCCCCACTCTCTGCCTCAAAAGATTTTCCTTTAGATATAAAAGTTGATAATTCAGATATAATATCAAAATCATTAATAATTAATTTATCTCCTTCGATTAAACTTTTGAGATTAGAAGTTCCAATTTTTTTTGTACCTTTAGTCATTCTCAAACCTAATTGATTACCACGACCACTAAAGCCTCCACCTAATACTTGACCAGAACGACCTCTTTGTGTGACCATCATCATGTTATCGTACTCTAATTCAAACTGTAAGTTATCTGCTACTTGTTGTCCTAAGTCATTTATCTCTATGAGAATATACGCTTTGTTATATACTTTAGCAACTTTCTCTATAATACTTGGAAAAACAAGAGGTTTAATTTCATTATCTCTATATTTTGCAACTACTTTATAAGGCACATTTGTACAATCCATAACACAAAATGCAGAATAATCATTTGTCAAACCTCTAGATACATCTACTGTCATAGTATAGATATGATTTTTCTTTGGCATTTCATATACATCTAGACCACCACTTCGTTTAGGTTCAATAACTGGCATAGTTTTAATTTTACTTGCATTAATAAGTGTATCTACACTACCTAAAAATTCACATTCAAACTCTGTCTGAAACTGTGCCTCACTTGTATTCTTTATTGTTTCTTCTTTCCACTTCTCATCACGACCGGGTACTTCACTCCAATGTACTTCGACAGGAACAAAATTATTATTCTTATTTGTTGCGTCTATCCACATCTTGTAAAACATATTCATTCCATGAGGTGTAGATACGATCATTACCTTTGATGATTTACCAGAAGATATTGTAGGATAAACTGAACTAAAAAATTCTTCGGCAATATTATTAGGAACATAAGCGAACTCATCTAAGAATATAATATTAAAGGTACTTCCTCGAACAGCACTAGAAGAGGTACTTGCCGCTACAATCCTACTTCCGTTTTCTAGTTCGAGAGAACCTTTGTTCCAGTTGAGAACGCCTTGTTGCATCCACTTAGGTAGATGTTCGTAAGCCAATTGCAAACGACCTAATAAATCTCTTGCCGTAGAAGATTTATTGGCGAGTATTGCAACATTCACATTATCATTAAATAAGACATAATGTAAGAGGTAAGAGACTATGATAGTTGACTTTCCACTCTGTCTAGGTAATTTACAAATTGTAAACCTATTATCATGAAAAGTATCTACCATCTTCCGCTGAAAGTCATACATTTGAAAAGGTACTAAACCTTTATCAATGGTGACAATTTTTAAATATTCTTCTATAAAATATTTAGGACTCTCTAAACACTTCATTACTTCTTGGATTTGTTTCTTTGTAAATCTAGATGAAGTGTGAGCCTTTTTTAAATTAGGATTACCTAAATATTGTTCTGTTTTTGACATTTAATTAAACTAAATTTTTTAGTGCTTCTGATAAATCTTTAAATTTTATTCTTGTGCCTCTTGCAGTATCTTCAGGTAGTTCGGCACCATAATCCATTTTATTCATCAATACATATAATTTTTCACCAAGTAGATTACCTGCTTCAAAATCTGAAAGATAATGAAATCCTGCAATAACTCTACCATAACCACATTCATATGCTGCTTTCATTAACTCTTTTTCTAACTTTGGTACTTTACCTGCAACATATCTAGCAACAACAACTGATTGACAAGCATGACCACTAGGATAAGACCTAGTTTTATTTGTTTCACTTGGTAATGTATTGAGACTAGGTAAAACTTCAATGGGTCTACTTCTATTGAAGTGTTTTTTAAAATGATTTATAATATCTGTTTGTTGATATATAATATCTTTAAACTCTTTTGGATGAAATTGTAATCCATGTTTATCACAAACCTTTTGAATAGCATAAAAAGGAACTCTATCATGATCTCTAACAGATTGTACCTGTTCTGGTGTTCTTGTTCTAATTATTTCTTCTACCTCATATGCTTCTTTTAAATCATCAACAGGTGGAGGTGGAAGAGTTATTACATCTTCAAGTCCTTTTCTAAAAAATATCATTTTTTTTCCTTTAACATCTTTTGTAATTCTGTTGTTGAACCAACAAACAATGCATTAGTAACATTCTTTGGTCCTTTGTCAGGTATATCTTTTACCTTCTTTAGTTTATCTTGTAGGTCTAAAAGATTTTGTGATACCTCACTTACTGTTTTAATTAGTTGTCCTGCAACTTCATATGCTCTTGGATGTTCTCCCTCTTTTGCAAGATTAAGTATACCATCAATTGCTTCATTACCTTTATCAAGTAAATTATAAAGATTTTTTCTGCCAGTTTCAAAGTCAATATCTGGATCTTTATCCTCTGGTACTATTACTTCGGTACTTACTTTTTTAGGTACTTCGTTTTCATAAGTTACATCTTCGGCGATACCTAATACTTCATTTAGTTTATCATCAATTTTACTCATATTAAATCCTCTTATGATGGTTTAGTAGGACTTGATGTCTTATCTTCACCAGTTGTATTATCGTAATCTAAAGTGTCAGTAAAGAAATCAAGTGTAGTCGTATATGTGTATGTATCATCTTTATCAGCTGATGTTGGGTTTGGTGTAACTGTAACTCTTTCAACTCTTGGTGCGTTGCTTCCTGTGTCAGAATATAAATCAGCTGAAACAGTTTTAATTATAGAGTTTGTACTAATTGGTCCATACAAATAAATTTTTGCTGTAAATGTTAGTGTATAAATTATTCTTCTACTACTTGTTAGTGTGCCTGTATAACTATCTTCATAATCTACATTGTTTAGTATAAACGGTATATCTCTTTTCGTATCCATTGTTCTATCTTCGATCATAGTAACAGTATAGTCTGGTTGAAAATATGGAAGTATTTGTTCTATGATTTGTAATCCATCGTCTGAATTAGCAACATAAACACCTAAAGAGAAATTAACATTATAAGGCACAGGCATATATTGACTATTCATTTTAGTAGTATCGGCATTTGTTGTTACTTTAGTTATCTTTTGATTCTTATTTAACTTACGACCGCCATCGTAACTATATCCAGTAACTTCAAATGACATTCGAGGTAGAGTGATTGCCACAGATGAATCGTCACCAGTTAGATCCTGTTGTGCGTCTAATCTGGCTAAAAACTTTTCTTTTGGTGAATATGATAAAGGTACTTTAATATTTTGTATAGGATTTCCGCTAGAATCCAATCTCTTAATATTCACATTATTGAATATTGTACCAAACGCAATCACAGTATTACGAATCTTTTTGTGATAAAAATGTTCTCCAAACATTAGTATTCGTCAACCTCACCAAATGGGTTTCTTTCGCTAAAGTCTAGTATATCATCACTAGTAGAGGCAGTATTTGTTCCTGCTTCTGTTTCAAATACTTGACCTTGGTCAGTAGGTTGTTGTGTTGCCATTGTAAAGTCCTCGTTAATTAAATAATCTATTGCACCAATACTACTTTCTAAAACAAAAGAACCTACTTCGTTTTCTAAAGTAAACTGGAAGTTCATTGTATCAGTTGATAAACTATCTTCAACACTATCAATCTGAGCAATACCTGTATCAATTCTTTCTGAACTATATTCAAATCGTGTACAAGATAACTTGTATGTAGGTAAAGCACTTTGTTGATAGAATGGTTGTTCGTGTTCAACAAACTGTATTTCAAAGAATGCTTTTGTTGTAGGGAAATAAACTAAGTCGCCCTCTTGTGGTCTATCAGCTACTAAGTCTGAATTATTACCTACTAGAGTTTCCCATCTTAATTTAGATAAAGTAAATACAATATCATCTCTTAATTCTAAACCAAACTTTTTAATAATCTCTTGTTCGCCCATATATCCATCAGTATTGTCCACATACATTTCAATGATGTATGAATCATCAAACGAGCTCGCAGGATCTTCACCAAAGATAGTATCTTTGTTGGCAATCTTTCTCGGTAAATAATAGACATCTTGGCCATATATCTTAAGCTGTTCTATAATTAAATCTTCGTATAGTCTTTGCTCAGATGTTGTGCCTGTGTCAAAATAGACATTTGTTGGCATTTAATTATCCTTGTTGCATATGGGCAGGTTCTTCATAATTACTTCTAATTTCTTCTTCTAACTGCCTTTGCTCTTGAATTGCTGTAGAAAATAATTCAGGTCCGTTTAAAGTAACCCCACCTAACATAGCAGTACCTGAAAATTTTGAAAGGTTTTGTCCCCATTGTTTTTTAATTAATGTTGTTGCATATCTCTTTAAGTAAATATCATCATAGATATCGGTATGAGTATCAGGATCTAGTTTTCTAAAAACTTCTATAATTAAAAATTCACCTGCTGTTATATCTGTTCCCCAATCCATATCAATAAATAATCTGTTTGATAGATGATTAAATCTCATTGGTTTTTCTCCCACTAAAATGTGATCGAGAAAATCTAAGTGTTGCATTGTCATTTGATAATGTATAATACTAGTAGATGAAAAATCATACAAATCGTTTAATCTTAGTTGATATCTAACATCAAACATATTTAAGTTTGCTCTATCAGATAAAGGAAAAACATTAACGACAGAAATTACAGATGAAGGAACTACGATAAAATTATCAGCTCTTTTATATGAAGTTGTAACAGAATTATCTGTAACTGATTCTGAAGCGTCAGTTGTCATTCTATCAATATCAGCTTGTGTAACCTGATATTTTAAATACATTCTTTCAACACCATCAACATGATATTGAGCAAAATATTGAATCGCCTCATCTATTCTATCATCTACTTGGTCATCATCAACATTTATATCAATTACAGGCTTACCTAATGCTCGTAAACAATACTCTTTAAATGTTGCTTTTGTACTTGGGACTGCCATATTTTATTCTTCCTTTTTAACTATTTATAACTATCCTAATGCGACTGCTTGGGCGATTGCAAAGGCATTAGTTGCTTTAGTGTCTAATTGTGTTTGAATTGCACTAGTTACACCGTCTAGATATCCTATTTCAGTTGATGTAACAGCACTAACAGATACATCACCATTACCATCAGAAACTAATGCTCTTGAAGCAGTTAAGTCTGCCATCTTACTAAATGCGATAGCAGCACTTGAATTTATATCTGCGTTTACGATAACACCAGAACCAATAGCAGCAGTACCACTTGATATTGTTATATCACCTGATATACCACCCTCTATATAAGTTGCAACTCTTGACAGAGCTGCCTTTCTATTTGTTCCACCTGCACCATCATCAACAATAATTAAATCTGCGTCTGCTAAAGCAGCACCTATATCTGTGCCACCATCAATATCTAAAGTTAATAACCCAACACTATTACTAGAAGCTGTTATTGTTTTATTTGTTAGTGTATCAGTTGTTGCTTTACCTACTAAAGTATCAGTTGCATTTGGTAAAGTAAGTGTTCTATCTGCGTCAGGATCAGTAGCAACTAAAGTTGTTTCATTTGAATCGTCAGTCGATCCTTCAAATATGATACTTGTATTTACAGTAACAGTTGAGAACTCTGAAGCACCACCGCCTGTGATATCTGTTAGATATGCGACTGTACCAGAAGCGTCTTGAATTGTAACTGTTCTATCTGCCGTAGGATCTGTAATTGCAAAAGTTGTTTCAAAAGCGTTTGAGGTTGCCCCTTCAAATACGAGTGGACTAGCACCTGCAAAGACAGCACCAGTTGCTGTTACGATACCTGTAAGTGTCGGTGCTGATATACTTGGTGTAGCAATTGTTGGTGTATTAATTGTTGGTGATGTTAAAGTTTTATTTGTAAGTGTTTGTGTGGCTGCAAGACCAACAAAACTTTCACTTTGTAATGCACTATTAAATTCTGATAAAGTTCCTGTAAGTGTATTTGCGTCTAGATCAATTGATTTATTTGTAAGTGTTTGTGTTGTGCCTTTGAATAAAGTATCTACTTGTGATAGTGTTACTCTACCTTCAGTACCACCGTCAGATATTAAAAGTAAATCACTTGCTACTAATGTATTACTAGTTAAATCAGTTGCATTATCAATATTTACAATTGCTTCTACAACACCAAACTCTAAAGCATTTGCTGCCGAATTAACTTTTATAACCTGACCTGCAGTACCAAGTGATAATGAAGCACCAAGACCACCATGTGTTAATCCTATTGTGTCACCCGACTGAAACTCAGAAAGACCAGTCGCAGTTCCAGCGTCATTGAATACTGCTCTAATTGGTGTTTTATTTGCCATAATTTATCCTAAAACTGAAAAATGGTGCTATCACTATCTGTTAGATTACTACCATTTGACAATGTAAATGTTTTTGTTCCTGTAAATGTTGTTCGAGTATCAATAGTTGCATTGAACTCAAAGTTTGTGTTTGTTACGCTTAATCCGTCAGCAGCAGTAAAGAAAGGTACTACTCTAGTAGGTTGTATTGTTTCACCACTTGATGATACAACAGCTAATTGATTTTCACCTGCTTTTGAACCAGCAGGTAATGTTGCACCTGTTGCTGATATTGCAATTGTTCCTGTACCGTCAGCACTTATTGTTGCGCCTGCAAGGTCAATTGTATCACCAGAAAGAAATAAATCATTCCATCTATTTGTTGAACTACCTAAATTTCTTGAATTGGTGCTGTCTGGTACAATGTCTTGGTCAACTCTACTTAAATCTACTGTACCACCAAAAGTACCATCTTGTAAATCTATACCATCACCTGCGTTTGAAGATGATGAATCTGTACCATCCATAACTAATCTATCACCTGCATTTGAACCACTTGCGTCTGTGCCATTCAAAACTAAATCTTCGGTTTCTAAAGTTGTACCTACAAACTTACCAGTTGTGCCATCATATTGTAAAACTCTTTTATCTATTAAAGCAGTATCAGTATCAACATCATCTAATTTTGCTAAATTAACTTCACCGCCACCACCAATTGAACCCATTTGTTTAGTAACAACATCTTTAAATTTAACAAACTCTTTTTTCATTTCATCTAAAGAGGTTATACTATCTAAAGTTTTTAATTTTTCTTTATCAAGTTCATTAGCAACTTTCATCTCTGAAAGTTTTTTAGTTACTTTATCAATTATATCTTCTTTTGATTCTATTGGTTCTAGTTCGTCTTGTAAAGTTTCACTAACTGTTTGTTCTTCTTCTTTTATTTCTTTCTCAGGTTCTAATAATAATTCTTTTTTCTTTTTAGGTTTTACTTTCTTTGTCTCTTTTTTTAGAGAAGAAAATAATTCTTCTATATCAGCTATCTTTTTTTCTGATTTAACAACTCTTTCTTTTGTTTGTTTTTTCTCATCAGCAATTATAGAGAAAAAATCTAGTAATTTTTCTTCTGGTTTTTCTACAACCTTAACAACCTTTTTTATATCTTCTTTAATTTTAGAATTTAGTTTTTCTTCTTGAATGAGTGAGATTTGCTTTTCTATATCTGGATCAATATCTATCATAATTATCTACTTACGCTTGGTGTTATCGTTGCTCTTCCCTCTATTCTTCTAGTAATTAAACCAGATGAATCTGTTGTAGTTAAATCCCAAACATATCGACCTATCGAAAGAGCACCTGTTACTGTGTCCGTTAGTGCTATAGAACAAGTGCCATCGGTTGCACTTACTTTTGCTGTAGTAAAAGATGTTGATGAACTAGCGAGGTGTGTTTTTCTCAATGTAGCAGTTATCGTTTCGTTACTTAAATCTACTACTGTTCCTGTCGAATCTTTTACTGTTAATGTTTCAGTATAATCACAGTCTTGGTCGATAGTAATATTCTGTATTGTTGCCATTATTCATTCCTATCCTATTGTATTACTATTTATAATATAGAAAAAAGTCAATTAAAATGCAGTTGTTGGTACACCTTTTGAAGAAACAAATGGGTGTTCTGCAAAGGCATAATAAGCAAATTCGTGATTACTTCCGCCATTAAAATCTCCATAACTTGCTCTTGCTTTAAATCCATTACTTAAAAAATCTATCTCGTTTCTACCAGATGTCACCTCAGCATCAACTCCATTGGCTCTCAAAAAAGTATCTATTTCATTTCTAGTTTCTCTCTCACTATCAAATATAATCCAATCGTGATTAGCGTGTTGTTGAGTACCATTTTTTGCCATTATCCATTTAGGTTTAAATCCTAGATAAACAAAAGTACCATCAGCTGTATTATCACTATGAAAAATACCAAATTTTGAAAACCCTTGTATTGGTGTCCATAAATATGCAACATACTTGTCACCATCAGTATTATAATTTCCAGATGATACAACAGACATATTTGTTGAATCAATATTATCACCGTTAAAGTTATTAGAGCCTGTGGCGAAAGCGTCATCTCTATCTAATAAAAGTTGTGCGTTATCAACACCTGTAATTTTTTCACACATAACAGCTGGTCTCTCAGTTGCGTCTCTGTCTTTAGTCCATACCCATGTTGGTGTTGCACCAAGTCCGTGTGGATAAATACCTTCAGCTCCAGTTCCTGTGTATGTAACAATACTAAATCCTGCTGTGGTATTTGCTTGATAACTATAAGCAGGATTATTACCACTTTCAGCACCAGATGTTGTAGATCCAGCGTTACATTTCCATTGCCATGCCACATAATTTAAACTATTAACATTAACATAGTTTTGACTATCAGCATTATCATCTATTGTAAAACCATTAGATTGAACAGATATTACTTGTGCTGATGAATCTACTTCAACAGCATTTGTATTTGTGCTTAAAATTTTATCAATTCCTCTAGATGTATCTTGTACGGCGTTGTAATAACCACTAGAGTTATTTCTTGGTTGTATCCAAATCATATCTGGTTGCAAATTAGAGTTTCCTGTATTCGTTAATGCTCTGTTTGCAGCTGCATTACCTGTATAAGTCAACACTTGAAAATACTCTGATGGATCGTCTATTGTTGTATAAGCCATTCTAACCGTACTCCGCTAAATTTTTTGTGCATAATGCATAGTATCCTGATGGTGGTGCAAATTCAAAACTTCCATAGCCATTTGCGTCTGATTCTATACTAGACGGTGTGTAAGGAGGATTACCAAAATTTATTGACATAGTTCCAACATCTGCTGCCCCCTCATCACCACAAGTGAATCCATAAAGAGTTATCGGTGTGCCATTTTCACCTGTTGTAGGTAAAGTAAAAGCACCTGTTTTACTCGCACCTGATGTTGGATTACCTGAATTAATATATGTATTATCTTTATGAAAATATACTGCGTTGTTATCCATATCTAATGCACAACCAACTATGTTACCATCATCATATGTTCCCATACTACCTGTTGTACTATTATTTTGTCTCACTTCACCACCTTCTGTGTATATGGCACCTGTGGCTGCCTCACCACCGTAAGGATTAGTTGTAGAATCAGAAGCAAAATCTTCTGGTGAAAATACACCAATATTATAAACATCTCCTGATATAGGTTTCATTTCAAAATACCATTTTCCTTTTGTTACTGCTATAGATGAATATGCCTGTGGATATCTAGAATAAGCGGCATCGGTGTATGAAGTAACAATTTTACAATTACCTTCGCTGAAAGTAATAGCACCTCCTTGTTGTTTATCACTATATAAATTACTCATTGTAGCAAAAATATTAGTAGGCGTATCTGTTGTAATATCGTGTGTGTCTCCATTCCAGGAAAAGTGATGGTCCTCACCACTTGTGTCTGCACCTGCACCACTTGAATTTGCGGTTGTTCCTGTTTGTTTATATTCAAAAAAGAAACCATTATTACCATAAACTGTTGCTGTATATTTTTTTGGTACCCAAACACCATTATCATTTGTTTCTCCAAAATCTCCTGGTGAAGCTGCTATACCATCTATGAAATTTGTCTCTGCTAAATAACCATCAAAATCTTCACTATTACTACCAGAAGCACCAACTCGCATTGTGTTGCCATTTTTTACTACTTCAGCATTAGTATAATCTTCATCAGGCCAGTTATCAACGCTTAAATCACTAGGATCAATTTGACTACCATTAATATAAATTTTAACTCTATTTGTGTTTGTAGATTCGTTTGTATTGTAAACTAATAGCACATGATACCATGCGTGTGTATCTCTAAAATCTTGATTTGTAGTTATATAAGCACCACCACTACCTGCTGTGTTTTCATAAAGTCTAAGTTTATCATTTCTAAAATACCAGTTAAATGAATTACTTGAACCATCAACACCGTATAGTAAATAATTTGATTGACTGCCGCCAATACTACTTCTTTTTACCCATGTAGAAAATGAAAATACTTTTTCACCTGTAGCAGCAACTAGAGTTCTTTCAAGTTTTGGGTTGTCACCACTATTGAATCTAATGGAGTTACTTACATTATAACCTGAAACTGAGTTCGCACCTAAAATAGTAGGCATTTATATTAATCTCCTAAAGTTGGCAGTTCACCCAACGGTCTTGTAAATGATCCATCTTCTTGTTTTGTGTATGTGAATAAAGTTTCTAATGCAGGTGTGTCAGCTGCATTTGTAATAGCAGTTTCCATAGAAGCCTGTTTAGTTCTTACAGCGTCTCTGTGTGTTGTAATCGCACTTGGTATTGCTGTTGACTTTTCTGCTTTTCTAGTTATATACCAATCTGTTTCGTTAAGTATAGATTCTGCTTCTGCTTTAACCTTGTAAATTAGTTGATATTTAAGTCCTCTACTTTTAATATCACCTACATCTTTATCAACAGGTATTAAATCATCAGTTTTATCTTGCTCTGTATAAGTTGTATCGGCGTGTGCTTTTGCTGTTGCTGTACCATAACTACCTGTTACTTTACCACCACTAAAAGCATAAGTTATATCAGTATTAATATACCATTCTTGATTTTTTTTATTTGTACTATCAATTTCTACTGTATAGACACCAATAGCATTTCTTTCACTTTCGGTCCATAAAGTATAAATTGTTGCAGGGTATTTTATATCACCTATTTGCACACCTTTGTTGCCATTTGGCATTGATGTGATTGATCCTGATTCTACTATTGCAAACATTATATCTCCCTATTATGATAAAGTTAAATTTAAATTTCTACCAACTTCTAAAAACTTACTTCCGTTATATCTAAACACAAATAAATCACCTTTAGCGGCTGTTGTTGTTAGTGTTGGTGCTGTATCCCCTGTAAACTCATAAACAGCATTAAATGATAATGTTCTACTACCTGTACCATCTTGAATTACAAGTAAAGACACAAACTGTCCTGCGATTGCGCCACTACCAGCACCTAGTGTTCTGTTCGCACCTAATGTTACTTTCGCAACTGGCGATGTTAATACATTCCATGATACAGTCGAAGCGTCTGTAAGTGTCGCCTCTGGATTTACAGCTGCAGCCGCAAACGAAGCATGAGCACCATCTTCGATTCTCATAACTTCAGTACCATCTCTTTGTTGGAATATTAAATCTTTTGTGTCAACAACTGGTTTGATGATTACATCACTTGAACTATTTGTAACAGTTAATACTGTTGTTCCGCCAGCAGCAAAATTTAAATCATTACCAGCAGCGTCTAGTGTGATATCGGCAGCAGCGTCAACTGTTAAGTTGTTTGCTGATATGACTAAATCTGTTCCGTCACCTTCAATCTTCTCACTATCACCACCAAATACGATACCAACATTGTTTGGTATGTGTACATCTGAAGTAGCAGTTAAATTAATTTTTGCACTAGAAGCAATTGTTAAATCAGTACCATCACCTTCTATTTTCTCACCATCATCACCGAATGTTACTCCAACGCCTGATGGTATATTTACATCGGTTGTTGCTGTTAAATTTATATCAGCACCAGAGTTAAGTGTTAAGTCTGTGCCGTTACCTGAAATCTTTTCGCCTGAATCAGCAAATCTTAATTCTTTTCCTGAAGCAACAAGTAAAGCAGAAACATCACCATCTACTCTAAATACTTCAGTTGCTGAACCACCATCATTTACTTTGAAGATTATATCTTTATCAGAAACTTTTGATTCTAATATGACATCACTTGAACTGTTATGTATTCTCATCATTTCAGTTCCGTCATCTTCGTAAATGATACCACTACCAGCAGTACCAGCGTCTAATGTAATACCTCCAGCAGATTCTATATTGATTGAATCTACAGCAGTACCATCTGAAACTATATCTAAATCACCATCAGCATTTGAGCCGATAGTTAAACCTGAATCTCTAAATTGAATAACACTAGCAGAATTTAAAAGTAAACCTGTGTCAGCGACATGGGTTAGTGTTACATCTTGATCAGCGCCAAATTGAATTGTTGAAGCGTCTGCAAGAAATAAATCTGAAAATTCTAATGCTGTTGTACCTAAAGCAGCACCGTCTGAAGCATCTGGAACAAATGCTGTTGTAGCAGTTATTGTTGTTCCTTGAACAGTTGATGATCCTGTGATAGCACCACTTGCTGTTAAAGCACCTGTAACTGCTAAAGTTGATCCGTCAAAAGTTAAGTTTGCTTCGCCATTTAATCCTGATCCTGTGCCTGTAATTACTCTATTGTTTGTATCGTTTGCAAGAGTGAGTGAAGCAGTCCATGATAGAACACCAGAACCGTTTGTTGTTAAATGTGTACCTGAACTACCATCGGCAGCAGGTAATTGATAAGCAACACTTCCTGTTGTGTTTGCAGCTGCTTTAAAACCTGAATAGTTTGATCCATTATCTGAATCTTCAAAAATTCTTATTTCGCCAGGGGCAGTAGCATTACCACCAACACCTACGAAGTTTCCATCATTTATTTCAAATACTTTATTACCATCTGCTTGTTGAAAGATTAAATCTTTAGCATCGGTTGCGTTTTTAATAATTGCGTCACCACTTGCCTGTAAGAATTTAAGTACATCAGAACCTGCAATTCTTAAATCAATTATATCATCTGTTTCTGCGTGAAGCGATGTGTCAGCGTCTGCGTCTAAAACTAATTCTGCACCATTGAAATCTGTATTGACTGGTGCTATGGATGTAAGATTTGTCTTGTCATTGATAACATAGATAGCGGCACCATTTGCTGGAGCAGCAGTAAATGTTATTCTTCGATAGTTATTACTACCGTCAACACCTAATGTAAATGCTTTTCCAGAACCTGGTTCTTGTCTTACATTATTGACAAAAACTTCAAGAGCGTTTTCTGCACCACGAACTACATCATTCGCAAGGTCAAAAGTCGTAGTTGATCCATCACCTGTGAAAGAATCCTTTGTAGGAATACTTGTAAATTCTTGAAATGGTGGTTGTCCAATATATGCCATTAATTATTTCCTTTTATACATCTTCTAATACTGATACTGTAATATCTACAGCACTACCAGCACTAGCAAGAGCTTCTAAATTATCTCCGTTAGAACCATCGTTTTGTAATACTAGTTTATTTCCTGACATTACTTCTAATGAAGCGCCTGCAGGAATACTAGCGTTTTTCACGATAAAGACATCATTCGATCCATCTTCGTTATCTATGAAAATATCTACTGTTACACCCGAGGTTGTTTTATTTGCACAGGTAATACCAATAACGATTGATTCTAAAGCAGCACTACCTGAACCAGCAGGACAGGCGTAAATCGTTGAATTACTACTGTTACTGATGTTGGGTGTACAAAATCTTTTAAAATCGTTAGCCATGTTTTTTTCCTTTTCTTATATTTATACCTTATTCTATGACGGTTTTGTTGGGAAGTTTGTTAAAACTCCATTACTATCTCTTGTCATTTTTGTTTTAACTTTTGCTATCGTATCCAAACCAGATGTTACATCTCTTAATGCTTGACGGTATGTTTTCATATCATCAGACATAGTTACATCTGAGTTAGCATAAAAATCAGTCTGAGCCAAAAGATCATTTCTAACTGATCTTAAAATAGTTAATTCTGAAGCCAAAGATGTTCTATCTGCCATCTCGGCATCTGTCATCTCTCTAGTTGTTTCTGATTTTCCTTCACCATTGTATATTGTTATATTATCATTTGCCATTATGTTCTTTTCACTCCATAAACTACTACTTTTCCTCTTTCAGAAAAGTTTCCTTGAGATGTAAACCAATAAAAACCTGTGTGTGTTCTACTACCATGGTCAGTAGTAACACCAGAGCTTACATGCATTCCTGAATAACCATCTGCTTTTTCATAAGCAGTACTA
>VTLG01013403.1_pt1 | contig 16256 bp, 30 predicted proteins | sample 4694571 | NCBI WGS metagenome assembly VTLG01 (sample SAMN12604809, study PRJNA352737) | marine metagenome | biome: ENVO:00000447; feature: ENVO:00000209|ENVO:00000569|ENVO:01000036; material: ENVO:00002151; isolation source: viral sequences binned using virsorter ...
TACCTGAGGGTAATGCTTCAGGAGATGAAAGTTTCACAGGAACAGGGATTGTTACAGGAATGAGTGTTAGTATTCCTTTAGATGGAATTACTACTAGATCAGTTACATTTCAAGGTACAGGAGCATTAACTAGAGGTACTGTCTAATAAGACTTTATGAAGTTAATAGATTCTGCAAAATCTCATTTTGAGTCTCTAGGTGTTCAACACATAGAAGTAGAAGAATGGAAAGACGAATCTGGTAATCCAAGTGTAATATATTGGAATCCAATGAACTTGTCTGAAAAAAATAAATTATTTAAAAAATCAGATAACTTAAACGATGTTAGTATTCTTGCAGATATAGTAGTGATGAAAGCTATTGATAAAGATGGTAACAAATTATTTAGTTTAGAAGATAAACTTGCTTTAATGCACAAAGTAGATTCTGATGTACTTTCAAGAATAGCCACAGCTATGGTACAAGCAATCACACCTGAAGAAGTAAAAAAAAACTAAAATCTACACCTGAATTAAAAAATTTACTTATAGTAGCCGATAGGTTAAAAATACCTTTATCTGAACTTTTAAAAATGGAAGTTTGGGAGTATAATCATTGGCTTGGTTATCTCTATAATGAAGCTGAAGAACGAGAACAAGCTATGATAAAAGCAAGGCACAAATAATGGCACAAAACCTTAAAATTAATATACTAGCAAAGGATAAAACAAAACAAGCCTTTAATGGTATAAGGGGTAGATTACAAAAACTTAAAGACTCAGTTATATCTGTCAAAGGTGCAATAGTAGGTATTGGTGCTGGTCTTGTAGTAAAATCATTTGTTAATGTTGGTAAAAATGTTGAGGACTTACAAGTAAGATTAAAACAATTATTTGGAAGCACACAAGAGGGAGCAAAAGCATTTGATGTAATGGCAAAATTTGCATCTAAAGTTCCTTTTTCTTTAGAACAAATACAAAACGCATCAGGAAACTTAGCTGTAGTTTCAGGAGATGCAAATAGATTATCAAAGATATTAGAGATTACAGGTAATGTTGCATCGGTCACAGGATTAGATTTTCAAACAACTGCTGAACAAATACAAAGAGCATTTGCTGGTGGTATAGCTTCAGCAGATATATTTAGAGAAAAAGGTGTTAGAGATTTATTAGGTTTTAAAGCTGGTGCAACTGTCACAGCAGAAGATACAATAAAAGCATTTGAAAGAGTATTTGGTAAAGGTGGTAAATTTGGTGGTGCAACAGACGAATTATCAAAAACATTTACAGGTGTTCTATCTATGCTTGGAGATAGTTTATTTAATTTTAAAAAAAGAGTTGCAGATGCAGATTTCTTTGATGCGATTAAAAAAGAATTTAAAGATTTAGATGATTTTATAAAAGAAAATCAAGATACATTTAATGATATAGCAGATGCAATAGGTTTTGTTTTAACAGGTGCAGTAAAAGTATTATCTGCTGGTATAAAAGGTTTAGCAAAAGCAACAGCATTTTTAACAGATGCTTATGAAACATTAGTAAATTTAGTTAATAAATTATTACCCAAAAGTTTAGAGTTTAATATTACCACAAAAGCACAAAGAAAATTACAAAGAGAAATAGCTGAATTAGAAAAAGAACGATTTGAAAGAATGGGTCGTATTCTTGAAGAACAAAACAAAATAAATGTTTCTCTTTCAAAACAAAAAGAAGTTTTAGTTGATGTAGATAAAGTAAGAAAAGCTATACAAAAAGCAAAAGATAAAGAAGATAAACTCGAATTATTTATCTTATCAGAAAAAAACAAAAAAAGATTAGAATTTAACGAACTAATTAATAAAGGTGTAGAAAAACACAAAGAACAAAATGATATTTTAAGATCAGTTGGAAATAAAATAAAAGAACATAATGAATCTTTTAATATTACTGACACTATTTTTGAATCTATTACAGGTGCTACATCAAGTTTTTCAAGAACATTAGCAGAAGCTTTAGTATTAGGTAAATCTATAAACAAATCATTTAAAGAATTAGCACAAGGATTGTTGGTAGATATTGTTGCTAAAATGATTGAAAGAATAGCTTTACTTACAATAGAAAAATTTATTACAGATAAAATATTTAAACAAGATAATGATAGACTTAATAGAGAAAAAGGAATTACAAAAGAAAAACAAAAACAAGTTGTACTACAAGCTATGCTTATGGCTATGGGTGGTGGTAGTGGTGGTAGCCCTTTTAAATTATTTGCTTCAGGTGGTGCTGTAAGAAAAGGACAGCCAACTATTGTAGGAGAAAGAGGAGCAGAAATGTTTATACCAAACTCATCAGGTCAAATAACACAATCAGCAAGAGGCACATCTGCTGGACAAACAACAGTTAATTTTAATATTAATACTTTAGATGCAAGTGGTTTTGATGATCTATTAGTAAGAAACAGAGGAACTATTACACAAATTATCAATAATGCAGTAAATGAAAGAGGGAGTAAAAATTTAATATAATGTCAGGTGCTTTCCCAATATCTAACGCAAAATTTGAAACTTTAGGAATAAAGTCAATACAAAACACAATTTTATCAAAGTCACAATCAGGTAAAAAACTTGCAAGACAAATTGACAATCAAAGATTTGGATTTACTGCAAGAATAATAACTGCAAAAAGATCAGATGTTTATGGAGAACTTATGGCTTTTATTATTAAACAAAGATCAGGCAAAGAAAATTTTACAATAATCCCACCTGAAATAGAAGATGCAAGAGGAAGTGAAACAGGAACAGTATTAGTCAATGGTGTCCATGCAGTAGGAGACACAACTATTGCTATGGATGGATTTGCTGGAGATGGTGCTGGAAGATTCAAAGCTGGAGATTTTATAAAGTTTGCTTCACACGATAAAGTTTATATGGTTGTTGCAGATGCTACTTCATCATCAAATGCTTCTACTGTTACAATAGAACCACCATTGATTACTGCTTTAGCAGATGATTCAGTAGTGACTTATGATAATGTTGCTTTTACAGTTCATCTAACCAATGACATACAAGAATTTGGAGTTGTTGGTGCAGATAAAGATGGTGCATTATTGTATCAATTTGAATTTGATGTCGAAGAAACTCTATAAAATTAAGTATTACATAAATGTTGATGTATTAGCAGAAGAAATAGTTAATACTGAAGATATAGATGTTAAAAATTTAAAATTGAATAATAACGAGTTTCCTAGTAAAAATGCAAAGTGGATTATTTATGATTCAATGAAAGTAACAAGAAAAACTATAGAAGATTATGACGAGATCACTAACGACAGCAGTAAAAAACGAACTAGCGACAAATGATATTAGACCTGTCCACCTTATTACCATTGGTTTTGGTACTCCTGTTAATATCACAGATTGTTCATTTCCTTTAACATCATCAGTATCAGGTTCGTCAGTTACATATAGTGCAAGTGATTTTATATTAGGTATTTCTAATCATACAGAAGAAACAGATATTACTAAATCAAGTGTAAGCATTAGTTTATCAGGTGCAGATCAAACATTTATATCTGTAGTTTTAAATGAAAATGTAATCAATGATAGTGTTGATATTTTTAGAGGTTTCTTAGATGACTCTAATGCACTTATATCTGACCCTTTTTTATTATACAGAGGTAAAATAGATAGCTTTGATATTTCAGAAACAGATAAAGAAAGTATTGTTGGACTTCAAATAGTTTCTAATTGGGCAGACTTTGCAAAAAAAAATGGTCGTAAAACAAATAATACATCCCAACAAAGATTTTTTAGTGGAGATGTAGGTATGGATTTTGCTTCACAAACTGTTCAAGATATTAAATGGGGTAGAGCATAATGGGTTTTAAAAAATTTTTAAGTAAAGTTGCATCTCCTGTTTTAAAATTTCTTGGTGTAAATCCTTTAGTAGCTTTGGGTGTTTCGTTATTTCTTGCATGGGCATTAAGACCAAAAGTTCCTGAAATAGAGGATTTTGGTACAAATGAATTTGATGATTTTGAAAGAGGTATATTATTAAATAAACAATCAAATGATGCAAATATTCCTATAATATATGGCGAAAGACTTGTTGGTGGAACTAGAGTCTTTATGGAAACTTCAGGTACAGATAATACCTATCTATATATGGCAATAGTTATGTCAGAGGGAGAAATAAATTCAATAGAAGAAGTAAGAGTTGATGATAAAGTTGTAACATTTGCATCTTCATTATCAGATGGAACAGAAGTTGAAGTAGGAAGTGGAGATAGTAATTTTTATAAAAATAGTGAAAGTTTAATTAGAATAGAACCTCACTTTGGTACAGACAACCAAGCTACATCAGATTTACTTTCTACTTTATCATCTTGGGGAAGCAATCACAGATTAAGAGGAATATGTTATTTAGCTTTAAGGTTTAAATGGAATCAAGACGCATTTACAGGAATACCAAAAGTACAAGCAAAAATAAAAGGTAAAAAAGTTGTAACATTAGCATCTAACTTATCTGAACAAACTGCATCGTTTTCTACAAATCCAGCTTTTTGTATTTTAGATTATTTAAGAAATGAAAGATATGGAAAAGGTATTGCAACTTCAGAAATAGATTTACAATCTTTCTATGATGCGTCACAAGTTTGTGTAACACAAGTAACACCATATTCAGGAGCAAGTGATATTAATATATTTGACACAAACACAGTTTTAGATACATCACAAAAAATTATAGATAATGTTAGAGAATTATTAAAAGGTTGCAGAGGTTATCTTCCATATACAGGTGGAAAATATAAATTAATTATTGAAACGACAGGAAGTGCATCAATAACACTTACAGAAGATGATATTATAGGTGGATATAATTTATCTATTCCACAAAAGAACGATAGATATAACAGAGTAATAGTTGGATTTGTTAATCCTGATAGAAACTTTCAAGTAGATGAAGTTCAATTCCCACCAATAGATGATAGTGGTTTGTCAAGTGCAGATCAACACGCAACAATGAAAACTGCTGATGGTGGATTTTTACTTGAGGGTAGATTTTCTTTTAAGACATTGACTTCTCCATATCAAGCAGAGGAGATGGCAGAAGTAATTTTAAGAAGATCAAGAGAAGCGATGACACTTGGATTAAATGTAAGCTTTGATGCTTATGATTTAGCAATAGGAGATATAGTTAATATTACTCATAGTTCATTAGGTTTTTCTGCAAAAGCATTTAGAGTTATGGGTCTTACATTTAACGAAGATTTTACAATAGGATTATCTCTTGTTGAATATCAAGCTAGTCATTATACATGGGCGAGTAAAGCACAAGTAAGTTCAACACCCTCAACAAATTTACCAAATCCATTTACTATCCAACCACCAGCTAGTGTAACTTTATCCGATCAACTTATAGAATATAACGATGGAACTGTAATTGTAGCTTTAGATGTTGCTATTGGTGCTTCTCCTGATTCATTTATAGATTTTTACCAAGTTGAATATAAATTAAGCACAGATTCAGATTTTATAATTTACGCACAAGGTTCAGGATTGAAACATAGAGTTTTAAATGTAATTGACCAATCTACTTATGATGTAAGAGTAAAAGCAGTTAATACACTAGGAGTATCATCAACTTATGTAACTGCACAAAGAACTATTGTAGGTGCTATTTTACCACCTAGTGATGTTACTGATTTTTCTTGCAATATTGTAGGACAAGAGGCTCATTTAAGTTGGGAGCAGATTAGTGATCTCGATCTTGCATTTTATCAAATTAGGTATGCAACAGACACAGATGGAACTGCTGAATGGTTAAACTCAGTAAATTTAGTTTCAAAAGTATCAAGACCAGCAACATCGGTTACAGTACCAGCAAGAGCTGGAACTTATCTTATTAAAGCATTTGACAAACTAGGAAATGCTAGTTCTAATGCAACTGCGATTATTTCGAATGTAACAGGAGTAACTAACTTTAATGCAGTAACAACTGTTGATGAACACCCTAATTTTAATGGTACAAATACTGATACAGTAATTATAGATGATTCAATACAATTAGATTCTTCAGAATTATTTGATAGTGCTAGTGGAGATTTTGATTCTGAAACAGTTAGGTTTTTTGATTCAGGTGCAAGTAATTCAGATTTTATAACAAGTGGTAATTATGAGTTTGCGAATGTAATTGATATAGGTGCTAAACATACAGTTAGAGTTACTGCAACTTTACAACAAACCGCATCTAATCCAGATGATTTATTTGATTCTAGGTCTGGTTTGTTCGACTCTCAAAGTTCTAGCTTCGACGGGGATGCACCAGCAAATTGTGATGCACATTTAGAAATTGCAACAAGTGATGATAATTCGACATTCACATCTTTTCAAAACTTTGTAATTGGAGATTATACTGCTAGATATTTGAAATTTAGAGTTCAATTAATTTCAAGAGATGGTGCTTCTACTCCTGTTGTTCAACAAGTGACAGTTACAGTAGATATGCCTGATAGAATATTTAGTGGAAATGACATAACATCTGGTGCTGGAACTAAAACTGTAACCTTTACAAATCCATATAAATCTGTAAATTATGCAGTTGGAATTACAGGCGAAAATATGGCAACAGGAGATTTTTTTGTGGTAGAAAATAAAACTGTAAATGGATTTGATGTAACATTCAAAAATTCAAGTGGTTCAGCAGTTTCAAGAGAATTTGATTTTATTGCAAAGGGTTTTTAAAAGAAGTATAAGAAATTATGGCACAAGACGATTATAACATTCCAAATCAAAGTTTCCCTAGCTTTAGGTCAGATTTAAATTCTGTATTATCTGCAATTAACAGTTCTAATTCAGGAACATCAAGGCCAAGTTCTGCTGTAGCTGGTACGATCTGGTTAGACACAAGTGGTGGTGTAACAGCTTATGCTCTAAAATTTTTCGATGGCTCAGATGATATTACTTTAGCCAATATTAATACAACAGCAAACACAGTTGATTTTGTTGACAGTTCCGTTGCCTCAGATTTACTGAATGATACAACTCCACAATTAGGAGGAAATTTAGATGTTCAAGCAAGAGAAATTTTTACAAGTACATCAAATGGAAATGTAAAATTAACACCTGATGGTACAGGTTCTATTGAAATAAAAGGTGCAACAAATCCCGGTACAATAATTTTAAATTGTGAATCTAATTCACATGGTATTAAACTTCAATCACCACCACACAGCTCTGGGCAGAGCTACACACTTAAATTTCCTACAGGAAATGTTACTGCTGGTAAAGTTTTGAAAGTAGATTCAGTTTCAGGTTCAGGTGCAACAGGAGTTGGACAATTAACTTTCGGAGATGTGTCTGGTGGTACTTCTTGGCAATCATCAGTAAAAACAGCGAATTTCACTGCTTCTGCTGGAGAGGGTTATTTTGTAAATACAAATGGAGGTGCTTTTGAAATTGATTTACCTACTTCACCATCTGTTGGAGATCAAATAGAATTTGTTGATTTTTCAAGAACATTTGGAACTAATAACCTTACATTAGATCAAGGTTCAAACAAATTTCAAGGACAAGTAGCTTCAACTAAAAAACCTGTTTTTTCTACAAGTGGACAAAGTATTAACATTGTTTATTCAGGTTCTACACAAGGGTGGATTCCAACAACTGATGATGATGTGCCTTATCAAACTAACCCATCATACAGTGCAAGTTTTTTAGTTTTAGCTGGAGGTGCTGGTGGAGCCCAATATGGGGGAGGCGGTGGAGCTGGGGGTTATAGAACTTCTTACAGCTCTGATGCTTCTGGTGGAAACGCATCAGGTGGCACAGAGACAAATTTAGATTTAGTACCATCAACCACATACACAATAACAATAGGTGCTGGAGGAGCTGGAGGAGGCTCAACACCAAGTAAATCAGGAAATTCAGGTAGTGATTCTTCAATATCCGGTTCAGACATTACAGATATTGTTTGTGCTGGGGGAGGATATGGTCAATCAAGCACCGCTGGAACAGGTAGTATAGATGGTGGCTGTGGTGGTGGCTCTGCAAGTTCAGGAACAACTGCTGGTACAGGAACAGCTAATCAAGGATTTGGTGGGGGAACAGGTGGAACAGGAAATCTTGGAGGCGGAGGCGGCGGAGGCGTTTCTGCGGTTGGTGGAAATGGTGGACTAAATGCTGGTGGAAACGGTGGCAATGGTCATGCTGGAACTATTACAGGGAGTTCGGTTACAAGAGGTGGAGGCGGAGGCGGAGGTGCAGACAATAGATATTCTGGCTCTGGTTCACCCGGCTCAGCAGGTTCAGGGGGTGGAGGTGCTGGAACAGTTGATGGAACTGCTGGAACAGGAACCGCAAATCAAGGCGGTGGCGGAGGGGGTTCCGGGTATGGGTCTGGATATGGGTCAGCATCCGCTGGTGGAAGTGGTGTAGTTATTTTAAGAATGGCAACATCAGATTATTCAGGTACAACATCAGGAAGCCCAACTGTTACGACATCTGGGTCAGATACAATAATAACATTTAACGCATCAGGGAGTTATACAGGCTAATGGCACATTTTGCTAAAATAGGAGTTGGAAATATTGTTGAACAAGTTGTTGTAGTATCTAATGAAGTTGCTACAACTGAAAAAGAGGGTGTAGATTTTTTAAATAATTTATATGGTACAAGAGATGTTTGGAAACAAACTTCTTATAATACATTTGGCAACATTCATAAATTAGATGGAGTGCCTTTTAGAAAAAATTATGCTGGAGTTGGTTATAAATACGATCAAACTAGAGATGCTTTTATTGCACCAAAACCTTTTAATAGTTGGGTGTTGAATGAAGAAACTTGTATTTGGGAAGCTCCTATTGATAGACCAGATGATGATAAAAATTATAAGTGGAATGAACAAATTACAAATTGGGAAGAAATAGAATAAAATTTTTAACTTGGTGTGAAAGAAATACAAAATTTTTTAGATAATAATTTTTTTGAGGATCTAAGAAAGTTAATAATAGAATCAGAGTTTTCTTGGTTTAAAAGAGATCATATGGTTAGTGATAATGATAAAACTTTAGGTTATTTTAGCCATTCTTTTTTCAATAAATATGGTGTAAATTGCAAACATTATGATCAATTTATAGTACCAATTTTAGAAAAATTAAATGCTCATGCAGTTATTCAAGTAAGAGCTAATTTATCTCCATCTTGTTTTTATAAAGGTAACAAATCAGAATTTCATACTGACAGCAAACACCCAAGTAAAACAGCTATTTTTTATCTAAATACTTGTGATGGCGGTACAGAACTAAAAATTAATAACAAAATTCATTTTGTAAAAGCAGAAAAAAATAAAATGTTAATATTTAACACAAATACCGAACATAGAGGAACACCATCTACAAATGTCGATTTTAGATATATAATAAATTTTAATTATTATTGATAGACAAATTTAAAATTGATATAAAACAATCGCAAGTGAGTATTTCCTCCACACCAAATACTCACTTGTTTAACTATGGTATAAATTATGCAATTATCAAAACATTTTAAATTAGAAGAATTTGAAAAGTCTATGACAGCTACTCGTAAGGGTATTGAAAATAAAGCTGGTAGTGGAGAAATAAAAAATCTCACTGATCTTTGTTATGGTGTATTAGAACCTGTAAGAGCAAAGTTTGACAAACCAATAACAATTACATCAGGCTATAGAAGCCCGGCTTTGTGTGAAGCTATAGGGTCAAAACCTACATCACAGCACACTAAGGGAGAAGCCGCAGACTTTGAATTAGCTGGTATATCTAATTTACAGGTTGCATTATGGATTGAAAATAATTGTGACTTTGACCAACTTATTTTAGAATTTTGGAAAGATGACGACCCTAATGCTGGTTGGGTTCATTGTAGTTTTAAAGAAGGTTCTAACAGAAAACAAGTCTTAACATTTAATGGGAAAAATTATACAAATGGACTACCTGATGCAAAATGGTCAGGTGGAAAATTTGCAAACTAGGAGAAAAGATGGCACTAACAAAAAAACAAAAGAAACTTCCAATGGCTTTACAAAAAGCTATACTGAAGAAACAAAAACAAACTAAAAAACCAAAAAGGAGAAAATAATATGCCCTATCATACAGGTAAAGGTTCTCATGGCGGAATGAAGAAAAAAAAGAAAAAAGCTAAGAAACCTAAAATGAATAAAAGAAAAAGATAATGGTTAAAGTAGCATCTATAACAGGAATAATAAAAGGTCTAAAACCAAGACAACAAAAAACTATGAAAGCACACGCAAGACATCATAGTTTAAAACACATGAGATCAATGGCAAGAGCCATGAAAAGAGGTGCTACTTTTGCTTCAGCACATACAAGGGCTATGAGGAGTGTAGGTAAATGAGTGGATTTACAACATCAGTTACATTAAAAGAAATGATAAACAAATTTCCAATGAGAAAGAGAAGAAGAAATGTCAAAAAAAAGAAAAAGAAGAAAAGTACCAAAAGATAAGTCAGGTCTTCCGAAGAAATACCTTAGTGGTCTTTCAGGAAATAAGAGATCAGCTAGAGCAAGTCTTTTAAAAACAATGTCATCTTTATATAAATCAGGTGCAAGAATACCAGCATCAATGTTCAAAGCGAGAAGAAAATAATGGCTGTAAGAAGAAGACCACTATCTGCAAAAGTAATTTCAACACTTAGAGCAAAAGCTAAGAATAGAAAAAATATTACACTAGGTATGCTTAAAAAAGTATATCGTAGAGGTCAGGGTGCTTTCCTATCATCAGGTTCAAGACCTCGTACATCTATGGCTAGTTGGAGTATGGGGAGAGTGAATTCCTTTTTGCGAGGAAGTAGAAAACATGATACAGACCTGAGAAGAAAGAAAAAATAAAATGAAAACTAATAAAGAAAAATTTGTAGAGATTGATGGAAGGATAAAATTAGTAAATCAAAAAATAGATTTGATAATTAAAAACCATCTACATCACATGAAAAAAGATATTGATAGAATTTTATATAGTCTTGGTGCAATCGGACTTTTAGTTTTAGGTCAATTACTTTACTTACTCACGAAATAGTTGTATTAAAGACTTATGATCTATAAGTCTGTTTTGATAATTAGTGATACTCATATTCCATACCATGTTCCTGAGTTAATGGACTTTTTAAAATTACTTAAAAAAAAATACAAGCCTGATAGAGTTATCCATATTGGAGACGAAGTAGATAAACATGCTATGTCATTTCATGATAGCGACCCTGATTTACCTAGTGCTGGAGATGAATTAAAATTATCAATACCTGTCATACAAGAATTAGAAAAAATGTTTCCTAAGATGGATTTATTGGACTCTAATCATGGTAGCTTAATTTATAGACGAGCATTAAAACATGGAATACCAAAAGCTTATTTAAGAGATTACAACGAATTTTTACAAGTTGGTAAGGGTTGGAAATGGCACGATGATTTAACAATAGATACACCACTTGGTAAAGTTTATTTCTGTCATGGTAAAACAGCAGATGTATTAAAATTAGCACAATCAATGGGTCTTTCAACAGTTCAAGGACACTATCACAGCTCGATGGGAGTAAGATATTATGGAAACAGTTTAGGTCTTTATTTTGGGCTTCAGGTAGGTTGTATGATAGACTCCAAGAGTTTGGCATTTAGATATAACAAAGTACAGAAAGCTAGACCAATTATAGGGTGTTCGGTCATATATAATGGATTACCCATAATTGAGCCTTTTTTAAAGGATAAGACAGGAAAATGGGTCGGAAAGCTACTTTAAAGCCACAGAGAGCCACAGAGAGGGCAACTGATAAACAAATAGGGGGTAAGCATTATAAACTAGCTATATCTCCTTTAAAATTCATACTAGCCAATAAACTTAACTTTGTAGATGGAAATATTGTTAAATATGCAGTAAGAAATAAAAAGGGAGAAAGCCTAAAAGAGAAGTACGATAAAATTATACATTACGCAGAATTAGGAAAAGAATTATTAGGAGAATAATATGTGGTTGAACTTACTTAGTTTAGGTGTAAAGACAGGTGCAAAAATATATCAAAATAAACAAAGAACAAAACAATTAATGTCAGATGCTCAGATGCACCACGCAGAGCAAATGGCGAAAGGCGAAATTGAATATAAAGCGAAAGTTATTGAGAGTAATGATAATGGTTGGAAAGACGAATTTGTCCTTGTTCTCGTATCTTTGCCTATTCTTTTATTGGGTTGGTCTGTCTTCTCTGACGATCCTGAAATTCGCACTAAATTAGATTTATTTTTTGAATACTTTAAAAACCTTCCTTATTGGTATCAAGCTATATTCATCGGAGTAGTTTCTGCGATCTATGGTCTTAAAGGTGCAGACATTATGAGAAAGAAATAGTATAGATATGAATGACCAACGATGCAGTAATTATAGAAGTAGAGTTCCAATTAGAAAGTGCTTATGAGCCATTTGGTCATTTTGTTTGTTTAAAATTTATAGATAATTACCCACAAAAAAATAAATTAACATCTTTATTGAAAGAGTTTAATCAATATCCAGATGTAAAACTTATTAATTATGAATTTAAAATAGAGCCGATAACAGAAGCAACAGATATAAGAGGATTAGAGATTACTAAGCACTAAATAAAAACTATTTTAAAGTTAAATAATTCCACCTTCATCATAACCACCTTAACCTCCTCCTATAACCTTAACCACCTTAACCTCCTTCTATAACCTTAACCTCCTTAACCTCCTTCTATAACCTTAACCTCCTTAACCTCCTTAACATCCTTGTTTTAGGAGGTGGTGGAGGAGTAAGGAGGTGGTGGAGGAGTAAGGAGGTAGTGGAGGTGCTGTAGGAGAATAAGGATTTTAAGCAACCCACCAAGTCTCCCTGATGGGTCTATCTTTATGTGTTAATTAACTTTTGCAAGGGAGCAATCTTGACATAAAGAATTTTGTTATCCATCTTGCTTACTAGCAAGTGTTAAATCTCTTTTTACTTCTGTTTGTCTCACAGATAAATAACGATCCAAATTGTTATACATAAGTTTTGCTTTTATTAATTGACTTTCTGCATGAGCATAGCTTTTAATTATTGTTTCATACTCAGGGTCAGTTTTAGCTTTGTGTTCAGCTTCTCCAACTGTTTTAGTATCAAGTTTGTATTTTAAGAATAGTTTGCTGAATATTGCTTTTTTACCTTCATCAAGTAAAATTACTTTCTCAGCCCATTCTGACCAATCATTAGAAGCTTCTGTCATTTTTTTATAAGCTTCTCTACTATTTAAGTTCATTGTTTCCATTTGTTATCTTGTAAAAAAATATATCTTAACGAAGTTGTTGTTGGGTCAAATTCTATTTTAGAACAACCAATTAATAATATAAAAACAATAACTGATATTACAGATATAAAAAACTTATAAATCAATCTTGTATATTTACGATGTACCGGGTATCCAAATATTATCATGGGTATTGCAACATCTCTTTAGCTTCATCTTTTAAATTTGATATTTCTAATCTTAATTGACCATTAAGTTTTTGATGTTCTTCATCTACAATTTTTAATCTTTTAACTTCTTCATATAAAGCTGATTGTTTAGATTGATAGGCTGTAATCTCAGCTTCTTTACCATCAATAATATTTTTTAAATTAATAATAACATCATTAAGAGTTTTTAATTCTTTATCTTTTGTTTCAAGTTGTTTTGTTAAATCTAAATCTCCTCTATCATCTTTAGTCATAAAGACTCCTGTTTAGAGTGCTGGGAACTAGAGAGAGGAAGTTCCCAACACATAACCTAAAAGTATATGTTATGAAAATATTATACTTAAACTGCTTACGCATTAAATTCTCTCTATCATAAAACTTTTAAATATCATAACGAATCATTTGTATCTGATTTGCTTTTAATCTCAAAATGTTAAAATATTCTACTATAACTTGTATCTAATGTTAAATAAGCTAGGTTTTATGCGATAAATAAAAGGGTTGTAATTCAACCGAAAGTATGAACATAATAGGACATATGTTAAATATAAAAAATAAACAAGGAGAGAGAATGAACCCAATAATAGAGCAACAACTTCGTAGAGAACTTGCTATGACAAATGTTGTGGTTGAAAGTAAAATCAAGTTCAACAATAATTTTTTTGTTAAATGGTATGGTAAAATTTACATCGGTGGAACTAAAGCAGATGTTTTAAGACAAATACCAAAAATAAAACAATTAAATAAAATATTAAAGGAGAAAGCATAATGAAAAAAACAAATAACCTAAAAGGAGTAAATATGAAACATATAACTAAAATACAATTAGAGAAAATTTTAATTTCTTTAATAAAAAAAATAGACTACCGAGCAAGTAATATAAAAGTTGTTAATGCTGGAGAGGGTATCAGTAAAATAATGGTAGATCATGTTTATGAAGACCAACCTAGTTTGAATGAATTAAATATTGAATGGGTTAGCTTTGGTAGAAATTATGATGGAGATTTATTTTATGATGTTGATGGTGTAGAGGGCAGACATTATTTTGGTAATCAAGATTATTCTGCTGACTTGCAAATCGCTTGGTCTTTTGTTCAACAACAATTATATAAATTTGGTGTTCACTCTGAATCTTATTTTGGACAAGATGGAATCCAAGAAGTTATTGGAGATGGAACTTTTTTAAATCAAAAAGATTTAGAAGAAAATGTTTTTGATAGAAAGCCAAGTGAATCTGTAAGAAAAGCTTACTCAGAAGCTTTTTACAAAGACTTCCCTGAATATAGAAAGGAGAGAGGTTAATGACAAACAATAGACAAATTATAGAACATGATTTTATTATACCATTTAGAAATAATAGTTATGGTGTCATAATTCATTGGGGTGGTAGAATGGAAACAGATGAAAATGATAATCGTCTTGGTTTAAGCAGACCTTATATTACTTTATCAAGAGGTAGAGTAAATCCTATGGGTTCTTTAGAAAATGTTGAAGAAGTTTTTGAACTTGAAATAGACCCTAATCATGCTTGGTCAAATCTTCGTCAACATATAAGAGAACTTATAGAACAAAGATATATTGAAAATTTAAGAAGTTTATCAGCAAATCAAATTAACAATCTTTCATCAGAAGATTTAGAATTATTAATACAGGAGAGAGCAAATGTATAAATCAGTAAAATATATAACAACTAATAGAACTACTTATAAGTTGTTAAAACATAAAGATAATACAGTAGATGTTTGGGCTATGAGAGAAGAATGTAAAAATCAAAATTCATGGACTCACAAAGACTATGATTATCAGCAAACATACAAAAATATTACTATCGCAAAAGATAGTATTTATAAATTAGAGGAGAGATCAAATGACTAAAATAAAAAAAGTTCTAATAGAAGAAGATAGATTAAATAAACCAAAGTATCTTGAAACTTTTGAACACAAAGGATTTGTATATGGTTTAGAAATTCATTTTAAAGGTAGAGCAATCTATGAGGGTGGTTGGAAAGTTGGTCTTACAAATCCATACATTACATTAACTAAGTATAAACTTGTACATTATATGGATGAAACTTATGATTTTAGAAAACCTTTAGAAACTTTTGATTTGGATATTCCACAAGATTTTTGTTGGTCATTAATTCCTACTTTTGTAAGACAAAAATTACAGAATGATTTTATTAAAACTAAATATGAAGAATGGCTTAGTGTTTCAAAACTTTCAGAAGAAAAAAGATTTAGTTTTTTAAATTCACTTTCAAAAATAGATCAAGAACATCTTATTGAATATGGAAAAAAAATAGAGGAGAGAGCAAATGACTAAATTAATATTATCAATTAACACTAGAAATAAGTCATTTAATTTGCTAGAAGAAGTACATAAAGATTTTGGGGTAATATTTCATCCCAAAACACCTGTGATAGAGGTGGAAAACTTTGTAAAGGAGAAGCTAAATGCAAAAGCAAATAGTGAAGCTTCAGGCAAGAACAGGACTTGTTGGAAAAGCTGAAGAAACTGAGGTTTCAAAAGAAACAGGTCGCTTGGAAAATGCACTTAATAAAATATCATCCAGCGACTTTATAAAGAGAGAAGATAAATAGTTATGAAAAAGATACTTTTAGTAGCGATACTTGTCTGCTTTTTAAATGGTTGTGCATCATATCAGCCAATCATTGACACTAAAGGCAAGTCTAAGTTTGAGACATCTAATGCAAGTGAAATTTCTAACGATAAAATTTTGTGTGAGAAACTAGCAAAAAACAATACGACATTTTTTGGTAATGTAAATTTTTGGATATTGTCTCCA
>VTLG01015119.1_pt1 | contig 16254 bp, 30 predicted proteins | sample 4694571 | NCBI WGS metagenome assembly VTLG01 (sample SAMN12604809, study PRJNA352737) | marine metagenome | biome: ENVO:00000447; feature: ENVO:00000209|ENVO:00000569|ENVO:01000036; material: ENVO:00002151; isolation source: viral sequences binned using virsorter ...
CTGTACTAAGGGAAGACGCTTCGGGAAGTGAAAAGTCTCGCTCTTGGGCGTGGAACAACTCACAAGTAGTAAGCAAGTCATACTCAAGATAATGACAGAGTTCAGCCAAAGGTATCTCGTTTGTGTTCTTACCTTCCTTAAAATATTTCTTGAGTGTATCATCTTTCTGTACCTCTAGTTCTCTACGTTCTGCACAAGCCTGTAGGCTTAGTCCGTTTCTCTGACCACGATCTAGTATATACTCAGCAAGCATGGTGTCATAGATGTCACCGTCATACCTGAAGCCACATTCCCACAGCCACATCAAGTCGTGCTGTGCATTGTGCATTATCAGTAGCTTGGTATTGTCTAGTGTCCACTGTATCTCTAGTCTTTCAAATCCTATATCATCTTTTGATTCGTTATGATCTAGTGTTCTGATAGAGAGTGTAGCTTCAGGATCATCAGCATCAAGATAGCCTACCTGTACCAAATGATTCTTAGACTCAAAAGGATCAAGGTGTACCTTACCATCACGATGCGTGACAGTATTTTCTACGTCTAGCACTAACCTCATGCTGTATACAACGATCTTGAACCATCAAGCTGACAGGTTATCTTACCTTGGTAGCCATTCAGTTTGTTCTTTGCAATGTTTAAGTATCTAATTGGGTCTTCATCTTCTCCTTCTGCTTGTTGTGTCTTACCAATCAGTACCATCAGGTCAGCTTCAGCAGCCTTGCCTGTCTTACTACCTTCCATCATAGCTTGGTTCAGGTCAGCCCTGCCCTCTGCCTCTGCTGATAGCTGAGACATCCACACCACAGCACAGTCATACTGCTTGGCTATGTTACGTGCATGGATAGCTGCTGCCTTGAGAGTTATGTCTGATCGTTCTGATCTTATGTCGGCAAACTTGTCGCCCATATCCAGGATTACTATATCAGGACGTTCATACTTTACCACTGACTCAACCCAGTCCATGCCTTTACCTGTGCTGTCCTTGAACTGTATGTTCTCTTTGATTGAGTTGTATCTACTAGCGGCTAGTGCTTTGTTAATACGCACCTCTTTGATAGTCATAAGGGTTGACGCACTGATATACCTTGCAGCTACACGTGTGTAAGCTTCCTCGTTGCACAGCACTGTAATCTTAGCACCTTGATGTGCAAAGCCATCAGCAGCAGCTACTATAGAAGCATGGAAGCTAGTCTTTCCAGTATTAGGACGAGCGCCAACCAAGATAAGATGACCACCACTGATACCCTCCACCCTACGAGCCAGACTGGGTATGTTAAATTTCCATTTCGATTCAAGTGCCGTTGCATCAAGGATAGTATCAAGACTATGATCATCCCACTCGACACGAAGGTTTGGAGTAAAGTCATCTTTGTATTCCTCTAATAGTTTACGTAATGGTTCGAGGCTATTCTCTGTACCGTTCACAAAGTCAAAGCCTAAGTTAGCTACAAGGTCACCAACGTGCTGCTGAAACAACTGCGACAATGTGTCCTCTGCTATCTCACCTTTAATAGGTTCAGCTATCTCAATGCGCTTAAACAGATCTTCATAAGCTGTTCTTGTAGCGGTGGTCATGCTTGCGTTAACACGATTGAACACAGCCTGTAAGTCAGACACAGACAGGTCACCACCATATGTTTCCATAGCTGTATCCAACGCTTGCTTTATCTTACGTACATCCTTACTGAATATTCTATCAGGACATCGTATGCCTTTATGTTGGTCATAAAACTCTTTACTTAGTAGTGTCTTGACCAGTGCTAGTTCCATCATTTATTCTTCCTCCTATATTTATTATCTCCAACGTGGTCCATGAAAAAAGCATACTAATACTTTTCTTACCCCTTTTGTAACAGGCTTTACTCTGTGTTGTATAAGAGAAGGAAACAAAATAAACGAACCTCTTTTATATTCTTTAGGGTTTATATTATACCCCAAACATTCAAATTCACCTCCTTCATAATCTTCTCCTTGTGAGTTTAAAAGTAATGAAGCTGACCATTTTCTTTGTTTAGCAAGAACTAGTTCAGGATTATGAGTATCAATTTTAAAAGGATTAGTATCTGCGTGCCAATCAAAATATCCTCTGTCTTCTGCTGTGTACTCAGCGTACTGTAGTTCAGCCTGAAAAGGATACATATCCAAACCTAATGTATCTGCATTAATAGTATTAACATAATCACAAATTGCCATTCTAATTTGACTATCATGTATAAACCTTATCTTACTTCTTCTTACATCTTTATCAACAACACCATCATCCTTCATTAACTGACCATCTTCTAATCCTTCTCTAAACTTTTTATCAGATGTTATATTATCCATATCTTTTAAAAGACGCTCATGCTGTTGCATGCTGTGCATAATATTATTAGTTATGTGTAGCATTTGCTTTATCCCTTTCTTTAGATCTTCTTCGTTCATCATCATCGAATGTCCTAACTCTTGGTATAGTTTTATTGTTATCATCATAGTCTACTATAACGCCAGTGTTCCACTTGGCACATTCTTCTTCTGCATCCTTCAGGTTATCAAACAACTTAGGCTTGGGGTAGTTTTCAAACACTCTCGAATCCTCTGGTGCATACATGATGTCACCATCTAAGTCAATTACTATTGCTAGTCGCATTACATAACTCCTTTAGTTTTTCCATGTCTTCATACTCTCTATACTTTATGTCATCTATTAAGTTCATAGCAGTTGTCTTACGTCCTGTCCACAACTCTATCTCTCTGCGATACTCTACTGTCTTGCCAATAGCGTCAGGGTCAAGGGCTATAATTACTTTGTCATACTCTCCTATCTTTGCAAATTGTTTTGGGTTTATTGACGTGCCAAGTATAGCCATAGCTGTGATGTATGGCAACTCTTGTGCAGCTATGATAGCAGACACAACGTCCTCAACTATAAGCAGGGTAGAGCCAGTACCTATTGTGTAGTAGTCAGCCTCACCTGTGTAGCGATACCACTTAGGGTTCTGCTTCTTACCTACTGCCCTACCTACAGCGTCAATGATCCTACCCTCGTGCTTGATAGGAAAGACTACACGTTCATCCTTCACATCATACATGGTGTCGCCCATCGCTATACCCCATCGCCTTATATAGCGTTGGTGCTTGGTGTGTGATGCCTTTGGTGCCACCACATACTCAGGTATTTCCATAGTATCCTTCTCTTTCTTTATGCTTGTGTAAGCACGTTGTAATTGTTGTTGTTCTCTATATCTATGTATCTCTGCTGCTGTCATGTCCGTACCATAGATACCACCAACAGTACAGCCTAACTTGAAACAGTTATACTTTATGTCACCTAACATATTCGTAACTGTGAATGTGTTCTTACCTCTACACTCAGGACAGTCACATCTATGACGCTCACCTTCTCTGAGTCCAAGGTCATTGACAAACTGTCTGACGTTATTCTTCCTCACGTACACCATGCTTAACTCCTCTCGCTGCTAGTGCCTTGCTTGCGCCACTGTATGTGTTGACCATGTATGGCTTGACTGATGCTGTATTCTGGTGGCCTGTCACCTGCATAATACCTGCCAAGTCAACACCACCTTCCATCATCTCAGTCACTGCCGTCCTACGTAGATCCATAGCTGTAAGTTCTTTAGGTAGATTAGCTTCGTCCAGGATCTTATTGATATATAACGATACTTCTTCTTTGTCATAGGGTGTATACGCTCCTGCTCTAGGCTTCACTCTCGGTACTACGTACTCTTGAAAGCCAAACTCCTCCTTCTGCTGACGTAGCATTGAACACAAGCCTTGAGAGATAGGGAGGTGTACCTCTGCATTACGCTTGTTCTGAGTCAGGTCAATACGACATTCGTTTAAGTCTAAACTATCCCATGTAAGTAAACGTATGTCACCTACACGTTGACCCCAATCGTATGCCATATGAACTATCAGTCCAACACTACGCCAACGAAATACGCTGTAAGCTGTGTCAAGAAAGATTGACACTTGTTCACGACTCCAATGTACTCTCCTTGGTTTTTCAGTGACGGTCTGAACCAAAGAGATTGGATTATGAATCATCACATCATGTCGCATGGCATGTTTCCACGCAGCAGAAAGGACACTGCGTCTATAGTTTGCGGTGCGTACACCAACGTCTAGCCATTTCTCATATGCTTGTGTGACGTGTCGAACTTTCAAGTTCTTACAGCGATAAGCCCGAAGCATCTTGCCCTCTACCTCAGTAATCAAGGTAGCACTCAGGTGGTTGTCGTAGTCTTTTTGTGAGGAGGAGGACAACCTACGATACACATCTGAGTTACGGTAGAAGTTTATCACTTCTTCTAGCGTAGCACTATGCTTCGGGATATTCTTATATTTGTTTACCATTTTCTCCTTACCTTCCAGTAAGCCCATGACCTACTACAATGTCCATCACCTAGCAATGCGTCTAATAGTCGCACCACATTGGGTTTGTTATGTCTTTTCCAATCCCAGTTTCTTGCGGAGAAAGTTTGATTTAGTCTTCCTCCTAGTATTACGTTTGTTAGTACGCTCATCGCTATCAGTATCCTTACTAGGTAGGTTACCCACCCAATGTGTAACATCATCGAAAGGCGTATTCTTATCTTCTGCATAGCTATCATCCTCTGACATTAACATATATCAGATATATCCAACCAATGAAATATACTGACCCTATTAGTATTGGCACACCATTGGCTAGAAGTTCGGAACCCACAGTATGCCCTCCTCTCTATCTAATTCATATAGCTTTTGTTCCTGCTCATGTAGTATAGCTTCATCATCGTTGCCATCCCACCAAGCATCGTCTGCTCTGCGCTTACAGTCATTGATTACCCTGTCTATAGGTGTGACTTTGTAACGCCATCCATCAGGACTAACTCGCATGTTTTCTCCTCCGTAGTTCTACGTTTAGATTCTGATGTGCATTCTGGAATTGTTCCATCCACATCTGCGCTTTTAGTTTGTGTTTGAATGAGTGGTAGCCCACCCAAAAACCTTTACCGTTATCGAACCATACTTCATATGACATTAGCACTTACTCCTTTTTACTTTGTCACTTCCAATATAATAAGTTCTATCAGATCCCCAACATACGTCAAGTGGTTTTATTTTTCCATTCGGCAAAGCCATTCCTGGATACTTGTAATGTGGGTTATCCTTTAAGAATTGTCTTAGTTCTTCTACCTCTAGCTTGCGTTGGGCATGTCGTAACTCTTGAACACATGCAGCCCTACCTGTCCAGTGTTCATGCTTGTCCATGCAATACCTGTGGAACTGATTAGGTTCCTCAATGACTGCGAGTAATAGCTCTATCATCTTGCCATCCTTTCTTCCAAAAACTTACGAGTGGTTTATTCTCTGTAGCTTGACTCACCTCTACGTATATAATGTAATCCTTTATACCTAAGTAGCATGAGTTATCACTAGATAACGTCACCTCTATGTTTAGTTTCTCAGTTGCTTTCTTTGTCATCTATCAATCCCTTCCTTAACATTTCTTTTGCGTCTTCATACTGTCCTCGTAGCATACAGTCATGCGCCCACCTGAACCAAGACATTGCTTCCTTAGTAGGCTCACCAGTTCTTACCTCTTCCAAGGTAGGACTACTGGCTAGACTGCCAACCTGATTAAGGTTAAGAAACCCCAACAGGTTAGGCTTGTCAGTTGGTACATCGACAGTGCTGTAGTCCTTGCCACAATACTTACGTGCGTCAGCTTGTGTACCTGCCCATACTCCATTGCTATTCTTGTATAGTTTCATAGTGCCATTCCTCTCCTACTCTGTCACGCCACTTACCTTTTGTAGGGTGAATTTGTTTCGGCCAAGATTCCAAGTTTCTGCCTGAGTGTACCATTTCTTTAGCCCAAGTATATGAGATACGATAGTACCTTGACGCTTGTGCCACGCTGTCAAAGTCTTTGCCGAATAGTCTGCATCGTATCTGTTTCTGCTTACGTGTGGGTTCATACTTCACACGTTGGTGTGGGTTCATATGTAGTGGTTGCATTAGTATCTCTCCTCTAATCTTGCACCGTATACTTTTACATCGTACTTGTCTATCTTTGCACCTACCCAATCATGTAGGTGTTCATCTAGTTGTATCACTTCATCGCTTACTCCAAACGTTTGCTTGGATGCTACTTCTTTGAACAGTTCTACTACGATCTCTCGTATCATCTGCTTAGTTGTTTCATTGATATGCATCTGTTACTTTCCTCCTTAGTTCCCAGTTATCATCCTTCAGTTGCTTTATTCTAATGTTTGCTGCAGTCAGTTGTTCCTGCAAGTCACGCACATTACGCTTGAGTATTTCTATTGTATCAGCTTGAGATAGTAACAGCTTCCTGTTTTTCTCAGCTTCCATTTCATCAGGTAACATCAGTCCATCCTCACTACATGGTGACCACCTGACTTCTTAGGCAGTGCAACAAAAGCATAAGGGTAGATGTACCCAACGCCATCATCAGTATTGATAAGGAAGTATGGCTCAAGGTCATCGTCACCCTCAGATACAAACTTACCATCAAGTGCTATCTTAGCATTCTTCATAGGCCAAGGGTCACACCCTGCCGATATATTATATTTTTGTTTAAAGAAATCTTGGATTTGTACTAGGTTGTCCTTATCTCTTTTGTTCCACTCAATGAACCACATTAGTAGTAGCCCATTGCCCTCTATTAATTGGTTCCACTGATCGTTAGTGAAGTCCAGTGCATTGTTTTTTGTTACACTATTCTGCATTAATCTCTTCCCTTTTCTTGAAGTGTCTTTCTACTAAGTTTGTATCAGCTACGAACGTAGCACCATCACGTTGGCGCAACAATACCCAAGGCTTCTTCCTAGCCCTAGCTTTGTAGCCAATAAGTTCCATATCCTCACCCATAAGTTTTCTAACTAAAGATGTGTCAAGCTTGTGTAACTCAGCATAGAACTCTAAGTCCTCCTGCTCTCTAGTCTTTGCACCTTCCATCAGTACCTTGACCTTGAAGGTAGCTTCACCGCCACGATATGAGCAGTTGCCTACCTCAATCTGCATGTCAGTCTTATCAGCAAATAGGCTCAATGAGTTTTGCATTTGCTTACGTAAAGTATTCAGTTGTTGTCTAGTAAATTGTGTCATTTGTTGCACCTCCTAATGCAAATGTTAAATGGTATTGGAAGGGGCTAGTATCAGCCCCAACCTTAAGATGTTTATCCTGCTAAGTGGCAGAACTTACGAGCCGTAGTCTTATTGACTGGCTGCTCAGTGTAGATTGTAGTCTTGCCAAAGTGATAGGCATTCATGCAATCACCCTTAGTAAACTTGATACCGTTAGACTGTAGCTTTCGCTGTCGAACGATACCCTTCTTACCAAAGAAGTTGAAACGAAAACCTTTTGTTCCGTCATTGAGTGGTTTAGTTGCTAGTATTACAAACATGTTAATCCTCCTATAGATTGGTTTGTATTGAGTTGATACCGCTATATTGCGGTGTTGAGAAGTGGACAAATTGTCGCACTAGGTAGTTTCGTTTGGTATTACACACGCTTCGTATATTCTCCTATTATATTTTAAATCCTGCATACTTGAATTGTTAGCGTTGAATACCGCTTGTGCAAATCCTCGTGGCGTTGCGCTCCGTATGTTCTTAGTCTTCATAGACTTGCCACCTAGCTTGAGGTGTTGCCGACTGTATCCTGCTTCGGGTTCAACAGGTGATATGTCAGGCATAGTGAAGTCACCGCCCGTCCAAAGGCAAGTCTTCTTAGTGTATGCATCCATTGGCGCAATGTAGTCAGGCCACTTTGGGTGTTCTGCTTGTTCGGGATCTATGTATCCACCATACTCAAATGGGTGAAAACTATAGTCAGGTTTGCGCCATAGTGTAGACAGCACACTAACAGGATTTTCTATAAAGTATGGACAGTCTAGCGCTTGGAATAATTCAGCACACCATATGGCATAGTTAGCCGCCTTGCGTTGGAACAATGGGTCACGTTCACGCTTCTTGGCAAACCAGCCAGCCCCGCTAACGGCCAAGTCGGTACAGACGCAAAAGGCCATAGCGAATGTGACCTCCTTACCCGACAGACTATCATAGATAAAGTCTAGCGTTGCGATGTTGTGCAAGTCAGCGTGAATATAAGATATGTAGCCATCGCCTTTATAGTGTATTGTCCTTTGCTGTTTTGAATGTTGTATATCATAGGCTAGGCATTGATATCCAGCCATCGCCCAAGGCTTTAGTGCCTCGCCTGTATAGTCATAAAGACTGATTACATATTTATCTTTATTATGATTAGTCATAGCATCCTCCATGCTGTTATTTTTATATCCAAAAAATGTTGTCATTTATTTATCCCTTCTTCCAATAAATCTAATACCCAAATGTATCTCTCATTAAATCTTTCCTGCACTACATCAATATATCTTATGTCTCCGTTAGTGTCCTCAAATGTTATGCTATCCAATGCATTAAACTCATTGGTTACCATGTAGTCGGCAATCTCTGCCGCTAACTCTATTAAGTTTGGTTCAGCCATGTTACACCTCCTCTCTAACTATTAATGGCACATGATCATGGGGCAAGTCAAACAAATTTTTATAGCCTAAGTAATGGCCTTGTTCCAACTCGTCAAAGTATCCGCAACTCTGCAATTCATCTAGCATGGGATTAATTAAACCCTCAATAGGATTTTCCCATTTGCCACGCCAGTATTTATACGCATGGTTCCTAAAGTATCCATCTGCATATGAATAATCATCATGCCGTTGCTTCATATCCTCCTCACACGTTACCATAAAGGAGGCAAACCTATCATCAACCATACTTTGAATATCAAAATAAACGCCGTCACTAATCCAAACATCATGCATATATTCAAATGCTTTTTGTTCTGCGTCCTGTTGGTTTTTGCAATTAGGAATAACCGTTTGTTGGATATTCATTGCATCATCATACTCTTTGTTCCACGTCCAAATGATTGTATAATTTTTCATGTTCATACCTCCTGTACAAATCCGCTTGTGTCTTTCTTAGCTGCACCCTTAGCATAGAGCGCAACGATATGCCTACCCTTTGGATCAAGAAACCGTAAGTCATCCTTGTCACCGTCCACTACTGGATAGGTACACCATAAGCTTTTCTTATATTCTGATCTGAATACTACTGCTACATTCATGCCACCCTCAATCACTTTGTCGAGTAGCTTGGCATATTCGGGATTGGCGTTGGAATAACTCCACGTCAAATGATAGTTGGGAATATCCTTGCACTTGCGATTAGAAATCTTTGTGTAGTCATAGAATTGCACAGTAGGAAACCATTCAAAAATGTTTTTGCCGTAGGTGCTTTCAGTCTTGATCAACTCCCACCTAATATCTGTTGTACCGTTCAACCTAACGCATGGTTGTATGCCTCGCTTGTTGCAGTAATTAACAAACTTTGAAATGTCTATTATAAGTTGATCCATAAAGCTATCTCTATCCTTATAAAACCATTGAGCCTTGCGTTGTCTAGCTGATTGAACATTGCTAAACTTTCCACGTCCAGCAGTGTATAAACATGCATCAATACAACTAGCGATTGCCGCCATGCTGCAGCTATTAAATAGCTTGCCATCCACCATAACTTTATATGGTGTCATATATAAGATAGCGGTTAAGTATTCGCTACCATCGCCTTTGATTGTTTTTGCGTTTGTTCCAACGCCTAATAATTTATAATTTGACATATTAATTATCCTTTCCAAATAATTTTTCTGCTTCAAATATTGAGAACCATTTATGTTTTCCGTTGTCGTAATGGTTCATGGTTCTAGTTGTTGCAAGGCTTTTTATCATATCGTTTGAAATATCTGTATTGTCCATTGCTTTCACAATTATGTCATTTTCTTCAAGGTCTATCGTTCCAGCGATATCTCTCGAAGGATCATAAAAAGTAATTTTATCTATCTCAATAATAAGAGATATTTTCTGAGGGAAGTTATATATTCTTCCAGTTTCAAAAGAATGTTTGATATTCATTATTGGTATTCCTTTCTAAGATAAAACCACCAATAAGGGCTAATAAATAGCCCCTATAAATAGTATATCTCTTTTCGCTTTTTGCACTTTCACCTATTAAGGCTAAGTCTCATTTGCCAAGCGCCACCCTTTCCAACGTAAAAGCCCCTAGCCATTAGCTGAAGCCACCTAAAAGCAATTATCGCATATATACTTTTAGTCGAGTATCGGTGCAAATTCAGTCCTAAATAATTGTCAGCTATCGTAACCAAATAAGGGAATGTTTTAAAATATAATCAATGCATCATTCCGTAAAACATTGAGGGTTCATTGATAAATAGCGTGGTGATTATTTCCGACTAAGGACTGATATTTCCGACTGATAGTCTACCGTTTTTTCTGTGTCTCCTTTTCTATTAAGCTGTCTTCAAAAACACCCTGCTCATACTTTGAAAATGCTGTCAAGAAAAAATATCACTTTTTTTAAATTAATTTTTTTATGGGCAAAAATGCCACCTGTTTTTTACACAGTATATATATACCCTATTTGAGGCATTTTTTGGGTGTTTTTTAGGTCATATTCAAAAAAGTGAATGTACCCTGAGAAGCGCTGTACTGCTCCGTGAGTGTGAGAACAAAAAAGATGCGTAACGAGTTATAGCTTTTTTAGGGCTACTCAGTGAAGCGCTCCGTTATTGTCAGACACTAATTGAACAGTTGATCAATTAATGATATTCACTCTTTGTTCTCCTAATTCTAGGTGTTTACTATATGTTCTACTTTTGTTCTATTTGGTGAGAACAAAACGTAAACCTAGCAGCTAGGGCAGATTTAATTGAGCAGTTGTTCATTTAGAGGGGTGTGGCATTTGTGCAACACTATAGGGGTGTGGTATTTATGCATCCCTGTTGCAAAAAGGACACACTTTGAGAATGTTGCAGAAATATCACACTTTTTTGTAGTATATTGACGACATATCAGTTTATTTATGCTGTAAATACAGTAGCTTAGTAGATAAAAGACTGTCAAAACCATAAAAACATAGCAAAAAGAGGGGCTGCGAGAGCCACTGGCGCATAGGGGGTAGTACGTATATGTACAAATACACAGAAGTGATTTTTAAAAGGGGTGACATAATGTCGCATATACAGAAAAACCCTCTTGACACGCCCTTATTTCCGGGTATAACTGCGTAGCAGGAGCAGGTAGTTAAACTTTTAGTGTTTTAACTAATAAATAATAAAACAAATAAATAGTTAAACTATATAAAAAAGGTTGGACATAGGTAAAGTTTAACTTGACAGTTATACTAACCGTAGTGTATACTAATATTTGTAACACAACATAAACTATAACAAACAATAAGTGTTATACTAAGGTATCTGTAGTAATCTGAGTGTTACTCTTCCTCCATGTCTCCTCCTCCTACACGTAGACTGCTACAGATACCACTTTTTTAAGGACCATTTTTCAATGAATGTACATGAAACCGTGATGTATGATAACAATCCTTTTTGTGGTTATAATATTCCTATAGTTTCTTATGAGTATGACCAATACAATAAGTTAAATAATGATTTAGTAACTATACTAGATGATTTAGAAGAGTTTTATTTAAACACAAAATCAAATAATAAAAAAACAGACGGCAGTACAAATACTAAAAACGTACTTACTAATAATTTTTATAATTTTAATATATTTGACAGAACAGAGTACGATACTGTAAAAGATTTCAAATACTTTGTAGCTGATGTTTATAAACATTATGTAGAAAAATATACACCTTTTGATTTTAGCTTACTCAAGGATACTTATATACAGTGCTGGGGTAATAAACTAGAAAAGTTTGACTTTTTAGATAGGCATGTTCACACTAATAGTTTTAACTTAGTTCAAAACAACTTAGAACTATCAGCAAACTACTTTGTACAATCTCCTGGACACGATACTTATACAAGGTACTATAGTCCTGTAACACTAAACAAAGATACTTATACTCCTATAAAAAACAAAGAAGGTCATCTAACTATTTTTCCTTCTTTTGTAGAACACAATACTACCGCAAACAGAAGCTCTGATAAGTATAGATATACTTTGGGAATGGATGTAATTAACACAAATGTTGAAGATATAGATTTATTGCTTTCTTACGGCAGCTACACAAAATTAAACGAACATGAAAAATAAAATACACCTGTATTCTTCTGAGAATGTCATAGAAGAGTTCTACGATGCTATAGCAGACGGTGACAGTAACAGACTAAGACGTGTACACATTCCTAAGTCCGATGTATTCTACGTGCGTGAAGCGCTGGAAGCTAGGCTAGGACAGAGGTACACACTGGACCACGTAGAAAGAGCCATGTACCTAGAGGGATTCCTACAGAAATATGAAGTGTTAGACCCGGAAAGAAAAAGACTCGGTATTGGATAAAAATAAGATGGATATACTACCACGAAATGAAATAGGATGGGAAGAAATCCCAGAAGGCAGCTTACATCAAAAATATATAGATCAAGGTATTTCTGTAACTATGGGAAATCTCCCTAAAGAGATAGGTAATGAGTTTGATAATATAGAAAAAGAAATTAGAGAAAGCAATTTTACCAACGCAAAACCACAAAATGATAAATTAGCAGGACATTTAAAAAAAGAGTTTGACGTTCCTGGACATCTTAAATCTAATACTATAAAAAGTTTTTTAACTTGGATGGCAGATGTAACCTTGTCTAACGATGTACATTTTAATAGATATTATAAGGTAGGTTGTAATAAAATATTAGACGCAGATCAATTCTGGGTAAACTATCAAAAGAAATATGAGTTTAACCCAGTACACAATCACGTAGGAATACTAAGCTGGGTAGTCTGGAATAAAATACCTTACAATGTAAAAGATGAACAAAAAATGTTTCCTGATATTGGGGCTAAAAATGACAACCTTACAAGTAGCTTTAATTTTATTTTTGAGAGAGGGAAGGGAGACGTTGGACAATTTCCAATACTAGTAGATAAAAAAATGCAAAACTATATATGCATGTTTCCTTCATACCTTAACCATTTAGTCTATCCTTTCTACACTAGTGATGATTATCGTGTATCGTTTTCAGGTAATTTATTTTTAACAAGTTAATAAAAGTGTTGACAAACAACAATCTCTGGATACAACTATGTATACTAATGTTGTTATCCGCTTGTCAAACCATAACATATACAGCGTCATGCAGGGTGGGAGATACTGTATGTCAGAGAAACCAAGATGCACAGACACTCGCACTTATTGGACATACGGAAGCTGCTACAAAGCTTATGTGTAGCGACACTACTATTAGTAGCTTTTTGTCATCCAGTGAATGCACAGGAACAAGTGCCGATTGATGATGGTATAACTAACAACAACAGTACCACTAATGACAATGGCAACGATATAGAAGGTGACTTCTCTAATAACTACGAAGACTCGGTTGTAGAGTCTAACAATGACAGTCAAGTAACAAACTATAATGGAGCAGGTTCATCTCCGGGGAGTAGCCCGGTAATGTCCAGCATAGCTCCTACAATAATGGGTGGGGGAGGTAACGACTCTTGCTTAATCCCTAAGAGCAGAGGTATCCAGTTAAACATAATTGGAATCTCTGAAGGTGAGATGCTGCAAGACCCACATTGCAATCGCAGGAAGAATGCTAGATTGCTGGGGTTGCCTCAACAGGTTGGTGGGTTAGGATTACAGGTGTCAGCCATCTCAGTGATGTGCCAAGACCCTACAGTGTTTAGGAGTATGATGTTAGCTAATACTCCATGTCCAATAAACGATTCACGTACTGGTAGATTGTTGATGGGCAAGAACGCTATAATGAAGTACAGAGAAAACCCTGCTTTGTTTGTTGTAGGGTACGAGTTAGACAAAGAGTTTTGGGATAGCTTACTAAAGGTAGGAGAGGAATACAATGAAGAGTTTGTCGAAGACACTACTACTAAGCGCAGCCTTAGTGACCAGTTCAGGAGTAGCAAACGCAACAAGTCCACCAGTTCAGCCTCCACCTCCACCACAAACACTGGAACTGGAAGTGGAAATAAATCTAAACCTGACAATGACAGGCCAGGAAAAGATTGACGCACTAATAACTTCTTTAGGTGCTATTAAGAACAGGGTAACTGATCAGGCAACAATGACAGTAGGTGCTGTTGGTTACGCTGCGCTGGGCGGTGTTATTGTAGATGACGCATTTAATGATGGACTAATTACGCAGGGTGAGTTTGATTCCTACTTGGAAGCACATGACCTTGTAATAAACCACGACTACGAAACTGCTACCAACGCCACAGAGTTATTCACACAAGAATACCAAGGTGCAATGAATAACTTGGATGAAGCTATAGACTTACTAGCAGATGCTGCTGGTGAAGTATTAACAGCTACTGGTATAATGGAAAGTGCTGCAGCAGCAGATACATCGCCAGAGCAGACTGCACTGCAAGGCATGATGGGTACAGATGAGTACAGCATAGACCAAGCAGAAGTTGATGCGTACAACCAAGCCGTAGCACAAGTAGAGAACTACGCACAACAAGCTGGTGCTTTTATGGCTGCAGCTAACAACACAGATTTAACAGCTAGTATCGACAGCTACGCAACAGTTAATAACTTTGCAGTCGGTAACTACACAACTATTACGTACACACAAGCTATGGACGAGTTTGTAATTAACTGGAACGATGATGGGTTTGGCTCTGGTTGGCAGGGCTACTTAACGTCAGAGTTTAAAGATGCTTCAGATATATATGCAGCAGGTGAGTACGTAGCTGAATATGGAACTATGCCTAACTAATGGCAATGGAGTTCAGCATAGGAGGCTTTAATGTTAAAGGCTGGATGGTTGCTGTGGCTTTGCCAGTGCTATCTGCTGTATCAGGTGGTGTGTATTGGGGCTATGATACTCTCAATAGGTTCTACGGTGTAGAGGGTGGCGTAGATAGCGCACTAAGTAAAGCTGGAACCAACGCAAAGCAAATTGCAGAGCTACAAAAAAGCTTGACTCAGTTAAGTAACGACACAGCAAGAGAACGAACAGCTAATAAAACATTTGCGGCAAACGAACTAACGACAGCAAGTACAGCAATAAGAAAAGAACTACAAGAAGTTGAAACAAGCCTAAGTGATAATAGTGTTGCAAAAATGCAACAGTTAACTGAACGGCTAACAACACTAGACTCTACGGTAACAAGTAGAATACAAACTGTAGAACAAGCTATAGTAGATAACGATGTTAGAGGATTAAACTCTAAGCTTGCACAATTAGCTACAAACATGCAGCAGATACTAGAGCAGCAGAAAGTTTTACTAGATTTAAGATCGCAGGTTGACAAATCAACTACAATAACAGATACTATAGGAAACAAGCTAGACGTAATCCAAACAGAGATTGATGACATTTGGAAAGCTTATGATAGTATGGTAGAGAACCCACTGTAAGGATAGACATGGCTAAACCAGCAAAAGGCAAAATGTTTGCCAAGACAACTACTAACCCTAAGACAGGGCGTAAGGTAAAGGTAAGCTACGGTCAGGCTGGTAAAGCCAAGGATGGTGGCAAACGTATACGTGCAGGTACAGCCAAAGGTGATTCGTACTGTGCAAGAAGCGCTGGTCAAATGAAGAAACACCCAAAGGCAGCAGCTAACCCTAACAGCCCACTACGTTTATCTCGTAAGAAGTGGAAGTGCGCTGGTACAAAGTCGAGGCGTACATAATGGCAAGCAAACCTAAGAACCCAGCCTTGTACTCTAGAGTAAAGTCAGAAGCTAAGAAAAAGTTTAAGTGGCCCAGCGCATATGGTTCAGCATGGTTAGTTAAGACCTACAAAAAACGTGGGGGTACTTACAGTAAGGGAGGTTCAGTTGCACAAAACAAGACACGTACTAGAAAGTCGTAGAGGTTTTGCTGAAGGTGGACTAACTAAGTGGTTCAAAGAAGACTGGCGTGACGTAAAGACAGGTAAGGAATGTGGTCGCAAGAGTGTTAAAGACAGTAGCAGACCATACCCAGCTTGTAGACCAGCAAAGGTAGCAGGTAGAATTAGTAAAGCAGAAGCAGCAAAGAAGACTGGACCTAAGAAAGTTAAATGGTCAGTAACAGCATCGGGTAAGAAAAGGAAAGCGTAATGGCAAAAGGAATGCCACACTATTTTAAAGATGGTACTGAACATAAAGGCGGTATGCATAAGATGCCTAATGGACAATTACATTCAGGAAAGACACACGGTAAAACTA
>VTLG01001200.1_pt1 | contig 16253 bp, 34 predicted proteins | sample 4694571 | NCBI WGS metagenome assembly VTLG01 (sample SAMN12604809, study PRJNA352737) | marine metagenome | biome: ENVO:00000447; feature: ENVO:00000209|ENVO:00000569|ENVO:01000036; material: ENVO:00002151; isolation source: viral sequences binned using virsorter ...
TCTCCCTAATAAATAGTTTCTTCTTTCTACCAACCTATTAAATAAGTCTTCTGTGGCGTGTAAGTCTCGAACAATTATATTTTCGCTACCACTTGGGTATTTTATGTGTACGCTCTTTCCATGTTTGCCTCTTAACTGCTTTATTAGGTTGTTATATACATCTATTACATCTTTATGTCTCATTTACTGCTCCTTTGCCTTTGTTTTGTTGAAAACTACCCAAATATGAATAGCTATTAATCCCATTAATTTTAATATAATTGTTATTATTGAATCTATTGTATATAGTGTCTCATATAATATTTCGCTCATTTGTTTATCCTTATTGTTGCGTTAAAGTTTATTGGGTGTGTCGTTGATGCTTCATCAAAATCATAAATAAATGCTTGTACATCAGCTAACCCCCCATCTTCTGTGATTTCTAAAACAAAGTCATGGTCTTTTGTTGGGCAAATAACTACAAGTGGATAATCATTATAAAGCCATATTGCTCCACACGATTCAATGTAGGGGTGCAAATCCATTCCTTGCTTTAAAAGTTCCCTCCTAACTGCTAGTGCTACTGCACATTTTCTACCACAACCTCTTTTTCCGTTCCAAATATCTTCTTGCGTTACTTGAATATTCATATTACTCTCCCTTTATTTGTTCTATTTCATGTCTTAATAAGTTTTCTGTGTCTTTTATATCTTCTTCGTGCTCCTCTGGAATATATTGACACTCTATGCAAGAATATCCGTCATAATCATCAGTTAATGCAGATATTCTATTTACAAATAATCCACTACCAAAGGATGTATCTCTAAAGCAGTAAACACATTTGTTACCTATATCTTTACTCATTTCCCGTCTCCTTCTATTGTCGTTGGAAATTCATCGTCTCCGAATATATCTATGTAAATTTCTTTAATAGTTTCATTGTCATCACACATGTAGCCATCATATCCATTTAATAGCATTTCTATAACATCATTACCAGTCATATTTTCGGCTTCACGACTAGCTATTTTTACTCTCATTTCGTGGTAATCTATTTTCATTTCCTTTCTCCTTATATTTTATCTTCATATACTGCAAAATCATCTACATTATCTAGTAAATTACCCTCTGCTTCTCTTTGTTCATTATGCTCTTTTAACCATTTGTTAAAATCTGTTGTTATGGCTTCAAAGTGCATCTCATTATTATAATTATAAAATACTGCATATACTTTCATTTTCTTTCTCCTTCTTCTAATAAGTTTATTATTGTGTGAATTTCATGAATTTCATCACTCCCAATCCTATCACTCCATTTAAGCATATCTTTTAATTTTTTAACTGCTTTCTTCATTTTCTTCCTCCTTGCAGTATTCTTCTATATATTTTCTTCCTCGTTGTAGTATTCTTCTATATCTTTCTTGTTCCTCCTTATTGTCTAAAAATTTATTTAGTGAGCCTAGCCAACTTAACTTATCAGTATCGTTCGCAATATCCCATTCTTCCCATTCATTATAGATTTCATTTGATTGTTCCCATAAATCCTCATAGCAATCAAAATCGTAACCTCTTTCTTTGATTGTATCAGATATGCACATTATTTTATATGCTACGTCGTAATTCATTTCCTTTCTCCTTATATAAAAAAGTTTATTATTTCGTACCAAATCCAAATGGATAGCCCAAGTATAATGAGCCATATCTTACCTCTATCTGTAATCATTTATTCCTCCTCCCCACAATATGCTTCATCTAGTTCTTCTTTGCTAACTTGTGGATATGTGCTATAAAAATAATCATAAGCACTTTCTAGTGATTCAGCTTCCACACCTTCATATCTTCCTCTAAAATTAAAACAATATTCTTTTTCTATTTTCATTTATTCCTCCGTTCCTTTTGCTTTTTCTATTAATTGGTATTTCTCTGTTTCTAAATGTTCGTGTATATGTGCAAATATATTTGTAGTAATACAACCTATCGCAGTTTTGCACTCCATTTCGGGCTCTTGTGTTGCAAGTCCTACATCTGATTGTGCTACACTTAATATATCAGAGTAATATATTGGTACTTCAGAATCGGCTATTTCAAAGATTAAATCTCCTACTTCACACTCATCTCCATCTAGTTCTTCATTGTCCTTTAATAGTAGCTTTATGCCCTCTAAAAAGCCATCTTCTGCATTATCTAGTAGTTCTAACATCTCCATTGTTATTTTCCTCCTTGTTTAAGTTCTCTTTTATCTTTTTCTATTAACTTATTTAGTGCACCTTCACATTCAACTTCTAATTCTCTAAATGTTATTTCTTTTTTCTTTTTTTTCTTCATCTGTACTTTCTGATATTTCGCAATATCATTTATTAGCTTTTCTAAATCAAACATTATTCTCTCCCTTTTTTATTAGTTTGGATATATAAATATATCTTCGTATGCTTTTTCTATTTTTTCATCCCACTCTTTTACAAATCTTTCTACTAGTATTTGTCTTTCTTTATATGTTAGAATATTTTCATCTTCCTCAAAATTATATACTCCGTAGTACTTACAAATCATATCTATTTCTTTTTCTGTAAATGCTATATCCATTTTATTCTATTCCTTTATACCAATCTCTTGATAAATAATCTGTTACACTCCACTCTTTTGATAAATCTAGATGATTTACTACCCATGTATTGACCTCTTGAAAGTCTTTTGCTTGTATTAAATATCCTTCACTATCTTTTTTATTTGTTACTAGGTATTTGCTCATTTATTCATCTCCTACACAATCGTCACACTCTTGTCTATCGCTTGTAAAATATGCAGTAGATTCATCTTCTCCACATTCATCACATACAACCACATCAATCTCATTTGGCTCTATTATATCTGTAAACACATTACTCATCATATAGTCATTCCAACAACTAATATCGCCACATATAACGCCACCACTATGAGCAGTAGATGATAATTCTGTTTCTTCTGCATTTGCTCCACAATGGTCACATTGAGGTAAGTCATCTGTCCAATCCCAAGCCATACCACCACACGAATATTCAGTTCTTTTTACTATCGCCATTTTTATCTCCCTTCTTCTTCATTATCTTTTTCATCACTAAAGCCCTCTGCTAGAGTTGATTCAAATTGTCCTATGAATAACCATAGTTCATTTTGGTGTTTTTTAGGCATTTTTTCAAATACCTCTTTCAATCTATCATTTAGTTCTTTTTTGTTCCTAAATGACGCAAATAATCTTGTCTTATTGATTTTATCTACTACTTCTGCTTTGCTCATTATTTATCTCCTTTTTTCTTATTTGTAAAAAAGCCTCTTTTTTGCTTCATTTCACTATAATTTTTTTGTTCTTTGGCCATCATGTCCATAATTCTTTTTTCTTCTTTTTTATTACCATTTTCAATCGCATTTACCCATAATCCTAATAATGTTCTTCTATCCATTTTATTTAATAACTCTTGAAGTATAAAATTCAATAATTTCATTAGCATCATCTAGTGATTTTTCTAATCTCTTTATATCTTTCTCAAGTTTAGATACATATTCGCAACTAGCTATATGCATTTTCTCGTAACTCTTAATTTGCTCTTTTAAAAATTTTTCTTTGTTCATATTCATATTAAAAAAATGCCTAGCTAAATTAATAACTAGGCATTTATTCCCTTGTTTATTGTTCTGTATTTTCTTCTGTTGTTTCTTCTGTTGCTTTTTTATCCATCTCTGCATCTTCTATGGATTGAAGTAAGTTATTGACACCTCTTTGTGCATTATATAAGCTATCTAATTCACTTGAAATATACTCTAAATTACTCACGGCACTTTCTATGTCGCTATATTTATCAGAGTACTCACTTTCTGCTTCATTTACATCATATTGTAAGTCCTCTAATTGTGCCTTTATTACACTAGGATTAAGTGGATTATCACTTATTATTCCATTTACTCTTGTTACTACATTGTCTAAACAACAATCGCCACCAATTAGATTAATAATCTCATGCAATTTTGTTGCTTTTTCTTCGTTCTTTTTTATTTCTTCTACTATTTCTTTTAACATGTTTTACCTCTTGGTTAGTTAATTAACAACGCATTAATATATGTCTAATATATCTAATAAACAAAATAAATAAAATATAGTATAATATATATGTAGTGTTTGTATATTAGATGAGTGAACGAACCACGAACGAATAAATAATAAAATAGGGAGCAATAAAAATGCTAAACAAAATAGATATACAAGAAGATTGTAGGTTTTTAATAGATGTAGAAAATAACCCTAATATTGCAAGATTTAATTTGATTACTAGTAAGGTTGGTGTGGGGTTATTCATTAAAGGAATTAAGCCAAATAGACACTGGACGCTTAAAAGTGTTAAGGAATATTTCGGTATTGATGGAGATAAGTACGCAGTAAAAGAAAAGCTAGAGTTATTAGATAAAATCTGCAAAGGAGAAGTATAAACATGAAAGAAAATAAAACTATTCAAAATATATTAGATATTATCAGCATACAAGACACAGAAATAAAAGAGCTACAAAAAAGAATATCCACATTGTGGGTTTACTTGCGTTCAGTCGACGCAGAACTTGATAACTTAAAACAGAAGTATAATAAATAAGGGGGCTATAATGATAGGAACACATAATACAACTCAAAGAGTATCAAACGAAGACAATAACAGAGTATTATCTGTTGTGTATCACAATACTGAAGTAGTTAAAGTAATTAACGATGAGCAAGTTATATTAAATAATGGTGGATATTATACGGCCACTACTAAACGGCGAATGAATCAAGCCTCTATGCAATATAATCTTGGCTTTGATGTGTATCAGTCTGAATTCTGTTGGTATGTTAGAACAGCTAATGAGATAGTTGAATATTATAATGGAGTTGTCATTGATATTGAAAATAAATGTATTAGCCATGATGGAGAATGGGATTAAATAATTCGTTCACACCTCAACAACCCACGCAAAAACGCCCGACTTATATGGTTGGGCGTTTCCTTTTATATTAAAATCTATTTAAAATTGTAAGTAATTATAATCATTAACACTTGCAACCAAATTTTCAACCTAATAGAGAGGGGGTATGGAGTTCAAAGGGGGGCACATCCGCATAAATAAACACTAACACCCATTCTAATATTATTTTTAAAATTTTAGCATTTTAGCCCAATATTTTTTTCTAACTAGTTTTTTGATAGGAGAATCTGTTTTTCTATGTTTTCGTAATATCCACTGTCCATTTATTTTTTGTGAATAAAAATCAGCTTTTTCCCATTGGAGGTAGTTGTATTGTTTTTTAGGATATGGTCTAGGGTTTTTAATATTCCATACTTCGTCAGTAATGCTTAGTAGTGTTAATACTATATAGTACTTTATAATCATATTGTTAGTTCCTTTGGTGGGTTCTGGGTAGAGACCATCTAATCCCCTGTCATTAAGAAAGGAGATTAGCCTCTACATTTTATCAGTTCCTTCGGAGCCGTCTTGCTGGTAGGACAATCATTTCGGTAACTAGCTCAATTGTCTTCGACTTGCTTTGTGGCTGTGTTACAAATCCCCTTTTAGTAGCCACTTTGTTTATTGCTGTACCCTAAAAGCGTTTAGCCAACCGATACAGCGCATTAAATATAGTAAACGAAAATATTGCGTGCAAGTGATATTTATTTTTATTATATTATTTTATGGATATTAAGGTAATTAAAGGTCAAGAGCATTACTTGTACGATAGTTTAAAGGAATGTATGGCGTTAGCGCCAGAAATTGTACCTACTGGGGACTGGAAACGCGGAAAAGAGGGGGAGTGGGTTTATACAGATGACTTGTATATTTGCCAAATCTTGCGCATTTTCTATATTACCGTTCCTAGTACGGGTAAAAAGAAGAAATGTATCCGCACAGTGTGTGGTTCCTTTGTTGTTGGCCAGGAAAACGTTAAAATGTTAGGTGAACATGGAGTTGCCGAGAATATTTACACATTTTCAGGCAATTATGACTCTATAAATGAAATTAGAAGCAAGAAAACGTCTTCAAAGAAGATGTTATTTGCTCAATACGTCGCTGCGGGGATGGATACGAGTCAGGCATATAGTATCGTTTACCCAAAAGCCAAAGATAAACAGTATATCAAAACTGCAGCGAATAAATTATTACAACAAAAAAAGGTAATGGAGATGGTAAAAGAGGAAATCAAGGATATTTTGAACTCTGAGGGTGTAACTCCAGAGTATATTATCCAGCGATATAAAGATATAGCCGATATTTCTGAAAAAGACTCTGATAAATTGCGTTCACTAGATGCGCTTGCTAAAATGTCTGGATTGTTTGATACGGAAAAGAAGCAAGAACAATTAACAGTATGGACAGGATTTACACCAGAGCAGATGGAGGCTATAAAAGATGGCAAAAACAACCCAAAGGTACTCGCGCACGCTGAAGGAGAAGACAAGTAAGACAAAAGACCCTTGTCCTGTGTGCTCAAAAGACTTATATCACGATGAAGTAGCAAGCAAAAGAATTGGCATTATTGATGATAATGGCTCAATAAATGAATGGAAATGCCCTTTTTGCGAATCAGAGTTTGACTTAGACAATAATATTTTGTATATTTATGGGTCCGATTCCGTTAGTGGAGTTGCATGAATGTATTTAACACAAAATTGAAAGATTGATAAATGCCTAGGTTTGGAAGAAGGTCAAAAGAAAGATTGGCGACATGCCACGAAGATTTACAAGATTTATTTAATGAAGTAATAAAACACGTTGATTGCAGTGTTTTAGAGGGGAACCGCTCTAAAGAAAGGCAAAATCAATTATATGAAGAGGGAAAGACCAAAGTTCGCTACCCGAATGGCCGCCACAACGCTAGTCCTAGTCGCGCTGTTGACGTTGTTCCCTATCCTATTGATTGGGATGACAGGGAGCGTTTTCACTTATTTGCTGGATTTGTTCTTGGCATTGCTGAGTCGATGGAGATAAATATACGTTGGGGTGGAGATTGGAATAAAAATTTTGAAGTAGATGATAATCAATTTGATGATTTTCCGCACTTCGAGTTATTAAAGGAGAGTTTTTAGATGGCAGGCAATTGGAATAGAGACCCAGGGTTTGGATTTGGGTCATCAACAGCAGATTATGAATTAATGAAACTTATTGAAGAGCAAAGAAGAGGTTCTACAGATGAAAGTCCTGCATTTTTAGATTTACTTACAGGTTCTAGTGAATTTGTGCCAAATGAACCATTTACAGAATATATATCCGCTCCCATGGTAAATAATGCGCACAGCGCTATTGACTCTCTTATGATGCAGAATAATCAACAACAGAACATAATGAGCAAATTTCCAGGAAAAGAACTTGGTGGCTGGATACTTGATTTAATGGAGTTGACACTTGGTACAGGTATGCCTTTGCCAAATCCTGCTAACAAAAAACCTTAATGGCAAATCTCAACCTTAATGGTAATATATCAAAAAATGAAGAAGCTTTACAACTGGCTTATAGCGACCTTATCACGTTTGGTAAGCTCTTTAGCCCGCAAGATTTTCTAGCATCCGCAACCCCAGATTTCCACAGAGAAGTCGGCAAACTTCTTATAGACCGCTCAAAGCAGCAGCTCGCGCTCGTTTTACCTAGAGACCACGCAAAATCCACGATGGCAGCTTGTGCTGTGCTTCACAGATTTTTATTTGCAACTAAAGAGAATCCAGAGTTTATAGCTTGGATTGGTGAAGCGCAAGACCAAGCTAGAGATAACCTGGCATGGATTCAGAACCACATATACGATAACCCAGCAATTCACTACTATTTTGGCGATTTAGAGGGGGATAAATGGACAAAAGACGAATTTACACTAAGAAACGGCTGCCGAATGATTGGCAAGGGTACTTCACAAAGATTAAGAGGGAAAAGACAGAACTCGACACGATATACAGGAATAATACTAGATGACTTTGAATCAGAGCTAAATACAAAAACTCCTGATTCTAGACGACAAATTAAAGAATGGGTAACTGCTGCAGTATATCCAGCGATTGATTTTGACAAAGATGGATTTTTATGGTGTAATGGAACAATTGTTCATTATGATAGTTTTTTAAATGGACTTGTTACTAAATACAAGGAATGCGAAAAAACAGGAGAAGACTTTGCCTGGGATGTATTTACTAAAAAAGCTATAGAAGATGGCGCTCCTATATGGCCCTCAAGATGGCCGATGAAGAAATTAGATGAGCGTAAGCAATTCTACATTGATTCAGGAACCCCAGCTAAATTTTATCAAGAGTATATGAACCAGGCTAAATCTCCTGAAGACCAGATATTTAGCGAGGAGGATATTAATAATGCACAATATAAAGGTTATGCTAGATACGATGAAGCGTATAGCTCGTGGTATATCAAATTGGATGACGGAAGAAAGGAATACGTCAATATTTACATTGGTGTTGACCCAGCTTCTACGATTGGGGTGCATAATGACTATTCTGTTATTATGGTGCTTGGTGTTACTTCCGAATTTGATTATTATGTTATTGAGTACTGGAGAGAAAGAGTCTTACCCATGGACTGTGCCGACAAGATATTTGAAATTGCAAAACGATACGACCCGATACGGAGAATAAATATAGAAACAATTGCTTATCAGGAGATGTTAAGAGATTACGTTATGAAACGAAGCAAAAGGGAAGGGCTATTTTTGCCTGGTATTGAAAAGGGAATTAAGAATTATAACCAAAAGAAGAAAGATAGACTGTTTGAAGGCCTACAACCAATGTTTAAAGCAGGCGCTGTACATATTAAAAAAGAAATGCATGAGTTTATTGGCGAGTTGCTCGACTTTCCTAAAGGCTCTCATGATGATACAATTGATGCATTTTGGCTTGCGACTCAGTATGCCAAGGGAAATCCAAAGGCAGGAATTAAGAAAAAGAAGAAAAATAAAGATGGAACATGGTATAAGCCGCGAAAAGCTTATAATTGGCTTACTGGAGCCCGAAAATAGGTGTTGTTTATGAAGATAAATAGGATTATATTATAAGTTATGATAAAGGAAGATATTAGGGTAAAAGAAGTAAGAGAGCTGTTTGACCGCTGGCAAAAGGCTAGAATTGATTGGGATACGGCTGCTAGAGAAGATATTGACTTCTATTTAGGTAATCACTTTAGTGCAGCAGAAGTTGACGAGTTAGATTCAAGAAATCAGTCATCTATGCCTATGGATAGGCTGTATTCTGCTATCGAACAGTTTAAAGCAATTGTCACATCAAAAACTCCTAGATTCCATGCTATCGGCAGAGAAGACTCAGATAATAAGCTTGCAAACGTATGGAGAACTATACTTGAATATATTTGGGACAAATCAAATGGTAATGAAATATTTAAGCAAGTTATCCACGATTATGCTGTTACTGGCCTAGGATACTTTTATTGCTATCTTGATAAAGATGGCGATTATGGAAGAGGTGAGGTTAAATTTACATATGTTGACCCATTTAGAGTATATGTAGACCCTAATTCTAGAAGTCGTTATTTTGACGATGCTTCAGGAATGATTGTGTCAACAATACTAAGTAGACAGCAATTAATTGATTTATACCCACAAATGTCTCAACCAATAGAAGAAGGTTCAGATAAAATGTTAATTGATGAGGTTGAAGCTCTAAGTGGCGACGAAGATTATCCTCATTCGACCAACAAGACAACAATGGAGTCATTTACTCCCGATAATAGTAAAGACAAAGATTATGGAGTAGATAAGTATAGATTGTTAGAATATTACAGAAAAGTAAGAGTTCCTTACTATAGAGTTGTAGATACTAGAACTGGTGATGAACGTATCATGACTCAAGAAGATTTTTCAATAATGGCACAGGATAAAGACTTTGCCAAGGCCATAGAAAATAAATTAATAGATTTTGTAGAAGTTACACAACCAAGGATTAAGCTAACATGTACTGTTGGGCAAATAGTTTTATATGAAATGATATGTGATACAGACATATATCCAATTGTTCCAGTTCCAAATATATGGACAAATACTCCATATCCAATGAGCGATGTTAGAAAGAACAAAGCATTTCAAAGGTTCCTCAACAAGACGGTATCTCTCATTACATCCCATGCTCAGGCTTCAGCTGGACTGAAGCTACTCGTACCCCAGGGTAGTGTTAGTGATATTGAAGAGTTGGAAAGAGATTGGGCGAATCCAAACGCTACCATCGAATATGACCCATCTTTTGGGGAACCGCATTTTCCACAGCCAGCACCTCTTGCAAGCTCTATATTGACGCTTCCTAAGATGATTGAGGGTTATATAGACCTTAACATAGGTATATTTGAAATGATGCACGGAAGTACGGATGCAGCGCCTAAAACGTATAGCGCTACTATGATGATGGAAGATGTTGGTCAAAGAAGGTCTAAATCTAAATTAAGAGATATTGAGGGGTCTTTAAAGAGATTAGGTCAAGTTGCATACAATATGGCAAAGCAACATTATACATTTAAGAAAACATTTAGAATTGTGCAACCAAATAATGATTTAACAGAATTTACAATTAATAAGAGATTATACGACGATAAGACAAAAGAATTACAAACAATTGAAAACGATGTATCTGTAGGGCAGTTCGATATAAGGATTATTGGAAGTTCAACACTCCCATCTAATAAGTGGGGTGAATGGCAGATATATATGGAAGCTTATCAAGCTGGACTTATTGATAGAGTTGAAGCGCTTAAAAAGACAGAAATCTTTGATAAAGAAGGAGTCTTGCAAAGAAGTGACGAAGTTGGTAAATTACAGGGTATGTTACAGCAGGCACAAGAGCAAATTAAGAAGCTCGGAGGTGACCTACAAACTGCACACAGAGAATCAATTTCCTCACGTAAGCGTACAGAGGTAGAAAAATTCAAAACGAAGCTAAAAGAGCAAGAGCTCGATAGCAAGCTAAATAGCAAACTGCAAGTAGGCAGGTTAACAGATGCGGTTAAACTCGAATCCGAGAAATTACGAATGAATACTCGTAGTCAAACTCAAAAAGGAAAAGAGAAATCGCAGGAAGGAGCTAAGTAAATGGATAACGCATTAGAAAATGGACATCTAGAAGGTGAAGCCATGGACAATGTAGGGCAAGACGAAGCAGTCAATACGCAGGAGAGTTCTGAAAACTGGGAAGACCAAGCAAAGTACTTCCAAAGTGAAAAGGATAAACTAGCTGCGGAAAACTCAAAACTACAGCAATATGAAAAAATTGGAAAATTGTTGGAATCACGACCAGATATCGCAAATGCAGTAGCTGGTATGGTGCAAGGCGCACCTAGTGGTCAATCAGCAGATGCAGGACGTGTTGTTTTAGAAAAAGATGAGTTTGACCCCTGGGAAGCCTATAATGACCCACAGTCTAAATCGTACAAGTTCAGACAGCAAGAGTTACAGGACTCTATTAATGGTGCTGTTCAACAACAAGTGCAAGGATTACAACGCAATCAAGGTGAGATGCAATTAAAGACCGAACTACAGCAACGAGGGTTAAGTCCCGCAGAAGTAGACTCTTTTATGAATTTTGCTGCGCAGAATCCTGCAGAGTATGGTGTTGATGGTGCTATTAAAATGTGGAGAGCTGTATCTGAGTCTGAAGCCAGCAATCAAGTACCAAACCCGTTAGATGATATTCGTAATACACAGGAGAACCCAGCAGTGGGTGGGGTGTTGCAAGGTCAACAGCCACAAGCTCCTAAATCAGATGAAGATTCTATGTGGGATAGTATAACGAAAGCTGGGAGTCGTACGAATGTATTGTAAATAATAATATAACTAGGAGATAAAAATGGGAACATTTAATCAAGGACAAGTAAAGTTCGGTACTCCTGGGGGCAATACAGTAGATAGTGCAAATCTAGGCACAAGAAGACTGTATGACTTTAGCGATAGAGTCGCAGATTTAGCTCCAGAAGAATCACCGTTTTTTGTATACTTGTCAAAAGTAGGTAAGGTTCCAACGTCGGATAGTCAATTCCGATTTTTGGAAGATAGAACGAAAGTATCTATTACCGATAGAAGCTTTCTTCAAAAAGGTGGCGTTACTTTAGCAGCACCAGGAAGTATTACAAGTATGACTGTAGACACTTCAGGTGGAGCAGCTGTAAAGTTTCTTGTAAAAGGAATGGTTGTTCAGTTCGCATCAAATACTAATGCAACTGATAGTACTGACGCTTTATTACAAGGTATAGGTAGAATTGAAAGTGTTACACATAATAGTGCTGATACAACACTTAGTGTAACTACAATTCAGTCTGTAGATGGCTCAACAACTACACTTGACGATAATGGTGAGTGCGTAGTGATTGGTACATCATACGAGCAGGGTTCAGGAGCTCCAGATGTTTGGTCTCAAGAGCTAGATAACGATTATGGGTACACTCAAATCTTTAAAACAGCTTGTGAAATGTCTAATACTGCTAGAGCAACTGTCTATAGAGGATATGCTGATGAATGGGCACGACTATGGAATCTTAAATTAAGAGAACATAAAGTGGATATCGAAAGAGCAATGCTTTTTGGTATGAGAGGCTCACAAGGTGGTATTCAGTATTCAGATGGTATAGTGGGACATTGTTTAAAAAATGGAACAATTACTGATGGAGGCATTGGGTCTTACGCTGAAGGAGTGCCATATCTAGGTATGTACACAACAGCTGAAATGACTTACGACAATTTGCTTGCTGCTTTTGAAGTAATGTATGACCCTGCAAGAGGAGGTTCTTCAAGTAAACTATGCTTAGCATCTCTTCCAGTGGTATCTCACTTTAATAAGCTTGGCGGATTTGTTACAGGTTCTATGGCTGGAGAAGAGAGGTACAACTTTGAAAGAAGTACAGGTTCATTTGGCCATAAAGTTATGAAGATTGAAACTGTTCATGGCGATTGCTCGATTGTTAAAGAGCCATTATTTAGAAATAATGCTTCAGGTCATATGCAATTTGTTGACCTAGACCATGTTTCATATAGACCTCTTGTTGGTAACGGTGTTAATCGAGACACCTCAATTACAACTAATGTTCAGCAAGCTGATGAAGATTTAAGAAAAGATATGATATTGACCGAAGCTGGTCTTGAAATATCTCTTCCTGAAACTCATGCTTTGCTTAACATTAACGCAATATAAGGAGGCTATGAATAATGAGAAGTGATGTATTAAATGAAAGTAGTGGTGCTAGTAACTTAAAATCTAAAGTTGTTACACTTGCTGCTGCAGATATTACACTTACCGAAGAAGATTCTGGTAAGGTTTTTATAGTATCTCAGGCAGCTGAGCATGATATTACTCTTCCTGCTACATCTATAGCAGGTTGGAATGCTAAATTTATTGTAGGAACTGCTGGAAGTAACGATGTTGATATCGTTGCAGGCACAGCAGATACTATGAAAGGTTTAGAGGTTAGTAATACTGCGGCAGCTATTGATGCAGCAGATAAATGTACTTTTGTAGCTAGCAATGCAATAGTTGGAGAATATGTTGAAGTCATATCTGATGGCTCATCATTATGGACAGCTCAATTTGCTGTAGCTGCTAATGCTGCAAGTAGTTCTGGATAAACCGAATAAATAAGGTTTAACAGTTTTGTAGGACTGTGCAGGGTATCAATAAAAGGTGCCCTGCGAACCTACTAAAATTTTGATAATAATAAATGGAGATATATAGATGGCGAATTATAATACGCTAACAAAAATTATAGTAGGGACAATTTCTAATGGAACTGAGGATAGTAGTAGTTCTGGGACATTGGCAGAACAAATTAATACTTTCTGGCAAACTCTAGATAGTAGTTCTGGAACTGTCCAAAGCATGACTGCTGTTCCTCTTGCAGGACATACAGTTGCAGTTATTATAGTTTATTTAGGTTAATAATTAAACAATAAAGGAGAGAAATTATGCCTGATGTAAAAAATTTAGCAGGAGAAGTCGTTGCAGAGCTTCCTTACAATCAAGCAGGGGAAGAAGCAGCAGAAGAGATGGTATCTATGAATCCATCATTGAGTATTGATTATAACCCAGGTGGTGAGTATAATGCAATGGAAAGAATGGAAACTAACTATGCAGGTAGTGGAAAGACTGGATATAATGCTATCGGTGCAATGCCTAAGATGCCTAACTCTCCTAAAAAGGATATGTATTAATGGCTCGCAGATATTGGAAAAGAAATGAAGAAGGTAAACTTGTAGAGTTTTTCCCTAATCAAAGAAGTTTTGCAGATGGCCCAATTGGTAACCATATTAATATGCGTAAAACATGGAGTGGTCAGACTAAAGTAGAATTTAGTCAAACTACTATGGACCAAGATATAGCTGATAGGAATAATAGATAATGGCTTTTGATACTGAAATACAAGCATTAGCTGGTACAGCAACTCAGACTGAGATGGACCAATGGATGGCAGATGGAGCGAAAGAGATAATTAACGTTTTGCCTCCTGATTTAAAGGCAAAATGCACAACATTTACTTTACTAAATGCAAGTTCTACTACTTTAGATTTAGATGCTATAGGTGAAATAATGCATGTAACAAGGGAAAATGCTGACTCTGGGTATTATGCTCCATGCAGAAAGATTCCAGCAATGTATGGAGATATGTCAAATGATTCTGGAAGTATGATGCATTATGCAACTGCTACTGACCCAGTGTATTGGATAGACAGTAATAGTAGTGATGCTACAACATTATTTGTAAAACCAACACCTACTGATGCTCAACCTGCAAAAGCATACCATATTTCATATCCTTCTGTAGACGCAAGTGCTGTATCTACTATTGCAAACTTTCCAGATGAAGCAGAATATTTAGTAGTATTATATGCTTCTATAAAAGTATTGCAAAATAAAATGAATGAAATGAACTCTAATACAGCTATTGATACAACTGCTTTTGGAGCAATAACAACTGAATTGAATAAAGTAGATGATGTAATTGTTGAAGCAAGCAATAAAATAGATGATTTCTATACTTCAATTGGAGATATTGATGATACTACTGAACTTTGGGATAATACGAATAAAAGATTTACAGTAGTGAGAGATGCTTTGCTTTTAGCGCAAAATTTAATTGATAATGACCAACCCAATTCAGCTTATGATGCATATGCAAATTTAGCAGACATTGATAGTGCTATGGGTGCAATAGATGCTCATTTAAGTGATGGGGAAACTGTATTAGGAGCAAATCCATCCTCAAGTGATATAAGTACAGCAATAGGCTTAGTAAAAACTGCAGTAGACCAAGCTGCAACAGCAGCAGGAAAATTTTTAAGTGCTGACAGTGACTCTGTCTTTGGAGATGAGGATACATTTGAAACAGCAACATCATCTATAACTGGAGCACGAAATGCATTAGTTAAAGCTCAATATTTAATTGATGAAGGAACTATAGGCGGTGATACAGAACCAGAATCTGCTCAGTATTGGCTTAATGATGAAGACACTGAAATGGTGAATGCAACTATTAGCGTTGCAAGAACTGAAATATCAAGGGCAGAAGCTGAAGTAGCTCATTGGATATCTGTGGGAGATATGCGAGTAAAAGAAGTTCAGGTTGCGCTGCAAGAAGCTGATGGTTATGCAAAAGAAGTTCAGGCAAGATTATCTTATGCTAAAGCATATGCAGATGCTGCTATAGCTAGGAGAGCAGAGGGAGAGGGTCGTATTGGCCAATTAAACGCTACAGTTTCTGTTGCCAATCAAGAGCTTCAAAGAGCTCAAGTTGCGATTGCAGAAATAAATAGTTTAATGGCATCTTATAAATTAGAATTGGATGGTGTTCCATTTTATTTGCAAGAAGCAGCAAGTTATATTAGTCAAGCTCAAGGATATATAGCAGAATCAAAAATTAGAATGGAAAGAGAAGGTCAAAAATATAGTTGGTATCAAGGACAACAAGTAAAATTACAACAAGATTATGATAAAGGCTTACAGATGCTTATTGCTTCAAATATGCCTGTTCAAAATACACAAAGAGAAGCGGAGTAAAATATGGCAACAACATTATCAGCGGCAACGATGACAGTTTCAATAACAGAGTCTATATCGTTAAATGGAAAAAATCAAGGTGGGACTAGCACTGTAAGTATACCTGACATTAAAAGTATATATAAAAGAATTATTACATGTCCTGCTAGTAATACTACTACAATTGCTACTTTTGCATCTGCGGTACATTCATCAGCTGGTGCAATAGATGTAGAAGATGCTAGATATATACGTGTTACAAATT
>VTLG01008153.1_pt1 | contig 16252 bp, 37 predicted proteins | sample 4694571 | NCBI WGS metagenome assembly VTLG01 (sample SAMN12604809, study PRJNA352737) | marine metagenome | biome: ENVO:00000447; feature: ENVO:00000209|ENVO:00000569|ENVO:01000036; material: ENVO:00002151; isolation source: viral sequences binned using virsorter ...
GATTATCTTGTGAGCCTGGTACATATTCTTCTCTGTACTCAGTCTTAACACAAGTTCTACTAGCAGAGTAACCTGGTTGATACTCATCTGCGTTCACTGGAAGTGAACCTAGTAATAATGCAGCAGCAAGTGCAAGTTTCATGAATCTCCTTTAATATGTTTATATTATAGCACAAAGGGAAGGTCATACAACCCCCCCTTGTGACAGTTTATAATCAGTCCTCTTCTGCTAGTTTAGCGAAGTAGGACAGAGTATCTTCTTCAGATTCTACAGGAGAAGCAGCAACTGCTTTCTGACGGAACTCAGAGACTTCTTGCCCCCAATTTCCTCTTCCTTCACTCTCATCTTCTAGTTCTGTATCAACTGGTGTTGGTGCAGAAGGTCTCCCAAGAACAAGTGTCAAACGTGCTTTTAATTGCTCGTAAGTCTTAAAGTTCTTAGCAGCTTCAAACTCAGCGAGTGAGAAACATCCTTTCCATATGGACTCTAATTTATCATCATCAAAACTGCCTAGAGTGCTGGTTGCAGCAAACTCTGACTTATCATAATTCCAATAACCGTCTAGTTTGCGGATCTTAAGTTTAAAATCTGCACCCTTCCATAGGTCGAATGGATCTATAGGAGTCTCATCAGCAAAAGCAGGTTGCATTGCTTCAACAAGTTTGTCAAAGATCTTTTTACCGTACTTATATAAGAAGACTCTTCCTTCGTTCTCTGGGTGTGCAGGATCAGACACAACATAGATGTTAGAGTAGTAAGAAAGCTTACGCTTCTGTGCTCTAGCAACTGACTTGTCCTCATCTCTACCACTGTTCCAAAGTTCTCGGTTCAGTTCTCCAACAGGATCATCCTTACCAAGTGTAGTAAGACTGTTCTCGATGTACCACTGACCGCCTGGCCCTTTAAAGGCATGACTCCAGACCTTTGCCCAAGGCATTTCTTCACCATCGGGTGCTGGTAGGAACCTAATAACAGCAAAACCATTACCTGATTTATCAAGTTCTGGCTTCCATAGACGCTCGTCTGCGCCTGTCTGTTGTGGTTGATTTAGTTTTTCTATCTCTTGTGTTAGTCTAGCAAGTGAGTTACCACCACTAGCCTTCTTTAAAGAAGCAAAAGACATAATTGTATTCTCCGTATTGAGTGTATTAATGCTACTGGTTAATCGTAGCATACTATTTATAAGGTGTCAAGCACCTCGTTCTGCGTTCTCTAAGGTCTTTATCATAGCATCCATACATGCTGTAAGGTCAGCAAATCCGAATGCCTGTGACATAGCATTGATCCTCATCTTCATGTCTGCTGCCTCAGCATCCTCCTTAGCTGCAAGACATAATCTAAAGAAAAAAGTCTTCTGTTTATCCACTAACCCTTTACACCTATCAATGTGATCTAACCGTGTCTCTCTATCCATAGTAGATAGTTGAGAAGTTACAGATGCTATCTCATGATAAGTTTGAAAAATATCTTCTAAGTTTTCTTGTACTTGTTCCGATTGGAAAAAACTCATAGTTTATTACCTATTGTACTTAATATGCTGGTTCTATACACATTACAATCTAATTTAATGAATGGAAGATACTTAAGAACTTTCATTCTAATATCTTTCCAGATAGGATCTGTTAATACTTTATCAAAGTCTTTAACAAACCCAAGACATGCTTCAAAAACAACAAGAGTTTCTAAAGATATTTCATTAGCAAGATAATGTCTTATGAGTTTAGGATGTTGTCCTTCCTCTACGGTAAAGATCTCATCAAATGCTAATTGATAAGGTGCTGAATAATCATCCAATAATAAATGAATGTCTTGCCTAAATTTATAAGCAAATGATTCTTGATGTATCTTCCATTGAGTGTAGATATCATCACTGAATGATCTTAAATAACCTTTTGGATTAGATATAAAATTAGAAACAAAATAATTTAATATCTCATCGTCAGCATACTTTACTGCTAACTTTTTAAAAAAATAACGATCTCTTCTTTCTTCAAACGACTTCTCATTCGCTCTGACTTTACCGTTATACTTTATGTAGTCATAATTTTGTTTAGTGAAGTGTTGTTTGAGAGCAAGATAAGTTTTATACACTTCAAATCCTGTCACAATGGCAAGACTCCTTTAGACGAGACTTTCATATAGTTTAAACGTTGTGCCTCATGTCGCAGTCGTTCCTTCAATGGTTTGTTTAATAATTTTGGAACAGTTTCGATCTCTACTTCATTCTCTTGACAGTACGTTACTACTGCTTCAATGTATGAAATAAGACCGTTACTTTTTTTAACTAACCTTTCTATCTCCTGCGAGAACTTCGTAGGGGTTAAAAAATTTTCATCTAATGCTTTATCTTTAGGCATTATTTCTTCCCCTAACAAATTCTTCAATGTAGGACTTGAGTAATTGTAAATAGTCATCAAGATTGTACTTCTCAAATACTTGAACAGATCCTTCTTCGGTTGCAATGAGTGTGACAATTTTCTTAACCTCAATCCCTGAACGTTCGAGAAACATTGCTGCGTATGCAGTCTCTTGAACAAAGTAATGTTCAATGTAGTTTTCTTGTTTCTCTTTAGTAGAAGTTTTAAAATCGATTACCGCCAACTCTCCGTCGAACTCACCTATACAGTCCACCCGACCAGCGAGACCAAGATAATGTGAGTAAAGAAAAGTCTCTAAACAATGGATATTATCTATCCTATCGAGTGTAGACTTTGCTGATTGAAACATTCTAACAGATAATGGATTGTTTGCCAAGTAGCTGTCAAGATTTAGTTCACCTTTGACATAATCTTCAGTGATACTATGGAATGCTGTACCTCGTTGAGTTGCTCTATTAGTAATACGATTCGCCTCTTCTTCACCTATTTTCTTTCTCCAACCTGCGAAGAAAGCTGCGTTCTTAAACGATGTGATTGAGGTAACGCTTGGATAATATTTATCTGCTCCAGGTATAGGATAGAACCTAATACCATCTTGATTCACAGGTTCAACCTCTGGAACTTTGAGGTCAACATCAACAAAAGTAAAAGTCATTTAGAAACCTAAATTATATTTGGATATTAAATAAGATCTTACAAGACCAGAACGAACTATGTCTTCTATACCAAATTCAACACATGTAAAATCTTTATCCATTGCTTGTAAGATTTTAATAAAATCTGAGATGCCTGACTTCTCATGCTCACGAGTGAGATCAGTCTGAGTAATGTCACCACAGAACATGATCTTAGAGTCCTCACCTATGCGAGTGATCATTGAATCAAGTTCATGGAAGTTAAGATTACTAAACTCATCTACAATAACAATAGTATTATCAAGGGTAACACCCCTAATAAAAGACGTAGACCAGAAATCAATAGTGTCTTGTGCTCTGAGGTTGTCATACAACATCTCAAATGAATTATCATCAGGCATACTAAACATATACCTGACCATATTTTTGTATGGTATCTGATAGAGATAGGACTTGTCCTCATGATCTCCTGGTAGGAAACCAATCTCTCTTGTAGGTACTAATGACCTTACGATAACTATTTTATCATAAGGTGTTGTAATGTCAAGTACTTCCTTAAGAGCGAGATATAATGTGATGAATGTTTTACCAGTTCCAGCTGCACCATGTAATAATATATTCTTACCTTCTTTATAAGCATCAAACACTGTTGTTTGATTATCAGTCAACGGTTTTATCTCAGACATGAAAGACTGATCAATAGGTTTCTTTCTTTTAAGTTTTTTATTACTCATACCATTGGTAGGTGAACCGTTACCGTTGTTCTTTTTTCTCGCTCGTGCCATAATGTTTAAGTAAACCTCGACAAGTTTGCAGTTGGATGATGTTGTTGAACTTTAGACATCACCTCTTTAAATCCATCTTCAACTTTAGGGTTCCCGTACGTGACACCTCCAGTCCCTTGAGACCAGTCTTTATCCCAGTCAGGATTGTCCTTTCTCCACTGATCATAATCTTTCATACTCATGTTGAGTTCTTTTTTCTCTTGAGTATCTTTATTTATTACAGGATATGTGGGCATTACTTACCTCTTATAGATGCTAGTAGGACTTTCCAGAAACCTTTAGTGGCACTTCCTTGTATCTCGTCAAAGATATACATGTTTAATTTAAACGCATAGTTTGCTTCAGTTATTATAGCATTCTTTTGCTGTTCATCCAAGTCCATATTATCTAGGCATAATCTATATCCATCTTTCCATGCCTTAGCATCTTCAATCTCAGGGAAATCATAGAAATGTAATCCTTCACCTACTGGATTATCTAATGCCTTTGATGCAATACCTTTAAGAATCTGTCCACCTGATAGGTCACCAATGTACCTAGTATAATGATGTGCTATTAATAGATACGGATCCTTCTCTGCTATCTCATTAATTCTATAACAGTATTTGTTACATGCTTCAGAAGGTATCTGTTTATCTCTCCACATAGGGCCGTAATAGTATCTAAGATCCCTTTCAAGAGAGTTGACACGTTCTAATTCTGGATAAGAGATCATAGATACTAAATTATCTGTGGACTCTCTTATACGTTGTTCCATTGTGTCATAGACATAATAGAAATTAGTAAGGAGTTGACGGTATTGTTCTTTATCAAGAACACCACGAAGAAATCCAGCAACAAACTTTGTATTCTCTGCTGCTGAATGTGACTTCTTAGTTCCTTCTTTAATTTGTTTTGAAAATTGTTCTACCATTGTAGTGCTTCTGATATAATAGGAAACTCTTCTTTGAATATATTCCTACACTCTTCTACTATATCCATGTGTTCCTTTTGAGTACCATGTGCAGAGCGTAAATCTATGTAGTGTATCCATGAACGAATACTACCACTCATATACAATCGTGTAGGTGTTGCTAGTGGGAGAACAAATCTCGCACACTCCTTCGCAATGCCATTAGCGAGTAGTTCATTGTAGAGATCCATCGAGTCAACAAAGTACTCTGCGATCCTCGCTTGAAGGTCTGCCTTCTTATTCTTGGGGATATCATCGATTGAATTTTGTCTATTTTTTAAGTCTTGACTGCGAAGATCAAACATAGGAATCTCTTCTGCCAATAGATTAGTATCAGCATATCTCTGAGAGAACTCCTGAAATGTAAATGATCTATGTCTTAATATTTGTGCTGCTAATCCTCTAGTAGTTTCAATCTCTAGAGTAAGAAATGCTTGCTCAAAGATAGACCAGTGTCCGTGATCGATACAATACTTTAATAAACCAGCAACCTTTGGGTTGTCTTGGTTCTTAGGATTGGATACTCTTGCGACATATCCTATGGTTTTTTCAGCGTCAGGGGTAACAGATACTTTAGTTACTTTCATCCTTTTGTGTACCAAATAATAAAGAGATTAACCAGCATAAAGCTAATGCTTGTAGGTATGTAAGAGAACTAAGTCCTAGTGCTGTAATACCTAACCAATTCCACAACCATTTAACAATAACAGGTTTAACAAAGAAGGTGATGACAGCACCTAACCCTCTTAATGCTTGTTGATTTGCTTCTTCTGGAGTTAAATCCTTTGGATTCTTATATCCTTTGTAAATACTAGTCATTTTCTTTTACCTTTTGTATTAGTTTGTTTAGATTGATAGTTCCATAGTTTTGGATTCTTCAGTCCACCAGACTGCTTAAAAGTAACAAAATCTTTTTTGTAGAGATCATAATAATAATCAAAAAGATCTGCTTCCTTTTGAGCAAGTGCTAGATCATATCGATCTGCACCATCAACCTTATAAGTTACAACATAACATGTATAAGGAAGCTTGGGATCATTTCCCTCTTCAGGTTTACAATTTTCTTTAAGAACTTGCACGCTCAACCTCTCCCACCCCATTCAATTTGGGGGAATGCTTCAGTAACAACCGCTTTAGTAATACGCTTATACTTTTGAGAAAGTTTACCATCTTTAACCAAGCATAGAAGTTCTGCTTCTTCAGCAGATAGTCCTTCAAGTAATTGAATGAACATCGTCTCGCGTTTTAATGGTTTAATCTTATTATCACCACCTTTAAAGAACCTATACAGACCACGGTACTCAGACTCTAAACGAGTATGATCCGTTCCTGTAGGTGCATCGTTAGGTGTGTAAGGAACTTCCCCTTCAGGTATCTCTGAGACAATACTCTCATCGAAATTGATAATCATAAGTTGCCGTAAAGCAACGCTATTATTATCCCTAAGAAGTTTAATCTTCTCAGCTTTTGTTTTTGCATTGGAGACCTTGCGTAAGACCTCACTAATAAGCAGTCTAGCACTGCTATTTTCAAGTGATTTTGTAGGCATAATTAAATTTACTCAATTAATCTTCATCATCATCGTCATCATCGACGATCATATCACGAAGGTAAATTAGTTCATCGTGAACTATTTGACCATTCTCATCTAGCATTTCTGGATGAGTTACAGACTTAGCATAGGCAGCGTTTTCGATGTAATCTTCAACGTAACCCTTTGCCAACCAAGAAATAGTTATACCGAGTAAGAATGCTCCGATAGTAACTAGAACTGCTATTGCTATCAATAGATAATCGTATAGCATAGTGACCTCCGTAGTTATTTTTATTTAGAGTGTTTCTTACGACCTGGTTTACGATCTAATTCGTACTGCCAAGCATCATGTAAGATACCGTAAAGGTATTTTCTAATTTTTCTTGCTCTAGGTTTACCAAGATGACCATAAGCTTCTTTTAGAATCTTATGTTCGTTGTCGGAACCTCCTTTTATGTAAGCATCTAGGTCTGCTATAGTCAAAGCAATGTTCCCTGCTGTAGAAGATTCAATGAACTTCCTAGTATAAGAACGAGTTGCTTTAGTTGACTTCAAGTAATTATAGCACTTAAATAGATATTTGTCATCTATAAAAGCACAATCCATTGCTCTTTCAACTAAATCATAAAGATCATCCATACTTAGATTAATTGTTTGTCACGGAGATATTTAACAGCATCGGTGCATCCACCTAGATTATCACTGTTCAGTACTACTTGTGGAAATGTAGATCCTTCTCCGAACTGATCATAGAATGCTTTACTCTCAAAGTCAACCCCCAATTTATATTCTACATAATTGTATCCTTTTCCAGAAAGGATTTGTTTAATGGTTTCACAGTAGGAACAACCATTCTTGGAGTAGACCGTAAAATTCATATGTTTTTAGAAATAAAAAAGGGTGGCCGTGCCACCCTTTATTTAGATATTATACTAAGTGTATTTTAGAATACAAACTTAGCACCAACCTTAGCACCCCAGTCGATGATGTTATCGCCAGAAGCATCTTCTCCGTTAGAAGCACCAGAGATCTCTCCATAAAGAGCTAGATCTTCAGTAGCTGCAACACTAGCACCGATCTTACCAGAAAGTTCTGTTTCTGTATCGTCAGTTGACTCAGCGTGGTTCAATGTTGGACCGCCTTGTACGTAGTATGCAATCTTACCTTCAGCACCTGTTGTACCTTCGTAACCAATGTGGATGTCTGTAGCTGCAGAGCTATAGTCTCCATCAGGATATGAAAGGTTGCTCTCGACATTCACATATGGACCAGCAAAAGCTGCACCAGCGAGTAGGAATGGAGATGCTGCTATTGCAGCGATTGTTGATTTGATAGACATGTTTTTGTTTTAAGTATCTCGCATGGGAAAAACCCTGCGGATGATAAGATCCCCGACATGGGATCTATTTTGCATCTACACAGGGTTACGATAGTTTCGAGTCCTTTGTATGATAGTATTTATAATAACATATCCTTATATTCTTGTCAAGTGTGCCAGTTTAATTAGTGTCTACCGAACTGTCCTTCTTGAGTTTTAGTTCTTTTCTGATCTGCTTTGCATAGAAAACATCCTGTTCAGTGTACCATTCTGGATGCTTCTTAGCAACTTTAATTAATCTCTTTGCTGTCTTGCGAATGTCTTTCCTTTGAGACTCTTCCATATTGTTCTTGTTTTTTTCTTGACTCTATTATTTCCTTTCCAATAAGTATTCGCTCCCTGTGAAGTGCTTCAGGGTCAAATCCGATGTCAAATATATCTGAAGAAGAGACAATAGAATCAAACTCTAAATCACTATCGCCAAGTAGTTCCTTTAACTCTGAGGTCAACTGACTATTGGGGATCTTAGGTAATTTCATGTAACTATTTATAAAAAATCTTATAGACAAAAAAATACCCCGAATTTTTTTTCGGGGTATATGAGAATCAAAAAGTGATTTTGGTTTTAACCTATTGCAGGTGCAACAAGTGCAACTTGTGTCTCACTAGTTGATGCTAAGTCAAGAGGGAAGTTGTGTGCATTTCTTTCGTGCATAACTTCCATACCAAGGTTTGCTCTGTTAAGAACGTCTGCCCATGTAGGAACAATCTTACCTGAACTATCTACGATAGACTGGTTGAAATTAAATCCGTTAAGGTTGAACGCCATTGTACAGATACCCATTGAGGTTAACCATACACAGATAACAGGCCACGATGCTAGGAAGAAGTGAAGTGAACGACTGTTGTTGAATGATGCATACTGGAAGATTAAACGTCCGAAGTATCCATGAGCAGCAACGATGTTGTAGGTCTCTTCTTCTTGTCCAAACTTATAACCGTAGTTTTGTGACTCAGTTTCTGTAGTCTCACGGATAAGTGAAGATGTAACAAGTGAACCATGCATAGCACTAAAGAGTGCTCCACCGAACATACCTGCGACACCTGCCATGTGGAATGGATGCATCAAGATATTATGTTCTGCTTGGAATACGAACATGAAGTTAAACGTACCTGATATACCAAGAGGCATACCATCAGAGAATGAACCCTGACCAAATGGATATACTAAAAATACTGCAAATGCAGCAGATACTGGAGCAGAATATGCTACACAGATCCAAGGTCTCATACCTAAACGGTATGATAGTTCCCACTGTCTGCCCATGTATGCAGAAATTCCTATAAGGAAGTGGAAGATTACTAACTGATATGGACCTCCATTATACAACCACTCATCTATTGTGGCAGCTTCCCAGATGGGATAGAAGTGTAATCCGATAGCGTTAGAGGATGGAACTACAGCACCAGAGATGATGTTGTTACCATACATGAATGAACCAGCAACTGGTTCACGAATCCCGTCGATATCTACGGGAGGAGCAGCTATGAAAGCTATTATGAAGCAAGTGGCAGCAGCCAACAAGCAAGGAATCATTAAAACTCCAAACCAACCAACATAAATGCGGTTGTTTGTACTTGTTACCCAATTACCAAACTCAGTCCAATTAGCTAACAAACCTTGCTCTCTTCTTTGAAGAGTTGTCATTTGTTAATAGAACGATTTTGATTTGAGGTATAAAAAGACTAATCCCGAAGGAATCCCCTTGGTCTTGGTTTGGGGTAAGATGAAATGTCCGAAGACACTAATATTATATATGAAGTTTTACAACTTGTCAAGTCCATCTAGTGAAGACCAACTCAACCTCACCTCTGTCGTTAGTTTTTACTTCTTCTTCCTCAAAACCTTCTAACTTTGCAGTTGCTGTAAGGGTTTGCATAGCATAATTTTGTGTGATCTGATCTAGTAATCTTTCAGGAGGTACAGAATGACTCCAAGTTTGAAGATCTGTGACCAATTCATATGAGTTATTCTGTTTGTTCCACCTGAAACCTATATCTTTTCCTAATGTAATATCACAAAAGACTTTTTCATGCTGATGGTTTGAAGGATTCTCTAGTTCTTGATTGATATTAACTGGATATCCCATCAACATTACTGTCTGTAGTAAATGTTCTCTCTTGGTTAGTTTGGTCTTGAGACTGCTGAAGTGTGACATAATACTCTGGTTTGTGTTCCCTAGATAAGACTTGTCCTAATGCTTCTTCAAAGGGTTTAGTTATATTTAAACATTCTAAACCCTGAGATCCTTCAACCTCTTCAATTACTGTTCCGTCTTGTCTAATCTTAAATCTAATAGTTTGCTTCAAGGTTGATACTTTCTAACAGTACCCTTAAATTTCGACTCTTTTAAAAATGCTCGTGCTTCTTTTTGTGCATCAAATACTTTTGCGAATCGCTTGTCTGGGTTCCATGCAGTATGAGAAACCAGATACTCTAGGTAATCATCCACCTTACGTGTTGCTACCCAACGTGATGTGTTGTTTGGATCTCTAGCCATAATTAAATCAGAAATGCCTACAAGGCTATTTAGTGTTGAAACTATTATAGTATGCTTCGTAATATTTGACAAGGCCAAAGTTAACAGATTGTTTACTTACCCATTCTTCAGCACACTTCTCAACACCTTCTCCTCCATAACCATATTGGTTTAGGATTTTTATTGCGTCTTCTTTTAACCTTGCCATATCATATCAGGCATTGCTTGCTGTCCTGGTCTTACTAGAAATAATAGTATCGCATATCCTATAAACCAGATGATGTTGAATAACCATGCTTGTCTAATTAAGTACTTCCTTATACCCATAGCAATGGTTACTTTTTTAACTGCTGCAGTATCATCTTCATTACCTGTTGCCCTTAAAATCTGTTCTATAATCACAGCAATGATTGATCCTACCACTAGAGGATAGAATACAAAATTTGCAAAGGACATTACTGCTATTAAAAATGTCATTGTATTACTGGTCCCAAAGTTATTCCTATAGTAATCATACCACAGAATTCAATTAATGGATACCATTCGTTATTGAAAAGCAAATTGACCAACATTTGAGTATGTGAATAGTGCTAAAGTTGCTGCAAATAAAATGAAATGCATGTTATGCTCCTGATGGTACTGGTATTGGTTGTGTGATTCGTATTCCTTTACCGCCATCATCATCGTTGTCGTCATCATTGAAGGCACGTAAAAGTAATTCGATCAAGACTAAAGCAGCCATGGGATAGAATACCCAGAGGACTGCTACTAGTGGTGATATGTTGTCTGATGCGGCTACTAAGTCGCTCATTGTTTTGTGTTCTTATGTTAACATTTATGAATAAGTATTTATACTTTAGATTTTTTAACTAAAGTATTTGAATTTGGTGTAGAGTGCTACGCCAATCCAGAAGAGTACCATAGTAGCTCTTCCGTTTGATCTCCAAAAGAGATCATAGGTTCCTTGATTTCCCATTAGAATATACCTGGAATGATTTGTCCTGTTGTAGCATAAGCACCTAGTGCTGCGACTACTCCGATCATGGCCATCCAACCATTAAACTTTTCTGCTTCTGGTGTCATTGTTTTTCTCCTTTTTGGATTTAATAGGGTTAAAAGTAGCCTCCACTATAGTTGAGGCGGTGTAAAGACCTAGTATTCTAAAAAATACCTGGTATAACTGCTCCGAATAGGATGTAGTTATGGATTGCTGCAAAGAAACCAATCATCGCAAGGCGACCATTAAGTTCTTCTGCATTTTTCCAGTAGTCAACGTCAATAACTTCTATCTGAGGTTCAGCAGCAAACATATTCTGCTTGCCATACTCAGTAGTAGTATAACGCTTCATACTATTAGTTGATGTTGTCATTCGTTTGTTAAGAAACGTAACAATATTATATAGCAAACCTTAAGGTATTGTCAAGGTATAAATCCCTACCCCATGACATAAAAAAGGATCATCATTTCTGATGACCCTTATAAGAATTCCTTATCGCCTCGTTCGCGCTGGAAAACCATCTAGTTTATAGTCTATTGGCAAAGACTATCCGAATGTGATTACGTCATCCCCTGTAGCACCTGGTACAACAACGGTTCCACTCATGTTATCAAGGTTAACATCTGCCCAATCTGATTCAGTAGGCAGTGTGATGTTGTAGTCTGTATTGAATGTTCCATCTGGGATCTGAACATTAACTACTTCATCATGAGAGTGTTCGGGTATTCCATTCTTAATTTTCCTAAGTCCTTGGTAGTACACAAAGAGTAGATTAAGATCACTATCTGATAGTGTATCTTTTTCGTGTGCTAAATCGAATGCTTCTCTAGCAGCACTGATAGCAGCGTCTAATTTTAATCCTAATGAGCAAGCCATGTTTCTTAATTGTATTTACGGTAAGCAGGAACACCAGCAGGGTCTAACCATTTGGTGTATTCAAAGTCCTCAATAGCATAATCTAACTGAATAGAATTGTCAAGGAGGTACATGTCATTGTATCGTCTTGTGTATTCATTAAATTTTTGAATACGATAGTCTGGTTTACCATTATGTTCAATGGTTCCAGACTCAACATAACGATAGGGAAATTTTTCAAGAATTACTTGCATAATAAAGATCGGATTCGAGTTTGTCTAAGAGGATATCATAATCCTCATCTACATCACCATAGAATGAAACACCTTTCCCCTCGTAGTGTCGTAAGACTCTATTATATATGATAGGGTACTCCATGTCAAGGGTGATCTGTCTGTCGATTGCATCCCAAAGGATAGGCAACTCAGCAGAGAACTTCTCTAGCGTTGTCATGATACTGTCCTATTATAGTTCTATGAACAGATCTTGTCAAGCGTTGAAGTAGTTTTTACGCATGTACCTACCCAGTATGTTGCTGTTGTAATATCTTGGTGTGCCATCTTCGCTAGCCTCCGTAAGTACATTGTTGAGAAATAGTTGTCGGGTCTCCTCATAATTAACTTGACCCAATGTCTTATGTATACTAATTATCTCTCTACGGAATGTATTATTCCCCACACTTTTTCGCTCTTCATTAAGTTCTTTAGAACTTCCGTAGTATTTTTTCCAGTCACTTTCAGACGTAACCCTTCTACCTCCACTGCGAGGCTTTCGTTTTTGCCAGAAATACTTTCTTCCAATGTATTGTTTGCCTGTCTGGAGATTAGTAATCCTGTAGACAAAACCGAAGAGGTCGCCAATATCATCAGTAGTGAAAGGTTTACCCTCATATAACCAGGGGTTTTCATAAACTCCCTCTTCAACCATTTCATTAGTCGCACTCTCCGTCTTCATCGTTGATAGTGGCATAGGATATATTTCCATCACCTTTATCTATACGATATACAGATGTGTCTGAATAAACTTCAGATTTTAACTCTGCTATTGCTCTTTCTAAGTCAGCAACTAAAACTTTTAGATTCTTTTTTTGCATATTATTCCCAGTATTCATCTAAGTGTTCTAAAACATTGAGCAGTATCCTTTGTGCTGCTCCTCTCTGCCTAGCATCCCATTCAGGATACCAACCATTGTCTAACCCAGTCTTCATCTTCATGATGTGGGCTACCATTGTTACCTTATTCACTCTTCCGTTCACCTCAACCGCCTACCAATTTTTGCCAGTCTTGGTCAAAAATTTCTAGCCCTTTATCGGTGAGAATGTGTTTGTACATTCCCACAAATACTTTACTAGGAATAGTACAAATATCAGCCCCCACTCTGAAAGCAGAGGTGACTTGGTAAACTTCTCTAATGGAAGCTGCAAGAACTTGAGTGTTGGCGTTATGCGTAGCGTAGACATCGGAAATCTCCTCAATTAATTTAATACCATCAAATGATTGATCGTATACACGACCAACAAAGGGTGAAACGTAAGTAGCACCTGCTTTAGCAGCAAGTATAGCTTGTGCAGTTGAAAAACACAAGGTTACGTTAACAGATATGTCATCTCCAGACAGATCTTTACATGCTTTAAGACCTTCTGGAGTACATGGAACTTTAATTGTTATATTAGGACCAATGTCCACATAACCTTCTGCCATATCCAACATCTCTTCAACAGTCTCACCAACAACTTCTGCAGATACAGAAGCATGGAAAGGAAATATCTCAGAGATTTCTTTTAGAACTCCTACAGGGTCATGCCCATTCTTTAGCATCAAACTAGGGTTGGTTGTTACACCATCTATCAATCCTGTTTCGTATGCTTCTTTAATCAATTCAGGATCGGAACAATCCAGAAAAATTTTCATGGTAGTTTCCTATCAGTTGTTAGTATATATCATAACAAAAAAGCACCCATTTGGGTGCTTAATGATCAAATTAACACATAATGTTATTTTGCAGATTTTTCAAACTTGATTCCTCTATAAGTAAGAACCTGTTCCTTCTGCTCCCCAACGTTTTTACGCTGAGTGGTGTCATACTGGACACCTCTGTATGTGACTTGTGCCATTTGGTTTCTCCTAAAGTAATTGGATGGATTAGATCCGTTCCTTCAGTCGTCTTTTGCGTCCCATGTGCATTCAATTCCTGCTGCTTCCGTAAGATGTACTTGATACATCTCCACTATCTCTTGTCTAGCTTCAGCACTGAGACTTCTCTCAGTCTGAGCACGATCTACCAATCTTGATACATCGGCACAAGTTAATGCAGCAGCGATTAAAAATTCCATAAGATGAACGAAGTCCGTTCCGAGTCGGCTTACTTGCGTCCTCCAAAGAGGATGAACGTATGTAACTATTTATTATCATGAGACCCTCACAAACGGTTCATGACGTTACAAAGAGGGATGCGAACCCCTCATTAGGAACCGTAGTTCCACGCATTTTAATTGTGTGGTGTGTGGGAGGTTGGATTTCTGTATTACCAACAAAGAACGGGCATTACTACAGTAGTAAATTTTACGTCCTTGCTTGAGACCCGACTGGTAAGTCGATTCTTCCTTGGGGGAAGCAGCACCACCTGTGTCTCATCACCTTAACCAGCTATATGCCAGAAAGTTTATTCAGTCACTCCCTATAAGGAAAGCGTCCTTGCCTTACCCCTGTATTATAGTATTAAAAACTGGATTCGTCAAGCTGTTGATCAGATCTTTGTGACCAAAGTTTACGTTCCATTTCCCACATATCTTCTGCGGTCTGTTCTGGCAAGGCATGTTGACCTGCTTTGTCTAGTAATTCATCATACGCTTCAGCGTTATCAATGATGGCCTTTTGTAAGTCTTCCAACTTCCACTCTATCTCAGAGTTTGAATCCTGCGAAAGTGTCTTCTGTGACATCTTGTTTGATTCCTCCAACGACATATGATTCGATCTCCGTTTCCTGTGGTGCATTCTGTTGACCCTTAGAGTTGAGCCAATGCTCAGTCCAAGGAAGTGGATTATTCTTTATAGGTTGATTGTACTTTGGTTTCAAACCAATTGCTCTCATCCTTTTATTTGCAATCCATTCAACATAATTATGTAGTAACCGTTCATTAAGTCCTATCATAGATCCATCTTTGAATAGGTACTCTGCCCATTGTTTCTCTTCATTCACACACTTATCAAACATTTCATACGTCCACTCTTCTTCTTCTTTCATAATCTCTATCATATCAGGATCATCACCCTTCTTCCAGTTGTTTAAAATTTGTTGGGTGATAACAAGGTGTTGTGATTCATCACGTGATATAAGGGATAAGATCTTTGCTGATCCCTCCATAAGTTTGTTCTCGCCGAATGCAAAACTGCAAGCAAAACTAACATAAAACCTAATGCCTTCCAGTATATTGACATTTGCGACTGCCCTATATAAATGTTTTTTTAAATCTTTTAATGACCATTTAGAATTAATATGATCTCTCCATCCATCTCTCCACAAATTACTCTGACCCCATTCACTTGCCATATTAATAAATGAATTGTATGCTGATGTAACACTCTCAGCACGTTCTAGAATCTTATCATCCTCTAGGATAGTATCAAATACATCTGAAGGATTTGAATAAACATTCTTAATAATATATGTGTAGGATCTACTATGAACCATCTCCATAAATTCCCACACCGTCATACATGATTCAAGTTCAGGTAATGAACAGTATGGGATAAAAGCCATACCAGGACCACGACCTTGTACAGAATCCAAGAGGATCTGATACTTTAGGTTACTGGTAAAGATGTGCTTTTGTTCTGGTGTGAGTCTTGCATAATCTGCTCTATCTTTTTGAAGGGATACTTCTTCAGGTCTCCAGAAGTATCCTAACTGTTGCTGTGTTAATTTATCAAACACAGGATATTTAAATTCATCATATCGTTGAACACCTAAAGGTTTACCGAAAAACATAGGTTGTTTTTTGGTGTCAACATCTTCAGTATTGAAGACGGTCATTCCTTTAGGTTCAGATGTTACAGGACTCACACTCAGCCTCCTCATTTGTATTGGATAAGATATCGTTAATTAAATTATCCACATTTACTTCTTCTTCTCCATCTTTCTTAGCATCATATGTATTTTGATAGTAAGAAGTTTTCCAACCATACTTATAGGTTGTTAGAAGATCCTTTGCCATCTCTGACACAGGTACTTCATTATCAGGATAGTTCTCTGGATT
>VTLG01008975.1_pt1 | contig 16252 bp, 20 predicted proteins | sample 4694571 | NCBI WGS metagenome assembly VTLG01 (sample SAMN12604809, study PRJNA352737) | marine metagenome | biome: ENVO:00000447; feature: ENVO:00000209|ENVO:00000569|ENVO:01000036; material: ENVO:00002151; isolation source: viral sequences binned using virsorter ...
GGCATACTTGGGTGCTGATCCTTCAGAAGATCGTTATCAACTGCGTCGTCTTTGTCTTGCGTAATTTTATTAAAATACGCTTCGCGCGATTTAACGAGCTCATTAGATATCCTAGCCAGCAATAGGCCGCCAACTCCGATGACCCCTTTGTATTTTCCTTCACCCAGAACTGGATAATCTTGATCTGGATATTCATCAGCTCTTACAAGCTCGTATCCTGATCTTAGTTTACCGGCCATGTTTTTTGTATCATCAAAACCCATTGACTCGGCTCTTATCCATCTGTGATGGTACCCATCTGGTGCAGGGGGTGCATCTAAAGATGATGGTGGAGTCCAAACAGTTTTTTGAGCTGTTTTAGCTCTTGTTTGACTCGCACGGGAAGTTTTTATTTTATCGTTTTGCATATGCTTATGCCTCCTTCGTGATTTTTAATTGTTTCGCATATTCTTCAAGTGGCACATTCAATTTTTTAGCGATTGCTACCTGAGATGATGTGAGTCTCACGGTGTTGCGACCAGGTTTTACACTTCGCGTCGCTGACGCTACTGTTTGTGTAGGTTTAGTCGATTCCTGTGAGTTTGTTTTAGCAAATTTATGCGGGAAGTCAAGTCTCATTTGCTTGTCTATCGCAGCATAATATTCGTCTGATTTAGGGTCGTAACCCTGTTCTTCAACCAGTTTTTTATGTAAATCAAACGCTGTATAAGTCATAGCAGAGTCTTTTCCAAACCATTCGTTATTTTCTGCCCACTCTTCAGCTTTTGGATCTGCTGGGGGAGCTTGAAGTCTTTGATCTAAAGAAGGTGTTTGTACTACCTGTTCTTTTTGTTCTGAAAGTTTATTTTTAAGAGTATTAACTCTTACTTCTTCCATTCCAAGTCTAGCTATTTCTTTTTGTGCATTAACTTCAGCATCAATGTCACCTGCTTCTCTAGCTTTCATAAGCGTAGCTTTAGCAGCATCTAATCCTGATTTAACTCTATTTTCAATTGCAGTTACATAACTTGGCTCTAGTTTAGCCATTTTATTTTTTAAAGTGTTATGTTCTGTTTGAACTCCTTTAGCATAATCTAAAGCAGCTTCTCTTTGCCTTTCGGCTTCTCTCCACTTTTTAGTTAGCTTAGCAATTCTTTTATTAACAGATTCACTATATTCTTCTAATTCTTCTTTTGGTTTCTCTTCTGTTTTTGTTTCTTGTTTCTCGTCTTCCTTAGTTTCTTGTTTCTCTTCTGTCTTGGTTTCTTCTTGTTTACTGTCCTGAACATCAGACTTGACATCAGATTTCTCAGATGTGTCATCGGACTTAGGACTGTCTTGAACAGTTTCATTTTGTACCTCTATATTTTCTTTTACTTTTTCTTCTGGCAATTCAACATCAGCACCTGGGCCGGATGTATCTATATCAACTGTTTTTTCTTCTTTGTCTGGCATAGTTTCCTCCTATGATTAAATATTATGAAGTACGGATTCTGGATTATCTATTTTACCCAAAACCTCATCGTCATTTAACAAGCGTACTTCACCGCCTTCGATGGGTAGTCTTGATCCTGCGTAACGTGCAAAAATAACCCAATCACCTTTTTTACACCACGGTCCCGTTGGAAACTTTTCTTTGTCATAGTAGGCCAACGGTCCTACTTTTAAAACATATCCACAATTAGTTGCGATACGTAATTTTTCTAATGATTCTTGTGCTATTAAAATTCCACCTTTAGTTTTTTCTTTAGGTGTGAAAGGTAACACAAGTAGTCGCCAGCCACTAGGATCGGGCAACTGTTCTTTTTGTTTTTGAATATTTTCTGGATTTAATGGTTCAGCTTCCTGACCAATTTTTTTAGCTTCTTCGTATTTTTCAGAAAGTGCGTTCCTATGTTTTGGAATTTCCTTTTCCGAGGTCGATAACGTTTCCTTGTTCATTTTCTTGCTCCTTAGCTTTTAGCAGGTTAGAGATTTCCTGAAGCGCGTACTGATATGCACGTGCCTGTCCTAACATATACTGATATTTTTCCATATTGTCAACACCACCAGTAATCATGGTGTCACCAATTCTTTGAAGATTTTGTTGTAAAATTTTTTGTAATTTAGCAACGACTACTAATGGGTCCACTTATACCAGACCTTTATAGTATTTTACATAAGATGGATTTGAAACTTTAACTCCGCCAAGATCGCCTTTAATATATTTTCCAATATATCCACCAGTAGATACATTTTTTCTTTTTTTAATAAGGTTTTTTCCACCTCGACCTATGCCGACAGTTTTTCCACCTTTTTTACCAATCATTGAATACATTATGTTTGGCTTTCTTTTAATGCTTTAGCAGTAGGTGCACCAGCTGATCCTGGAGATCTCATTTTTTCTCCACTTCCAGCTTTTATTCTAGCTCTTTTAGCATGAATATTAGCCCACAAACCATCTTTAGCTTCTATTCTACCACCATGACGATAGTTTGCTCTTTTACTTCTTCCTTTAATTTCTTTTCCTGGCATTATTTTTTTTCTACCCTTCCACCTTTAACATAACCTAATTTTTTTAACTTTAACTCTATTTTTTTTAGTTTTCCTGGACTTAAAAATCTCTTACGTTTTCCTGTTCTTGTTTCTTCTTTTTTTAACTCTTCTATTATCAATTCTAAAGCTATTACATTTGTATTTTTTTTAGATGTTGTCATTTCTTGCCACCATTATTTCTAAATATCTGTGTTCCCTTTATACCAAAAATACTCGCGCAGACAAGGATCCATAAATTTGTAAACCATCCCGGCAGTGCTTGAAAATGCTCGAAGAAAATTTTTATCTTCTCCATAGCAGCCGGGTCATCTGACCAGACTCCCCATGCGAGCACCAAAATGGGCAACGTGAGAATCGCTAAAACGACCTCGTCCTTGTAGTCGTTTTGACGGGCTTCTAAAAGTTTGCCCTGGTAAGCTTCCTCGCCTCGGGCCATTTTTTCTGCGTGCATGTACTGAGCATCAGCCATACGCATTTTTGTCTCTTGTCTTTTTTTATAAATATGACTACCAGCGCTCATAGCCATTTTAATTGCACTAAACCACATTAATTCCTCCCATTTGGTCTTGGTTTCATTCTAGCGAGTGTTAATCTGTTTTCATTCGCCATTTCTTGTTTTTCTAGCGAAGTATCAGCTCTTAATTCAGCTAATTCTTCATTTTGGTCTAATTTATCTTCTTGAACGCCTTGATTCATCATAGCCTTCATTTTATCGATATTTAACTTCTCTTGAGCTTCTTTTCTCTTGTTATCATTGTCCATAGCTCTAATATCAAGCTCTCTAGCTCGTAATTTAGCAATTGGATCATGATCAAACTGAGAAGTAACCTTTTTCTCTTCATTTTTGAAGTCTTCCATCATTTCAGCGATCAAAATAGCCTTTCTAGCTTCAATTTTTTGCTGTAAAGGGACCATTTGTTGCTGAATTTGTGGATTTTGTTGCGCCATTTGCTGCATTTGCGCTAATTGTTGCAATTCATCCTTAAATTCTAATTCAATTTGCTCTTGTGCCATTAAACTTATGTGTTCTAAGCAGTTTTTCTCAACTGCAGCAGTCACCATAGGTGCTGTTCTAACCATATTTGTTGCTAAAAAGTTTAAGTGAGCTGTAATATGCGCTCTATGGTCTTGTCCCGGGAAAGCTTGGAACGGTAAACCAGCTAAAGCATCAATATGTTCTAATGCTGGATCTTTTGGCATTGGTTGAGGTGGTTTTTTTAAGATTAAATCTATGTCTTTTACTCCTAATGCTTCGTACATGTTCCGATAAATTTCATATTGATTATGAAGTTGCGGATTTGAAGCTGCCAATTGCAGTTCCGTTTGTGCGAGGGAGATTCTCTGTGTTTGAGAGAAAATATTTGGATCTGCAACTGGCAATATATCTACTCTGTCGTCGAAGTCTATTTGTTTAATTTGTCTTTGACCCCCAACAACGTCATATGGATAAATCGGAGGTAGATATAATTTAAAAATTCTTGCTAATAATCCAAACTCTTTTTTCATCGCAGCATATAATCTTTTATGAATCGCAGACATTACTCTCGATCCTCTTTCCAACATAGCTACTGTCGTGCCCACTGCTGCTTGTTGGTTCCCGTCTCCTACTTGCAGGTCCGCAATGGATGCGAATCTTTGTCCTGCAGATACCACGACACCCATAAGTTGTAATAAGGTCTGTGATGGTTCTTTAAATGGAAGCATCATAAAAGCATCTTTTAAGTTTCCACCAGGAGCATCTACATCTCTAAATTCTCCAGGTTGGATTGACTGCGCTTCATCTCTCATTTTAATTCCACGCATTTTAAATCCGGCAGGTAAGTTTGACAAGGTTCCAGCGTCGAGCAATTGTCTTAATGCAGCTGTTGCTGTTCTTGATAGTCCACCTATCATGTGTAATAAACCAAAACCATAAAAACCAAGTCCTGGTAAAAATTTAAAGTGAACAAAATAATTAATTTTATTTTTCATCGGATCACCAACTTCGTAATTTCTTCTAATAGATAAAATTTTTCTTGTACCTTCTTCTAAAGTTACAGTGTAAGGAAGTTTAATTCCTGTAGGTTCACCATTCTGGCCTATATCTTCAAATCCTTCTAGGTCTACATTTACATGGCATTCTAAAATAGAATACATTCTTTCATCTCTACCTTTAGAAACACCTTCTAAAGCTCTTTCTTTTTTCTCTGCTTCAGTTTCATTAATGTGAGTTGGATTAACTTCTATATCTCTATAAAATCCTCCCACTTGTTGTTTTCGTAATTCATTTTCTGACATTCTAACAACGTGAATAATAGATTCACAATCATCTAATGAAGTTGCTGTATAAGGTACGACTAAATCATCTGCAGGAACAAATTTAGAAACTGCTCTTTGCATTAATTCATCGTAGTAAACTTTTTTAAATGTTGAACCAGCTAATGGTAAATTAAATAACATTTGATCAAACTCAGGTTCATATTCTTTCATCTGATCCATCAATTGATAGTTCATAAAAGATTTTACTCTTTGAGATTGTTGTTCTTTGTCAGGTGTAGGTAAACCAATTATTTGAGTTCTAACTGGACCTTCTGCTGGTAATAATTCTTTATAAGCTAAAGCTTGAAACTGAGTTACAGCTTCAGCAAGTACTGGGTGAGTTGCACCGGATGCTCCTTTAAATGGTTCTGATCTATCATCATAATTAAATCCTAATAAATCTAAACCACTAACATAAGCTCTTTCCCAATCTTTTCTTGAAGTTTTATAATCTGAATAATCTTGATGAAGTTTACTTCCTAATCTATCTAAAACATCATCGGGTAATAATTCTGCTAAGTTGGAGTAATGACCCATATCTTGACCTGGATTCATAGCTCCCGGTTCAAAATTTATATCAACACTGCCATCTTCATTCTGTTGTACGTCAACAGGATTTTCTACATCTTGCTGTACTTCTTGTTCCGCTACTGCTACTTCTTCAGGATTAGGAATATTTAATGTTTGTCTTACGTTTGGTAAAGACTTGTCTATTTCTGCCATTTGTTTTCTCCGATATTGTAGTTGTAACCTTTTTTAAAGGAATATTCAACCCTTGTGGATTAGGCCCTCTTTTAGGGGGTACTGTAGTTGTTAGTTTTTTAATCATTTTTTCTTAACAAAGTTTTCAAGTTCAGATAAATCAGTCATTGCTTCATCTATATCCACATAATCAGCATCCCAATCAACATTTCCATCAGGATCTACTTTGGAAGGTTTAACTTCGCCAACAGCAAATTCATCAGGCGCTGTCTTACCTGCATATTGTCCTTCTTCTATAAGGTCACCTTTTTTAAAATCTAAAGAATATTCTTTGTTATAAGCTCCGCTTGTTGTTTCAGATGCTCCTTTTGTAGGAGTTACATTTATACTCACATCTCCAGTGTCTATGTCGTAAATCATATCTACATCATCACCACCTTCAAGTGTGCCTCTCTTAACAACTTGTCTATCTTTATAAGCCACTTGTTTAGTAACATCCTCACCTTCGTTCCAAAGCTTTTTAACGAGCTGCGGAAACCATTCTGGCATGCCTTTAATTTTTTGTATTGCTGGTCCTGTATAAGTAGATGCTTTTTCTAAAACTTTTCCAAGTTTAAAAAATTTTCCAACGATAGGTAATGCTGCAAGAGCAGTTACACCTTTTATGAATGCTCTTCTACCTGGATTCTTTGGTCCTTTAGAAAAACCTACACGGCCGCCTGATGCGTGTTTTTTAAGACCAGTGACATCGAACTGTTTTAAGGTTTCTTTTTGTTCCACATTTTTTCCGTAATCTAATAATACTTCTTCCAGTTCTTTTAGCTCAGAATCCGTGATCTGTTCCTTTATTTTTTCTGTTTTAATAACGTCTTTAAATCTTTTATCTTTCCTCATGGTTTCAAGCATCTGATGAGGAATAGCTCCTCCTCCCTCTAATTGTTTAATTAAAGTAGTAATTTCGTTTTTAAATGCATTTTTTTCCGCTGAACTAATATTTGCAAGCTTTCCCATAAAATCTTCTTTTTCAAATTGCAAAAGTTGTTTTTTAAGGTTTTTAATTACCCATGCTGCACCTTTAACTAATTTTATAACGCCGCCTCCACCAAAACCTACACGGCCGCCTTGATTCTGATTTTCTCTCATTTGATTTCTTATATATGTTGCTTTTAAATCATCTGGATCTTTCATCTTTAACATTGCATCACTGTAGTTTATGTAAGGAGATTCATCTTTACCCATCCATTTCTTTTCATAGCCTTCTATTAAAGCTGGAAGAACTTGATCTGCTTTTTCAAGATCAAATTTTCCTTGTAATATATTTGGTTGAGATTCTTCTAGTACATAGTTAGCTGCCATCACACCGGCTCCAATTCCAGATAATCTAGACACCATAGGAAGGGCTGCTCTAGGAATTCCTCCTCTTTTAATTAAATTTATTAATCTTTTTTTAAGTTTTACTCCTTGAGGATTTTTTTCCCAAAAATCTGGTGTATCCCATCCATATCTTTTTGATATTTGATTCCAAAAAGCAGGGATCGAAAGTTCTACTGGGCTAGTAATGTCGGGTTTTGTTCCTGTTAATGCATAAAACAATTCAATTCCTAAAGGACCTGCAGCACGTTCCAAACCTCTCCATGTTGTTCCACCAACTGATTTAGTCTTATCCCATAGCGATGTCCCTTCTGCTAGTCCAACACGTCCGCCTTCGTTAAAGGCTCTTGTCATTCCTCCTAATTGTCTGGGAGATGTTCCAATAGAGACTCCTGTCTCCCATTCTTTTCCGCTAGGAACTACTGTTGGTCTGTATATATCAGCTTTAAAAGCTCTATCAAAAATAGCTAAATCATTAGGATCTGTTATTTTATTTCTAGTTACATTAAGCCAATCGTTTATTATAGTATTTTTATAGTACATAATTTCATCTTTATTCATGTCTACAATATTTTTATAAAAAACATCTCCTTCTTTTGCACCATACAATTTAGGTTGAGCTGTTTTTAAATCAAAAATACCCACATCAATAACACCTTGAGTTAAAGCTGCTTTCTTACTAGGATCATTAGCTCCTGCAGGAGAATTAAAATATTTAACCGCTAAATTTTCAAGATAATTTTTACCTTCAATAATTTCATTATTAATTTTAGTAATAGCTTCTCTATCTGCAGAAGAAATTTTATCAGGGTTTCCCTGATATTTATCAAAATATTGTTGAAGTTTTTTATAGGGTCCTTCTAATACTTGTCTTTGATTTTTTTGAAGAATTTCAAAGTTTAAATTTTTACTTTGCCATGCATATGAATCTGGTTTAATTAATTTTTCTATATTTTCATTAATCCATTTAATTCTAGGTTCATTAGTAGAGACTACTTTATCGCCAACTCTTTTAGATTTAAATCCAGAAAAAAATAATGGAAATTTATGTCCTAGTTCAATATCTCCAATATTATATTTTTGATACATCTCCATCATTTTGCTAGGCAAATGTCCTCCTCTAATCTTTTGCGCTAATGATTTTGGATCTGGTCTTCTTAGTGTTTGAAAAGATTTATATATTTCTTCTAATCCTGGTACCTTGTTCATAATATCTTTTTCAATATCTTTTCTTAAATTATTCCATACTTTACCAGGAGTTGCTCCCATTAGTTGATTGTGTCTAGCCCCAATAACATTTAACACGTCTTCAAGTTTATATTTTAAATTAGTGGGACTTCTAAACGTTTCTCCTTCTTTTCTAATACCTCTAAATTTTACTGAAACAGCTTGTCTTCTTTTAGATGTTTCAGGAGTTAATTTAATAAAATAATCTTCAAGTCCTCTATTCTTTTTAGCTAAACCAAGAATTTTCATCATATCCGCTGGAGTGTAATAATTCTGTGGGTCAATGTTATATTTTTTTATTCTAGCACGTACATTGTTCATTCCTTCAGCTTTAGCTGTTATATCTTGTAAACCTAAATTACCATAAGGCACGTCAGGTATTCCTGTATAAGCATCAAAATTCAAAGGAACTTTTAATTTTTTAGCATAATTGTTTGCAAACTGAAAAGCTTTACCTGGTGGTCCTAAATCTAATTCATCATAAACTTGTGGCCAAGTTTTATTTGTTTTAAGCTGATATTGTTTAACAGCGTTCCAAAAATCAGGGTTAGATAAATTTCCTCTTTTATTTTTTAAAACTTCCGCGAAAGTTTCTACTGGAATAGATTGCCAATCTTCTATAGGTTCTTTAGAAACTGCTTTTGACATGTCAGGAAGAGGACCCCATTCTTTTTTTCTAAATCCTTTACCTGGTACCATAAAAAGATCATTAAATGATCTATTCGTTTTATCAAAAGGAAACTCTGGAAGATTTTTTAATCTATTTAAAATATCAGTAGCTCCTTTTTTAATTAAAGGAACAAAAGTTTTAGCTTTTTGAATATAACCAGGAACTTTTGGTCCATGCTCTATAACCTTTGGTAAAAGTGTTGCATACCCAGTTCTATGTCCCATGTCTTGACCCTGGAACATTCCACCTTTACCTATAACTCCACCTTGAGCAAACCCAACTCTAGCCGGACGCGTAAGGTACGCCATCATCTCATTGTATTCGTGAATCTTCATTATATTTTTAGTATGTTAATTAATCCGCCACTCGCTGCTTGAACCCTGCCGCCTGTTGCAAAACCTTTTTTAAAATTTTCTACTACAGATGCTTGAGCTTCTTCTGCACTCATATCTAAAGTAATATCTTTTACTAATATCCACAATCTATCTTCGGATATACCGGGAGCATAAGGTTTCATGCTTTGAACAATTGAATCTTTAAATCTTGTAAGTGGATCTCCACCGCCATCAAAACCCATTCTATTCAAATGCAAATTACCTATTATTCCGCCGTGAGCGTTTTTAGTTCTATCTGTTGTATCAAATTCTTCTAGTATTTTTTTCTGTTTAGCTTCTTTTTCCATTGCTTTTCTAATCTTTTCTCCAGCAACAACGCTTGCATCATAATCACCAGCGCCAATTTTTTTAACAGTTAAAATTTTTGAATCGACATTTTCTCTTAACAACAGTTCATAATGTTTAAAACTTTCTCCTTGTCTAAATACATCACCAATATCATCCACTGCCTCTAATGCATCTTCACCATAGTATCTTCTAAACACATCAATTGGATCGTCTTCTGTCATAGGTGAGTATTCTCTAATTCTAAATGAATCTCTTTCATTTAATTTTAATCTACCTGCTTTTACTTCCGATCGCATAAATTCTCTTACAGCAGTTCTAATGTTTCCTGTCTTATAGTTTTCTGCCATTACCTTTTGACCTTTCATAATTTCTTTCATTATGTCTTCGGGAAGAGTTTTTTGAGAAGTTTTCTTTAATTCTTCTGCTGCTTCTTTTATTTTCTTGATGCTAGTTCCTAGACTCTCGACGCCCGTTCCTTCAACATCGCCCTTTGCTATATCATCAGTTCTTTTCTTAACAACTTCTGCAGCTTCATCAGTTGCCATGATGCCTTCACCTTCTTTAATAGGCACCACATCACCTTTTTTCTCAGTCTTAGGTTTTTTGTATCTAGAGTAAATATCATCTATCTGCTTTCTTAAAAGTTCAGACACTTTTCCAAATTCTCTTCTTGCAAAATCTAGAATTTGTTCTTTACTCATGCCTTGTTTAGCAAGGTTTCTTGCTGCTTGTAAAAATCTGATAACTGAGTTTATAGCCATTAGTAGTACACTCTCTTAGTTTTTATTATCTTTTCATCCTTATAGTCTTCAGGATGAGGTATAAGACCCCCTTGCCTAAATCTCATAACGGCCTGAGTCATACTGTCAACCAAGTCGTCGTTATCCCCATAAGGAAACGCCGCGCATTCTTCAATTACTTCTTGCGCGAAGTTCTTATTAGTGGGCGCCCATATCGTTCCGCTTTCAAATAGCGGTGCGACCGAGTTAACACGTGTATGTTTATCATTTCCTTTTGACGGTGTAAAGTTAATAACTGGTATCCCCATATTTCTTAATTCATACGTCAAAGGTAGTCCTGATGCCTTTGCTTCTATTAAAACAGTTTCTGGCTGCCAGTAATCATATTGTTCTTTAGCAACCCGTCTTAGTTCTGGAAACTCGTATCTACCTTTTAGTGCATCAACCAAAATTAAATTAGCAGGTTTATCTTCATTCTCTCTAAAAACACCCCAAGTAGTAATAGCACTGTAGTCCGCTGTTTCTTTTTTCATGAAAGCTGTATCGTAAGATTGTATTACATGCTCTAACTTCGGCATTACATTTCCCGTCCACTTCTTCCACCACTCACGTTTTATAATCGCACCTTCTTCAGATGTAGGGTTTTGCATCCACTGTGCATTCCATTTACCAGCTGACAATGATGCTTTTACAGTTTCTAGCTCCTTAGCATTCCAATACTCAGGCCAAACAGGATTACCCGATGGCATGACTGCAGGAAATTCAACTAACTCCCACTGATCTGCTTTTGCTTCTTTTTGATGTTCTAATAGCATTCCCGTTAAATCTTTTGTGTTCCATCTTGTCATTACACAGACAATAGTTCCTCCTGGCTGCAAACGCTGACGTGGACCTGATGTATACCATTCATAAGCTCGCTCTAAAGCAGTCATGTTGAGGGCATCTTGCTCTGAGTGAGGATCATCAATGATAAGTAAATCAGCACCACGACCCGTTATTGCTCCACCAACACCAGCTGCAAAGTACTCGCCGCCTTGTGCGGTTTCCCATCTGCCTGCTGCTTGTGAATCTTCTCTAAGTCTTGTCTCAAAGACTTGTTTATACTCAGGGGAATCCATGAGCGTTTTAGCCTTTCTACCGAACCGAATCGCTAGTTCCCCGGTGTGAGTCGTTTGAATAATTTTTAATTTTGGGTTACGCCCGATCATCCAAGCGGGCAGCAAGGAGCTAGCGAACTCGGACTTTGTATGTCTTGGTGGCATATTGACAATTAATCTCTTAAGTTTGCCTTCTGCCATTTCGTTAAATTTTTTTGCAATAATTTTATGATGTTTACCTTCAATAAATTCTGGCCAAATGTGTTTTACAAAGCTTAAAAAGTCAGTGTTGACTTTAGAAATTTTCTTTTTTTCATTAAACTTCAAATACATCTTCATGAAGTCTTTTCGTACGTCTGGGGGTAATTTTTTAATTTTTTCTAGGTCTACTTGCATATTGGGTCCCATAATGAATTTAACGCCTTTGACAGTCAAAATCAAGGCATAAAGGGGAAGATTTGGGACCCCTTTTTTCAAAAGGTGGATTAATTATTTAAGTAATTGCAAAGTTAAAAAAGGTTGTGGTACCTCTATTTGATTGGGTGTGTTGAGTTATGTTAGTCTGGTCTTCCATGTTTAAGCAGAGCACTGCACCATAACTCTAACACATAAGGAGCGTAGGCGCGTTAGCGCCTACACAAAGAGAGTTAGTCTAGCAAGACCATGTAAGCCTTCGCATTGTGTTGTCTAAACCAATCGAGATCGGCTCGCACCTTGTCCCATAGTTTAGAACCACCTGTGCCAAGTGTCTTATCCTCTAATGTTGCGCCTAACTCATTGATGAAGATTGCATCATGTTTCTTTGCTTCTTCTTTAGTTAGCATAAAAGACTCGCCACTAAATCTATTACGTCTTTCTTCTGTTCTTTCATCTGTATTTGTTTCCATATTAGTTATCCTATAATATCCCTCAGCTATTGTCAACTGATTTAATTGTAGTTTTTGTTGCTTGATATGGTGTTCTTACATAATCGCCATTATCGTCATTATATTTATATCTATGACTCTCGTATTTTTCTTTTTCAACTTTAATTGGTGTTTCTAGAGCCTCGCGCCTCGGTGCGATGTTAATTAGTTCTTGTGTATGTGTAGCAACAAAATCCATTAAACATCTATGATTACAAAAGTAGTCCCAAATATTACCACCACCATTGCCAAACATACTTTTGCCTTGATTAGCTTTTATTTTAACAGTTCTTAAAACTTTATTATCGCCACTCCCTCTTATCCTTGATTGTGTGTGATTAGTATGACAACTCGGACCATGACACCAGTTATAAGTCATAATTAAAACCTTATCTTATAATTACCTGAGCAAGTTCTATAACCTTGCGCATCTAAATCAAAATAAGTAATTAATGCATTACCAGTTTTGCTTGTCCAGTATTTGCAAAAACTATCCCACTTTGCATTTCTTGTTATGTGCTTACCATGCTTTTTAGCATAGTAAGTTATTGTAAAATGTTTATCTATTTCCATGCTTTCCTCTCTTTCTGTTATGTATGGGATTTTATATTAAATCCCATACATTGTCAAGTGTTAATTTACGCTTTGTTGTTGCTCGTATAATAGTCTTTCTGCAATCTTTTCTGCTTTGGTTTTAACTCTCTTGTTCTTCATTCCTTTTATTCTATCTGCTAAATTTTTAGGATTATAGATAGTTAAGCCAGTTGAGTTTGTTCTGATTATTTCAGCGTCAGTAATATTCAAACCAAGTTCTGTTGCAAGTTCAATCGCTTCATCAAGATATTTATAACCTCTTAAACCAAGTTTAATTTCTTTCATCTGTTCTAAAATAGATGAAATCCATTTTTGATGAGCAATTACAAATTGTCCTTTTTGATTTTTCCAATCAATTAAGAACATATACTCTTGTTCAGTACAAGCTATTGACCTGTCTCTACAATAATTTCTACCGATTAAATCTAATTGGTATTTGTCGTTCCACTCTTTGCCATAACCTTTGTCGTCGTCGCCAAGATATTTATTGTTTGCGTCTGTATATTTTGTTCTATGTGGGTTGTGATCTTTGCCCTCTTGTTCAATCAAAATATCTGGGTTGCAATCTTCTTGTGCTTTTAGTTCATCACGAAACAAAGCATAACTATAAGAATTATCTCTTGAATTAGAATAATTGCTTTCAACATCAAGAGAACCATTTAACCTAAAATCAAAATGGCTTTCAATCGCTTTCTGTTCCATAGTAGGTTTGTTGTCATAATCTCTACCCTCAACTTCGCCCATATAATGAAAATGAAAACAACTGTCTTTTGCAATAGTATCAACATTTTCAAATTTGTTTTGAAGATATTGTGCTTTGGCAACATCATCTAAAGTATAATGTCGTCTAACTATTTTTTCAGCAACTTTCCACGCATTGTCGTTTATGTCAATCTGGTCTGCTTTTAGATTGTCATAGTTTTGTTTTTCAACAGTATCTTCTTGTTCAAGATGTACTCTCATACGATTTGCAATCTTATTCCGATACTCTTGATTTAGTCTTATTCTACTCATTTTTACCTCTCTTTCTATTTTTTAAAGTAGTCGTTTTCTGCCTTTATATTTCTTAGAATATTAGCTTTCATTTCTTCTTTGCTCATATTCGTTCTTTCTAGTTTTATCTTACCATTTTCGTCTGCCATTTCTTCTAACTCATCAATCGGTAAGTTCCACCAATAAGTCAGGTTTTTATTTTTATTTTGCATAATTTATTTTATAAACTACTTGACATTACTTGTCAATAGGATTATATAAGATAATCTAAATTAAGTGCTAAACAAGTAAATTAATTTAGTGGGACAACTTCTGGTTGAGTAAGAGTGCCTGCAGGTCAAATGAAAAACCAGAACTGATCCCTGATCCATTGTGAATAGGATAATCATCACAGCTTTGCTGTCGCGACCTATTCAAGATGTGTACACCATCAATGGATCTGGGATCAGTATTCATCCTCGACGGGCTAACTGCTAGCTATAAGTCCAATGGTGATGGAGCTGATCCCTGATCTGATTGGAACGCTTAAAGTAATAAAGAGCCTAGGTGCAAGCCAGTCAGATCTGGGATCAGTGAAACCTTGAATGGTTTTTAAATGTTCAAACAGCTGATCTTAGATCAGTGTCAGAAGAGATTGATCATCTCGTAAAGGCATATTTGCTTGCGCTGTACACTGGTCCTGATCCCTGATCCTTGTTATTAGTGCCAGTGGATTCTAGATAAGCCCGGCGTGAAGAGCAAGGATCTGGGATCAGTGTTGTAACTGTGGGAATTGACCCACTATAGTACAGGTCGCGATCCATATCTGGATGGCCCGGTAGGGTTGCAAACTGAAAGGCCCGCCTGCACAGGACAACAACTGATCCCTGATCCCTTTAGGTAAGGAGAATTGGTAACCTATTTACACTGTCTCTGAGATAGCGTGAGGGATCTGGGATCAGGGTCAAGCATCAAGCATCAAGCATCAAGCAACAAACTTGACAATGGTTCTGGGATTTGATAGGATGAATTTAGAAAGGAATAATTATGTCAAAGAAAATACTTAATAAAGTTAAACAATGGTTAAAAGAAGAAGTTAAAGACAATCAAGACGTTGTTGACGCTAAAGACAATAAAGAAGCAGAAATATGCTCTGATGGCACGGATGATATTATTTATGGTCGTCATGAATGTGCAGAGGGTTTATTAAATCAAATAAAAGGATGGGAAGAGGAAGAAGAGCACAAAGCCAGAGTTAAAAATATGCCAGAAGAAATACTAGTAAAAAGTTGGACGATGGATGAAGAAAATTAAACACAACGACTTAACACACTATTTCTTGCAGGACCATAACACACTGCCGGCTAGTTACCTGGCCAGCTGTGAGAAGTTTTTTAAAAGCATCAAGCAACAAGCGCCAAGCACCAAGCCACAAGCGCCAAGCTTGACAATAAATAAATATAGGATATTATAAGATTATGAAAACATCAGAAGCACTTAAACTTGTGGGAGGATTGTCTAAACCCTCTAAGATGCCTGGATGGGCTTATGGCCTGCCGGCTAAGGAATGCAAAACAGGCTCGAAGCTCCGGAAGGTTAAAGACTCAGTCTGTTACAATTGCTATGCACTTAAAGGTTGTTATGTATTTAAAGTTGTACAAGAAGCACAATACAGGCGCCTTGCCAGCATCAAGCATGAGCTCTGGACCGGCGCGATGGCTCTTCTTATCAATTCAAAAAAATCAAAAGAATTCAGGTGGCATGACTCCGGAGATGTCCAGGACGAAGCTCACCTACTCAAAATCTTTTCTGTCTGTAAGCTGACACCGGAGACCAGGCACTGGATGCCGACGCGGGAGGCGTGGGTGAAGCACTTCCTGCCAATGTGTCCAGATAATCTGGTTATCCGGTTCAGCATGCCAATGATAGACCAGCCCGCAGCGGGAGGCTGGGACAACACTTCAACGGTGGTGACAGCTGGCAGGACTTGCCCGGCGCCTGAACAGAATAACGAATGTAAAAATTGCCGTGCATGTTGGGATAAATCTGTTAAAAACGTTGCATACGGAAAACACTAATGTATTACTGGACCCCACAAAAATTAAAAGAATTAAAGGCTGCGGGCCACAAGCTGCATTCCGCCCCGGAAGCTAAGCTTCAAGCGGCAAGCCGCAAGCCACAAGCTACAGAGTCTCAAGCCGCAAGCGACAAGCATCAAGCCCCGAGCAGCAAGCATCAAGCTTCAAGCCGCAAGCGACAAGCTCCTCAATCTTAGATCCCTCATAAAGTTTCACGTCTCTAGAAGCGAGGTGCTTCACCATGATAAATGTGTTCAAAGGATGGCGCACATGAAAGGCTATTTGGTGTGGCGAAAATGTCACTTTATTACCTTTGGTTACTTTTAGTTCTACAGTAAAAAATGTGCCAGAACTATTGCATCCCAACAGATCAGGCGTACCTAAACTGCTTGTATTTTCTA
>VTLG01011646.1_pt1 | contig 16250 bp, 22 predicted proteins | sample 4694571 | NCBI WGS metagenome assembly VTLG01 (sample SAMN12604809, study PRJNA352737) | marine metagenome | biome: ENVO:00000447; feature: ENVO:00000209|ENVO:00000569|ENVO:01000036; material: ENVO:00002151; isolation source: viral sequences binned using virsorter ...
AATGCACTTCTTGACGCAACAGAAGGTGGAACAAGAATTCAAGTTCCAGAATTTAACCCAATCGCACCAACTGAGGAAATCTTAGATGGTACAGCAACATGGGGTACAAGTAACGCTGGTTATTTGACACCACAGAAGATTGGTACAGGAACGCAGATCGCAACTATCTGTCATAGAGGTTTTGCGTATGCTGTTGATGATGTAGCTGTGTTGGCTGCTGGTGAAGATCCAATGGGTCATATCAGAAACCAAATTGCAGATGCTATCAACAAACTAAACTCCGCAAGACTATTCAGTTTGTTAGATGGTCTGTTTGGATCTACTTTCGGTCCATTAGGTGCAAACGCACTTGATTTAAGTAAAGGTGCTGCTTCTGGTGCTGATGAAAGTAATTTTCTAACAGCTTCTACAGTTGCAAGAGGAAGATCACTTCTTGGAGAAAGAGGCGAAGAGCTAGACACTCTAGTAATTCATCCATCTGTTGCTTACTATCTCTATCAGGTTGGTATGCTTACATTCTCAACATCTGCTCTATCAACTGGTGGTGCAGTAACTTGGGGTGGTGGCGGTGTCGGTGTTAACGAAAGAAGCATCGGTCAATTTGCTGGTATGAATGTTGTTATTGACTCTCAAGTTAATACAGTTCACCCTGGTACAACAGGTCATCAAAAAGAGTTCCGTTGTTACTTAATTAAGTCAGGAACAATTCTTGAAGGTGAGCAATCTCCTCTAAGCATTGAATCAGATAGAAACATCTTATCTAAGCAAGATGTTATGTCTGTTGACTACCATAGTGCTTATCACGTTATGGGAACTAAGTGGACAAACGCTGCTGATAACCCAACTAATGCTTTATTAGCTAACGATAACAACTGGGCATTAACATACGATGCGGATTTAATTCCCATAGTTGAACTAATCGTTAACTCACCACTTGATACAGGTACTAATCCTTAGTACTATTTAATTAGTGGTCAAAAACCTCATCAATTATTGGTGGGGTTTTTTCTTTACGCTACAATAAAACTAAATTACTTTATCAATCGTGGCAGCCACTATAAATGCAACTATTAAAGATGCTAATGCTAATAGCTATGTCACATTGACAGAAGCTAATACTTACTTTGAAACAGTTCCAGATTCATCGACTTGGGATAATAAAACAGATGACCAGAAAAAAAGATCCTTAATATCTGCTACTAGATGGATTGATAGTTTTGTATTTTATGGTGATAGATGTGATGATGGTCAGGCACTTAAATTCCCTAGAAATAATTATCAGGTAGATGGTGTTGAATTAGCTTGTTCTACAATTCCATTAAATATTAAGTATGCACAGTATGAATTAGCTAGAGCTTTGGCAAATGATACTGGTGCTATTACAGGTACTACTGGTAAAGATGGTAATTTTTCTGAAGTTAAATTAGGAGATTTACAAGTTAAATACAATACCGATAGTCAGGGAACTGGAGCCATAAATAATATTATGGATGTTTATCCTTGGTTACAAAGTTATCTTGGAGCATATATGCTTGGTGGAGCAGGTGCTTTTCAAATGAGGGTAGTTAGAGGATAATGGCAGGTCAATTAGATTCATTATTTAAAAGTGTTGCAAAACAGATTGTTGCTGATTTAGGTAGTTCTTTTGATTCAACTATTACTTATATAAAAAAAGGAGTTTCTAGTTATAATGTAGAAGCTGGAGAACAGATTAGTGTTGATACAAGTTATTCTAATTTAAAAGTTCCAATTGAATTTATAAGATCAACTGAAAATGATAATAGAGAAATAAGACAAGCAAAAATTTATATTACACCTGATTTAATTGGTGACAATCAACCAAATTTTGAAGATGAAGTTTCATTTAGTTATGCTGGAGAAACAGTAACAGGAATAATTACAGACATCGACACAAAAAGAGGTGGACAAACTTATCTGTTTACATTGTTCGTGAGGTTCTAATGGCAAGAGAACAAGAATTTGATGCAGATAAAGTTTTTAATAATCAAGTAGATCAGTTAGATGCTGACTTTGCTCAAGCTATAAAAGATATACATGATGGTTTAAGTTCTGAAACTGGTAGTCCTGTATGGACTGGTTTTTTAGCATCTAGCTGGAAAGTAAGAAGAACTCCAATAAATCAAATTGATCGTGTTGAAGATCACGAACCTTGGGCATCAATAAAAAGAGAATGTTCTATAGAGTTTTTTGAAACGGGAAAATCAACAAGACCTGAAAACCCAGTAATCGATCCTCGTTTTCCTGTCGGCACTGATTATAAATTTAGAAAGGCAAATATATATATTGGTAATGCTGCTGAATATGCAGGTTATGCAGCAGAAAATTCTGTGATATCACAATTTGTTCAAGGCGAAGCAGGTACAATTATTAAAGATAATATGAGAGAGAAAGGTAAAATATTTATAGGAGCTAAACCTTCTGGTGGTTTTGGTAAATCAAAACCTGGATCTGGTTTACGTTACATCGAACCTGATTAATTATGACTTTAGTAAATGTAAGAGCAGCTTTTGAAAAAGCAGTTACTGATCAAGTAAATGATAATGACCCTACCATAAAAATGGTTTACGATAATGTGCCATTTAAAGTTCCTGGAAAAACTGTAAAGTATATAGTTATGACTATGAACTTTACTCAATCAACTATTCAAAATCAGGGTGCTTCTTCTGATTATTATTCTGGTGTTATTCAATGTAATATTTATGTTCCAAAAAACAAAGGCACATCTGTTGTTTCTTCTATTTGTGAAGATGTTATAGATGGTTTAACCTCTGTTAATGCTTCTGGTTATACAGATACATTTAGTTGCACTCCAAGAGTTGCTGATGTTAATGGTCCAAATATGTTACAAATAGAGGATCGTAGTCATTTTATAGGAATTATTTCTTGCCAATTTACAGCAAATGCCTAATATAAGTATAATATAAATATTATTGAAGACTTACATGGAAGCGATTGAACTCCTTAGAAACAAATTTGGTGTAAGCCAAAAATATAAATATGATGTAAAAGATGGAGAAGAAACAATATTAGAAATATATTGGCATCCTTTAACTATTGCAGAAAGAGAATCAATCCTTGCAAAATCAAAAGGTGATGATGGAAATGAGTTTGCTTTAAATCTTATGATCGAAAAAGCATTAGATGAAGATGGCAAAAGATTATTTCAAGATGGTCATAAAGCATCACTTAGAAGAGAAATAAATGCTGGAGTTTTACAAGACATACAAATGGCGATGATGACATCAGGAGAAGAATTAAAAGTGGAGGAAGCGAAAGCAGCTTTAAAAAGCAAATAAAGATTGGTATTTAATGTTTTTTCTAGCTAAAGAGTTAGGAATGACAATAAAACAACTTACAGAAAATTTAACTAGAGAAGAATTAACAGCTTGGGCAGGTTTTTTTGAGTTAAAACACGAAGAAGAAGAAAAATATAAAGAACAAGTACAAAAAAAACAAGCCATGAAACCCAGAAGGCGGTAATATAGAAGTAATTTATTGGGTCGAGTAAATGGCAGCAGAGTACGGAATTAATATAAATGTCAGGACTAAAGACGAACAATTAGTAAAGTTACAAAAGAATTTAACACTTGCTGATAAAAAAGTTAAATCTTTAACCAAAGAATTAGATCAATTATCAAAAAAGACAGGTAAAGGTCCAGGATCCGGTGGCCCATTTTCAAATGCAGCGATAGCTAAAACAAAAGAACTTGCAGATGCTACAAAACTTGCTCAACATAATTTTGAAAAATATACCAGAGGTCTATTAAATTCTGAGTCTGCAAATAGAAAAGGTATTGTATCAACACGAGAATTAGCAACAAGAATGAAAGATGTTGCTGCTTCTGTTGGTATTACAAATGAAAAATTTGGGTTATTTACTGCTGGTTTTACAAAATTAAATTTTTCTGCACAGATAAAATCACTTCAAAGATTTAACGAAAGTGCAAAGGTCACAGCATCTACTTTTGGTGCGATGGGTTCTAAAAATGTTCCTGGTGTTACTGGTTTTAGTAATGCAGATATATCAACGCTTTTAAACTTTACTCCTGCTAATACTATTAACGCTATTGAAAGATATTTAGATACTTTAACTGGTGTAAGAAAACAGTTAGATTTTACTGAAAAAGAATATGGAGATGTAACAGCAAGAATAAAAGAAATGAATAAAGAGTTAGAAAAACAAAGAACTTTGTTGAGAGATAGTAATAAAGAAGAAAAAAGTATGAGAATTAGTAGAAGAGATAGATTTGATGCCAGAGATATTAGACGAAGAATAGCTGAAAGTCCTGGTGGTAGATTTAGAAGATTTCAAAGAAATAGAACTGCTGAAGACAGAAGAATAAGAGGTCAAGTTCAATCTAGTGCATTAATTGGTGGAGCTTTTCCTCTGTTATTTGGTCAAGGTCTTGCTGCTTCTGCTGGTGGTTTTGCTGGTGGTGCTGCTGGTGGATTATTGGGTGGTCAATTTGGATTTGCTCTTTCCTTGGTTGGCACTCAAATTGGTGCGTTTATTGATGGATTAGGTAAAAAAGCTACAGAACTTGGTGATGCTTTAAGAAAGCCATCGGAAAATATTGAGATTTTAGTTCAACGTGCTGGTATATCTGGTACTGCTCTTGAACGTCAGATAAGTAAATTAGAAGAGTTAGGATTACAAGCTACTGCTGCTGATATTGCTTTAGCTGAAATTGATGAGTTTGCTGATGTTGAACAACTTAAAAAACTATCAAAATCATTCCAAGAGTTAGGCAATACATTTGCAAAATTAAATACTCAGTTATTGTCATTTGTTTCCCAAGGTTTAGGAGATTTTGCTTCGGCTTTAAATGAAATTATACAAGGAGTTAGCTCTGGTTTTACTTTACGAGATATTAAAGAAGCTGTTCCAAAGGGTCGTGAAGATGAATTTAATAAAATGTTAGGAGAACTTGTACCTGGTAGTTTACCTAGTAATGCATTTACTGCTCTTTTAGGTACTAATTTTGATAGAGCAAAAGGTTTTGGTGCTGATATTTTAACACCTGATGTTTTAAATAAATTAAGAGCAGAATTTGTGCCATCTTCTGCACCTGCAAAAGTACAGATATCTCAAGATTTACTTGATAGTGCAAGATCAGTAAAAATAGATAATTTAAAATCAGAAATTGAATTAGAAGCTCAACGACTTACACAAAGAAGTGAAGAGCAAGATGTTATAAGAAAAACTAATGAAGTAAAAGCAATTGAATCAAAAATTGCACTTAAAAAGTTTGAACTAGATAAAACAGAAGAGGGAGTAAGAAAAGATAAATTAGCGGATCAATTAGAAGAACTAAGATTACAAAGAGAATTAAATATAGCTCAATTAAGAAATGCAGAAATATTAGCTAGTCCTCTTGCCTCTGCAATAGTTGATGTTGATAAAAGACTAGAAGCCCTGATGGATACACAAAAACAAATAGTAGAACTTAGTAAAACTATAGAAAGTTCATTTTCAGAATCATTTAAAGGAATAATTAAAGGAACAATGAGTGTTCAAGATGCGTTTAGAAATATGTTTATGAAAATAGCAGATCATTTCTTAGATATGGCTGCACAAATTATGGCTGCACAGATATCAAAAGGATTTCTTGGATTATTTAGTAGTTTAATTCCATTTAATTTTGGTAATGATATACAAGGTCCAGCACCTGGTTTTTCTACTCCAATGTATGCAGCTAATGGTGGTCCTGTAGGGATGAAAAATCCATATATTGTTGGAGAACGTGGACCAGAATTATTTGTTCCTAATCAATCAGGAAATATTATTCCAAACCATGATTTAGCTGGTATTGGTGGAGGTGGTATGAATATAGTAGTAAACGTAGATGCTTCTGGTTCTAATGTAGAGGGAGATGAACAGCAGAGTAGAGAACTTGGCCGTCTTATCTCTGTTGCAGTACAATCTGAAATATTACAACAGAAAAGACCTGGAGGATTACTTGCATAATGCCTACGTTTCCCTCAATAAAACCTACCTACGGGCAAAGAAAAAGATCCGCACCATTAACTCGCACTATTCGTTTTGCTGATGGCTATGAACACCGCATATTATTCGGCCTCGCACAACATCAAAATCCAAAAGTTTTTCAATTAAAATTTGAAATCTCAGAAACAGATGCAAATACCATTGAGACATTTTTAGATGCAAGAGCCTTAGACAGAGAATCATTTACATATACTCCACCTGGAGAAAGTTCATCTTCTGAATTTGTTTGCGAATCATGGAGCAAGTCGATACCATTTAACAATAGAGCTACAATTCAAGCAACTTTTAGAGAAGTATTTGAACCATCATCATTATAATGTCAGTTAATTCAGCAGTATTTAGTAATTTACAATCAATTAATCCATCAGCGATTATTGAACTATTTACTCTTCAGTTATCAACAGCATTACATGGTGCGAATACGATTTACAGATTTCATGCTGGAAGCAACTTAAATGCAAACGGCAAAATAGTCTGGGCAACCAATGAATACCTTAGATTTCCTGTTCAGGCATCAGGTTTTGCTTTTCAAAAAGGACAGTTACCTAGACCAAAAATAAGTATCAGTAACGCAACAGGATTAATTTCATCAATATTGCTATCTGTAAATGAAACAACAACTGGTAATGATTTGACAGGAGCTACAGTAACAAGAATAAGAACATTAGCTAAATTTATTGATGCTGTTAATTTTGCTGATGGGACAAATGCCACAGCAGATCCTACTGCTGAGTTTCCACAAGAGGTATATTCAATAGATCGTAAATCAACAGAAACTAGAGAAGTTGTAGAATTTGAACTTGCTGCTCCTACGGATCTTGCTGGAGTTAGGATTCCCAAACGTCAATGCACTCGATCTATATTCCCTTCTATTGGTACGTTTGTTTGATGACTTGGAAATATAAAGCACTGCTTCATGCTCAAAGAGAAGATCCAAAAGAATCCTGTGGTTTGTTACTGAATATAAAAGGTAAGGAAAGATATTTCCCTTGCCGTAATCTTTCAATGACAGATCATCAATGTTTTATTATCGACCCAGAAGATTATGTAAAAGCAGATAATACAGGAAAGATAGTAGGTGTAGTTCATAGTCACCCTATTACCCCACCTGATCCTAGTCAAGCAGATAAAATTAGTTGCGAAGATAGTAATTTACCCTGGTATATTGTCAATCCAAAGACAGAAAAATGGGCTTATCTAGAACCTTGTGGATATAAACCACCTTTGTTGGGTCGTCAATGGGTATGGGGTATAACAGACTGTTGGAGTTTAGTAAGAGATTGGTATAAAGAAGAAAAAAATATTGAACTTAGAGATTGGGAAAGACCCACAACATTAGAAGAGTTTAACAATAAACCTCTGTTTGAAGATTGTGCTTGGAGAACAAATTTTAGAGAACTTAGACAAGAAGAAAAACTAGAAGATGGAGATGTTTTACTTATGAGTATTCTGCACCCAACCTTAAATCATGTAGCATTATTTTTTGAAGGAGATGTTATTCATCATTTAACCGATAGACTATCTTGTAGAGAGCCTTACTCTGAATGGTTGTTAAAATGTACAGGAAAGAGGTATCGCTATGCTTCGTAAATTAAAATTATATGGACAATTAGCAGAATTTATCGGACATAAAGAGTTCGAGATAAAAGTAAATAGTGTTTCTCAAGCAGTAAGTTTTTTAATACATAATTTTCCAGAAGTAGAACGTTTTATGAGTCCTAAATATTATCAAGTAAAAGTTGGTGATTATGATATTGAAAAAGATGAAATAGGACACCCAATCGGACAACAAGATATACACTTTATTCCAGTGATTAGTGGTGCAGGAAGAGGCTTTGGAAAGGTTTTATTAGGAGCAGTATTAATTGGTACGGCTTTATTGCTACCAGGAGCAGCACCTACATTTGGATTTAGTGGTTTTTCAGCAGCAGCAGGATCAGGAGCTATGGGTGCATTTTCAGCAACATTAGCAAATATAGGTTTAGGACTAACACTTATGGGAGTAAGTGAAATGCTATTCCCTTTACCAGAACCGCAAAAATTTAGTTCAGAAGAAGATCCACAATTATCTTTTAACTTTAGTGGAGTGCAAAATACATCAAGGGCTGGCACTCCCGTTCCAATAGTATATGGTGAGATAATTACAGGAAGTGTTGTAATAAGTGCAGCGATTGACACTAATCAGGTAGAAGCATGACAGACGAAACTAAACTTATTAAAGGTTCTGGTGGAGGTCCACCTGCCCCACCCCCACCTCCTTATCGTGCTCCTGATACTTTACATAGTAGAAGTTTTGCCACAGTTCAAGATTTAATATCTGAAGGAGAGATAGAAGGTTTTGCTAGTGCGTCAAAAGAAGGTCTTACAAAAGGCACAACTGCATACGATAATGCAAGTCTAAAAGATGTATTTCTTGATGACACTCCAATATTAAATTCAACAGCTACAAGTGCTAGTCCTGCTGATACTGATTTTAATTTTCAAGATGTAACCTTTAAATCTAAGTTTGGAACGTCAAGTCAAACTGCGATGAGTGGTATTCCTGCCGAAAGTAGATCACCTACTGCGGTTGGAGTTACTGTAACTACTTCTGCTCCTGTTACCAGACAAGTTACTAATACAGACGTAGATGCGATTATTGTTACTTTAACTTGGCCTCAGATACAAGTAGCTGAAGATGATGGAGATATTCGAGGAGATACAGTAGCTTACAAAATACAGGTTCAATATAATTCTGGTGGATATACAGATGCTATAAGCACATCTGTCAGTGGTAGAACAGCAGATGCTTACGCTAGAGATCACAGAATAAACGTTACAGGTGCTTTTCCTGTTGATGTAAGAGTAGTTCGAGTTACGGCTGATAGCACAGAGGCAGCAAGAGTAAATGCTTTTCAATTTACTAGCCTTCAAGAAGTAATAGATAACAGTTCAACCTATGCCAATAGTGCTTACGTTGCTTTGCGTTTAGATAGTAAACAGTTCAATCGTATTCCTACAAGAAAATATCGTATTAGAGGAGTAAAGGTAAGAATACCAGGAGCAGGAGCATCTAGTTCTGGTACACCTACTGTTGATAACACAACTGGCAGAATTGTTTACCCAAGTGGCTATATATTCAATGGAGTTATGGGTGCTGCTGTTTATACAAATTGCCCTGCGATGTGCTTACTAGACCTTCTCACAAATACTAGGTATGGGTTAGGAGATCATGTTACTGACAGTAATTTAGATTTATTCAGTTTTGTAGCTGCAAGTAAATATGCAAACGAGTTAGTAGATGATGGTACAGGATCAGGTGCTACTGAAGCTAGATTTAGTTGTAATGTAAATATTCAAAGTCCTAAAGAAGCATTTGCAGCAATAAATGATTTAGCTGGTGTTATGAGATGTATGCCAATATGGTCTGCTGGTTCTGTAACTATTTCTCAAGATAAACCAACAACAGCAAGTTATCTGTTTAACTTAGCCAATGTAGGCGAAGGTGGATTTGCATACTCAGGAAGTAGTTTAAAAACTAGACATAGCGTTGTCTCTGTCAGCTACTTCAATATGGATTCAAAAGAAGTTGACTTTGAAGTAGTAGAAGATGCAACAGCAATAACAAAACTTGGAACAATAGTAAAACAGGTAAAAGCATTTGCGTGTACTTCTCGTAATCAAGCTGCTCGATTGGGTCGTGCAATACTCTTCGCTGAACAAAATGAAAGTGAAACAGTTACATTCTCAACTTCAATAGATGCGGGAATTGTTGTTAGACCTGGTTCTATTGTTGAAATAAATGATCCAGTAAGAGCAGGTGCTAGAAGAGGTGGTCGTGTTGTATCTGCAACAACTACTGCTATCACTATTGATGCAGAAGCACAGACAACTTTACCAGCTTTAAATGATAACCCAACTATCAGTGTGATTTTATCTGATGGATCAGTCGAGTCTAAAACTATATCCGATATTACAGGAGCAGTTTTAACAGTAAGTTCTGCGTTTACTTCCGCACCAAACGTAAATGCACCTTATCTAATATCTAGTACAACATTACAGACTCAATTATTTAGAGTTATTCAAGTAGAAGAACAAGATGATATTAACTATATAATTACAGCTTTGTCTTATGTCGAGGGTAAATATGCGTTTATCGAAGATGGAACTGCGTTACCCACAAGAACAATATCAGTTTTAAATGCTCCTGCATCTCCTCCTAGCAACTTAACAGTTACAGAAAAGACAGTAGTTATAAATAATATTGCTCGCAGCAAATTAATTATTGATTGGCAACCAGTTCAAGGTGTAACTCAGTATTTAGTAAGTTACAAATTAGAAAATGGTAATTATGTTTCTCAAGTTATATTTAGTAGTGATTTTGAGATTCTAGATACTGTTAAAGGAACATATACAATTCAAGTATTCTCATACAACGCAGGATTAGTTTTATCATCTAATTTTACTGAAACAACATTTACTGCTGAAGGTAAAACTGCATTACCAGAAGATGTTTCTGGACTTACTATTGAACCTATTAATGAACAATTTGTAAGATTAAGATTTACACAGGCAACTGCTATAGATGTTTTACATGGTGGTCGAGTTTATGTGAGACATACAAATCAAGCTGGAGGTGCTGCTACATTTCAATCTGCACAGGATGTTATTGAAGCCGTAGCTGGTAATGCTACAGAGGTCATAGCTCCTGCTTTAGCTGGAACATATCTTCTTAAATTTCAAGATGATGGCGGTAGATTTAGTTCAAATGCAGCCAGTGTAAATCTTTCTCTTGTTGATATTCTTGATTCTATAACTGTTAAAACTGATAGAGAAGATACTGATGGAACACCATATAACGGAACAAAATCTAATGTTATATATGATTCATCTCTTGGAGGATTAAAACTTATAGACCCAACAGCAAATGCTAGTGGTACTTATGATTTTGTAGATACCCTTGATCTTGGTGGTACATTCTCACTTGTCTTAAAAAGATATTTTCAAGGAGTTGGTTTTTATACAGGGGATCAATTTGATAATAGAACAGATTTAATTGATACTTGGACAGATTTTGATGGAACTGTTGCTAATGATGCTAACGCTAAAATTGCTGTACGAACCACAACCGATAATCCCTCTAGTTCTCCTACTTATACAGATTTCAACGATTTTGCTAATGGAACTTTTAAAGGTAGAGGATTTCAATTCAGAATTACTTTAGATACAGCAGATACAGCACAGAATATGAATCTTCAGCAAGCAGGATATACAGCAACAATGCCATCAAGAACTGAACAATCTTCTGTCATAGCATCTGGAGCAGGAGCAAAAGTTGTTACATTTACAGCACCATTTTTTGTTGGAACGTCTGGATTGGGTAATTTAAATAGTTTCTTGCCTTCTGTTAATATTTCTCCTCAGAATATGGCATCAGGTGATTATTTTGAGCTTAGTAGTATATCTGGAACTGGCTTTACAGTTCACTTCAAGAACTCAAGTAATGCTAGTATTGATAGGAACTTTACCTACAGTGCTGTTGGTTTCGGCAAAGGAGGGTAACATGGAGAAAAATAGTATTTAACTGTGGCTGACGTAACAAACTACACCATTGAAAATGCCTCTGGAGCTAACGTAAGAACAGATTTAAACTCTGTTTTTGCTGCTATACAGTCAAGTAATTCTAAATCTAGTGATTTAGCTACCAGCCAATGTGTAGCTGGTATGCCTTTTTTAAATACCACTACAAATATTTTAAAAATAAGAAACTCAAGCAATGGTGCTTTTACAGAAATAGGAAATATAGATCAAGCTAATCTAGGTTTATTATCTAAAGCTGGCGGTACAATGACAGGTCCGTTGTTGATAGATGATTCTAGTAGTGCATCTACTCCTGCTTTATCTTTTGATTCAGATACAGATTTAGGCTTATTCAGAAAATCTGCAAATGTAATGGGATTTTCTTCTAGTGGTACAGAGCAAATGATATTTGATGCTAATGGATTAACGCTCCAGGGACAGAATGATTTACGCTTTGCTGATTCTGATAGTAGTCATTATGTAGCATTTCAAGCACCAGCTACAGTTTCTTCTAGTCTTACATGGACATTACCTTCTGCCGATGCTGCTGTTTCTGGCTATGCTCTTGTATCTGATGCTTCTGGTACGTTAAGTTGGGCTGCTGCTGGAGGTGGAGCAGTTGGAGGAGGTTCAGATGAAATATTTTGGGAGAACGATCAAACTGTTACACAAAATTACACAATTACAAATGGACATAACGCTGGAAGTTTTGGTCCTATAACTATTCAAAGCGGAGTTACTGTTACTATTGGTTCTGGTGAGACATGGACTGTAGTATAAAAGTGTATATAATAAATTTATGAGCCAACTAAAAGTTAACAAGATAATTCCAGTAGGAGGTGTAGCCTCTGGACAAGGTGGTGGAGTTGTTCAAACTGTAGCTGCTAATAAAACTGATGCTTTTTCACATTCAACAAATACATTTGTAGATATAACTGGCTTGACCGTAGATATAACCCCAGTTGCTGCATCTAGTAAATTTATTATTTATACCAGTGTTTGTGTTGGAGGTGCTAGTAATGCTTTCCCAGCTTTTCGTTTAAGACGCAACGGAACAACTAATATAAATATTGGTACTAGTGCTACTGGCATTCAGACTAATGTTACTTTTGGTTGTAGAACTATTAATACAACTGAAGTGCATCAGTTAGGCTATACATTTGTAGATACACCCTCATATTCTGTTGGGGACACTCTTACATATAATTTAAGAATAGCCTCGATGTTAAATTCCTATAGTGTGCGTGTAAACAGATTTGACGGCACTGCGAATCAAAATTATGGGTTCTTTGGGACTTCAACAATTCAAGTACAGGAGGTGGCAGGTTAATGGCTTTAGATTTTGATGCAGTATTAAAAGCCTACCCAGCAATAGTTACCTTAGATGAATCTTTTGTAGATTATGGTCTTGATACAAATGGCAATAAAGTAACTATAGTGCAAAGTAATGTAGATGCTGCAAGAGTTGAACTTGATAAATTAAATTATCAATCAGAAAGACAACTTTTATATCCACCTTTAGAGGATTTTGCAGACGCAATGTACTGGAATAGTAAAGGAGATTCTAGTAAACTGACAGCATACTACACTGCCTGTGAAAAGGTAAAAACAGACAACCCAAAACCTAGTTAACCATGAGTACACTTTCTGTTGGTACAATTAAAAGCATTTCAACAACTGCACCAGTATTTCAAAATAGTTCGGGAACAGAAAAAGGAACGCTTTGTCTGGCGTGGGTTAATTTTATTGGTACTGGCACTGTCGCAATTAGAGATTCATTTAATATAAGTTCTATTACAGATAATGCAACTGGAAAATTTACAGCGACTTTTACAAATGCACTAACCAACAATGATTATGTTTTTACTGGTTCAGCAGCACAAGCAGATGAGGATCATGTAAACCCTAATTATTGTTTTCCAATGGAACATGATAGTAAATACTTGACTACAGGCTTTAAATTTAGAACTGGTTATCAATCAGGAGGCACTTCAGTCACAGCCGACAGAAGTGTTACTTTAGTGGCGATTTTTGGAGATTCTTAGTGTCAGTTCTTCTAGTAGAAACGATACAAAACACATCTGCTGCCCATAGTTCAACCCCAGAACAAATAGCACAGGGCAGAGCAAAAGCATGGGTTAATTTTGATGGTACTTCAAATACTGGTGGAAATTGCGATATAAGAGATAGTTTTAACGTAAGTAGTGTCACAGACGTTGCAACTGGACAATATACCACAAATTTTACAACAGCTTTTTCTAATACAAATTATGCTGCTGTATATACTATAAGCGTGACCAATAGTACCAGCACTCATGGATACCCTTATTTAAGTACTTTCAACACAGGAAATAATAAAATAAGTGTTTTCTCAGATAGTAATTCTGGAGCTCAAGTTGATAAAGTATTCGTATGCGGAGTCTTTTTTGGAGATAGTTAATGTCAACAATTAAAGTCAACACAATTCAAGACACCTCTGCTGCTAACAGTTCAACTCCTCAGCAGCTTTTGAATGGTCGTGCAAAAGTTTGGTGGAATTATAATCAGCAGACTCCAGCAGTAACAAATAGTTTTAATATTTCATCTATAACAGATAATGCAACTGGACAATACACAGCTAATTTTAGTGTTACTTTAAGCAATCCATGTGGAGTTACTTCTGGTTCATACAACGGTAATGCTTTTGATGCTGGATATGCAGACATACATAATTGTTTTGCACAGAATACAAATGCTCAAGTAGATACTAGAAATTTGGCTGGAGCTAACTTTGATTGCGAATTTGATTATGGTGTTATTTTCGATAACACATAATTACGATATACTTAAATAAAAAACTTATGGCTAACTCCGATTCAAGACTTTTATACACAGATGATGACGGAAATCTATGTATTGTTGTACCAGCAGATAATTGTGGATTAACTTTAGAGCAAATAAAAGATAAAGATTGTCCTAGTGGCAAAACAGTTTATACTGTAGATAAATCTACTGTTCCTACAGATAGAAGTTTTAGAAACGCTTGGACTTATACGGAGTAAAACATGGGATTTGGCGTAGACATGGCAAAAGCCAGAGAAATTCACAAAACAAATATCAGAACAGCAAGATCACCAAAACTTGCAGAACTCGATATTGAATTTCAAAAAGCACTAGAAACAGGTGCTTCAACTACTGACATTGTTGCTAAAAAACAAGCATTAAGAGATGCTCCTGCTGATTCTGATATTGATTCAGCAGCAGATACAGATGCACTTAAAGCACAATGGAAAACTGATATACTAGGCACATCACCATATAGCTAATGGCAATATCACCTGGAACATACAACATGACCGTTCAAAGAAGGTCAGATCACAGTGTTCCTATTGTGCTGAAGGATAATTCTGGAACGGCAATAAATTTAACAGGATTTACAGTAGCAGCACAGGTTTGGGACGAATCGCGTTCCACAAAATATGCGGATTGGGCTGTTACTTATACAGATAGAGCAGCAGGTTCGTTCTCTATAGCTTTAACAGACACCCAAACAACAACATTTACTCCAGAAATATTAGCTTACGATGTGTTATTAGTTGATGGATCGGGCCTCAAAGAATATTATTTAGAGGGTAAGATATTTATGAGTGAGGGCTACACAAGCACATGAGTCAAGTCAACATTACAACCACTAAAAATACTGTTACTGTTAACGGTGAAACAAGGGTTGTTACGGTGGCAACTCAGGGTCCGCAGGGAGCCACAGCAGATTTCACACTTAATTCAGATAATAAAGTTGATGGGTCTGTTATTTACTATGACTCTAGTTCTGCTACATTTAAGGCAGATGATACTACTACCAAACTAACACTCGTTAATGGAGGAAACTTTTAGGCCATGTCTAACACTATAAGAATTAAGAAGAGAGCAGCGAGTGGATCGGCTGGTGCTCCCTCTAGTTTATCTCCTTCAGAATTAGCTTTTAACGAAAACGATCTAAAATTATATTATGGTTTTGGTGATAATGGATCTACCCCACCATCTGCAAGTTCAATAATTACTGTTGGGGGCACTGGAGCGTTCTTTGATAAGACAACAACAAGAACAACTAATCATGTTTTAGCTGGTGCCGCTTCTGGAAGTGCTGCTGCACCTACATTTAGAGCTTTAGTTGCTGCTGATATTCCTTCCATTGCACATACAAAAATATCTGATTTTGATGCAGGTGTACAAGTAAATAGAGTAGACGAATTAGCTGCTGCAACCAATCCAGTAACAGGAGTTACGCCCACTGCTGATGCTCATTTTGCGACTAAGGGATATGTTGATGGTGTTAGCCAGGGATTAGATATTAAAGACAGTGTTAAAGTTGCTACTACTGCGAACATTACACTTTCTGGAACGCAGACTATTGATGGTGTTGCGGTTTCTGCTGATGAAAGAGTTTTAGTTAAGAACCAAAGTACAGCAAGTCAAAACGGATTATATCTTTGCAAAGCAAGTACATGGGCAAGAACAGATGATTTAGCTGCTGGTGTCGATGCTGCTGGAATGTTCACCTTTGTTGAACAAGGATCTACAAATGCTGACCAAGGTTTTGTTTGTAGTTCTGACAAAGGATCTGCTGTTGTCGGCACTAATAATTTATCTTATACACAATTTAGTGGTGGTGGAAATTTAACTG